>MDTE01113115.1_pt1 | contig 15021 bp, 5 predicted proteins | sample 811231 | NCBI WGS metagenome assembly MDTE01 (sample SAMN05326651, study PRJNA326480) | marine metagenome | isolation source: seawater | place: Indian Ocean: Red Sea | collected 2010 | reverse complement strand
TCCCGTCACCGGCGTGTCCCCCCGCGCGCGCCTGCCCCTGGACCTCGGGCCGCGGCACTACGCCGTGACGGGGGAGGACGGGGACGTGCCGGAGGGGGCGAGGGCCGGGGACGTTATCCGATGGACCCTCCCGTTGAATGCCGCGTCTACGAAACCCGACGGAACCGACAAAACCGGTCCGGACGACGAGACGAATCCGGCGAGTAAGCCTCCGACGCAGATCGAACGCGCGCGCGCCGCCGGGATCGCCGTCGAGATCGCCTACGAGACGACGACGTCGCCCCCGCGGATCCCAAAGGCGGAGTCCCTCGGTCCTTCGGGCCTATACGCCGCGTACGCGAAAGCCGTGGACTTACCCGCGGATGTCGTCGAGCTGGGAAAGTCCGTGCTCGAGGAGGTGGCGGCGAACGTGGCCGCCGCGGACGTGGACGGGACCAGCGCGAGGTCCATCGGCGGCGGCGGCGGTAAAGTGAGCTCCCCCGTGCAGCTGTCGATGCGCAGCGTCGAGGTGGAGGGGTACGGCGCCTTCACCGACGCGGTGACGTACCCGCTCCGCGACCGAGGCGTGTGCGCCGTCGTGGGCGATAACAGGGACGACGGGTGCTCGGATTCCAACGGCGCCGGTAAGACGACGCTGGTGATGGCCGCGATGTGGGCGCTGACGGGCAACTCGGATATTCGCGTGGAAGGGGGCGCCGGGAAGACGCTGACAAAGACGGACGTGGTCAACGATTACGCCAAAACCGCGCGGGTTCGCCTGGAGGGCGCCGCGAACGGGGTTCCGTTCTGGGTGGAGCGGAGGGTGAGCCGGAGCAAGCTTCTGGGGCTGAGGTACGGCGTCGGCGACGACGAGCGCACGCTCGCGGACTCCAGGCTGACCCAGGCGGCGATGGACGCGGATTTGGGCGCGAGCGTCGCGGCGCGAATCGCGTTTCACGGGCAGCACACCGTCGGACAACTTCTAGACGCCAACGACGCCGCGCTCAAAGCCGCGCTGGGCGAGCTCGTGGACGCGGACACGTGGCAGGAGGCCAAGGACCTGAGCAGAAAACGGGTCGGCGAGGCGAGGAAACGCGCGGCCGCGCTCGGCGCGGACGCGTCCGCCCGCGCCGATTACGTCCGCCGAATCGAACAGAGGCTGGCGGCGGCGACGGCGGCGTCGGAGGATTGGACCGCGCAGGTGGAACGAAACGTATCGCGATTGGCGAGGGAGGAGGAGGCCGCGGCGGACGCGCTCGGCGCCGCGCTCGGCGCGGTGGTCGTCGCCGCCGACGCGCTGAGGGCGGCGAGCGCGCGGTGGGACGCGGAGGAGGCGGAAGCCGCCGCGGAGGCGGACGCCGCGACCGCGTTCTTGGACCCTCGGGTCGACGAAGAGACGGACCCTCGGGCGACGTCGTCGTTCGAGGTGGACGAGGCGGCGATCGCGTCCGAGGCGGCGGCGCTCGAGGAGGACGCCGAGCGCGCGCGCGGGTACGCGCGAGAGTTGCAGGGCGCGGAGGCTGCGGCTCGCGCCGTCGCCGCGCAGGCGCATCGCGCCGTCGGTCAGTACGCGGGCGACTCCGGCGCGAGGTTCGAAGACGTCGTCGGGGAAGAAGGGGCGAGCGAAGCCCACGAGCACCGCTCGGCGGGGGACGCCCCGGTTTGCGCGACGTGCCTGCAGCCCATAGACCTCACCCACCGCGCGCACGTCTTAGACCGGCTCAAGAGGGACGCGGAGACGACCCGTGGGGAGCACCAGAGGCTTCTCGCGTCGCTTCGAGCGGCGGAGGCGGAGGCGGCGGCGACGGAAAAAAAACGCCGCGACGCCGCGGCCGCCGCAAACAGGGCGAGGGCGGACGCGTCCGCGCGCGCCGCGGCCGCCGCGAACAGGGCGAGGGACGCGCAGGCGCGGCTACGAGCGGTCCGCGACGCCAGGGTCAACGCGCACGTGGTCGCCGCGGCGATGGCGAGGGCGGAGGCGTTGGTCGCGGCGAGCCCCGTGGCGCCCGCGAGTATCCCGTCGGATGCGAATACTTCGTCCGGCGGGGTGACGACGCGGAGCCACCCCGGACATTCGCCCGCCGCGGCGCGACGCGCGGACTCCGGCGACAACGCGCCCGCCCTCGCCCTCGTCACCGCGGTGGAGACGGCCGTGTCCGAGGCTGAGCGGGCGTTTCGGACCCTCGAGACGCGATCGCGGGACCGCGCGGCGGCGGCGGCGTCGGCGACGGCAAACCCGCACGATCGGGAAGTCGCCTCCCTCCAATCGCAGGCGGACGTCGAGGCGGCCGAGCTCGAGGCGCGGCGCGAGGAGGCGGCGGTGGCGGAGGCGGCGCTCGCCACGGCGCAACGCGCGGACTCCGCGTTCGGCACGAGGGGTATTCAGAGCTACCTCTTCGAGGGCGCGCTCGGCGAGCTCAGCGCCAGGGTGGGCGAGTACATGGACGCGCTCACGGGGGGCGCGCTCGCCATGGAGCTTCGACCCGCCGCCGTCGGTGAACCCCACGGCGGGTCGACGAGACGGAGACGACGCGGACGGACGGCGAGGGGTGCGGGAGGCGCGGACGCCGAGGACGAGGACGGGGGTGACGAACGCGCCCCCCCCTCCGTCGCCGCCGCCGAGAAGATTGAAAAAGTAATCTTCGCGCAGTCTCACGACGGCGAACGCGTTCAACGATCGCTCCGTCAGCTCAGCGGCGGCGAGCGACGACGCGCGGCGCTGGCGCTGGCGCTGGCGCACGCCGACCTCGCGAGCGCGCGGAGCGGCGTCGGGTGCGATCTGCTCGTGCTCGATGAGGTGTTGCAGCACCTGGACGGGGAGGGGATTGCGAGGGTCGGTGCGCTGCTTCGGTCGCTGCCAAAGGGGACGGTGCTGCTGACGTCGCAGGCGGACAGCGCCACGTCCCACCTGTTCGACGTGGTGGACAGGGTGTTCAAGAAGAACGGCGCGAGCGGGGTGGCGACGGGATGCGACGCCGCCTTCGGAACGGACGAGGACGAGGTCGAGGTCGCCGCCGAGTTTTCCTAATAAGAAGCCAGTCTGTAGAATCTGATCACCACCACGCACCCCCGTGACGATGATTTCGGGGCAGGGTAGCGGAAAACCCCCGGCGCCCCCACTCCGACGCGCGCCATGACCGACGTGGACGTGCGAAGCCCGGGGTCGGGCGACTCCGCCGAGCATAAGCGCAAGCACATCGTCTGGAACGAGGAGAACCTCAGCTACAACGAGGCCAACAAGTCGGTGCGTCGCGGCGCCCCCCCTCCCCGCCCCGGAGCATTCCATCCATCGACCGCCCCCCCCCTCGTCATTGGCCTTTTCTCCCGCGACGCCGAGATGAGATCCGCCCGCCGCCGCCGTCAATGACCGCGTCCTTTCCTCCCCACTCCCCGCGCAGGCCAAGATGAAGATCGACGAGCCCGACACGCCGTGGGCGAGCCCGCCCAAGGAGCTCTTCGAGGACCCGGTCGAGGCGGAAGCCGACGTCGCGATGGACGACGTCGCGGAGAGGCTCAGGGGCATCGAGGGGGGCGGGGCCTCCGGGGGCGACGCGCCGGGCGCGGTCGCGGGCGACGCGTCGATATCCGCGAAGAAAGACGACGAGTGGGAGTCCAGCGACGACGACGAGAGGGACGACGGCGCGCGCGGCGGCCGCGTCGCGCTGGACCCCGGGGCGCTCTCCGACCCGGGATCTTCGGCTGCCGGGGGCGTTGGGACGGACGACGACGGGGAGGACATCATCGACGAAGGTCCGCTGGACGAGTACGACCGGATGCTGCGGGCGAGGCTGTTCGAGGCGCAGAGGAAGTCGCACCAGTGCACGTTCAGGGGCGTGCTGGCGAGGGGGAGGGCGCTCCTGGAGGAGGAGGACGAGGAGGATGGCGAGTAGAGAGGACGGCGCGCGCGCAGCTTGTACCAGCAAGACCAGGTAGCCATCGTAGTCTACCTTCGTAACAAAACACGACAGGCGAAACGAACGAGAAGCAACAACCGCGGACGGCACGTTCAAACCCGAGGCGCGCGGGGGCGTCGGATGGCCGCGGGATCGGACGAGGATGACGCGGAGTGGGCGGGTCCGATCGAGCGCGACGTTCGCTCGGTCGCGGGGTGGGACGGCGAGGGAGAGGGCGAGGGCACCCCGCTGGAGGATGAGGAGGAGGAGGCGGACGGCGATCAGATCCCGCTCACCCTGGACGCGCTGTACCGCGACGGCGACGTCGATCCCGAACGCCCGGACGACGCCGGCGCCGACGACGGCACCCGGGGTACCGACGCGGACGACGACGCCACGACGTGCCCGGTGTGCTTCCGGCCTCTGCGGGACCTGGCGGACACCGACGCCGCGAGACTCGCGCACGTCAACGCGTGCCTGGACGACGGAGGATGGCGCGACGAGGAGGACGATGGACACCCGGTGAGCGACGAGTCCCCGCCGGTCGCGCCGTCGGACACGCGGGAAGACGACGACGCCATCGGCGCGACGTGGGACGAGGGCGGCGAGGGCGAGTGGCACGACGTCGCCGCGTGGCTCCACGCCGTGGACCACGGGGACTTTGCGCGTATCGCCGTCATCGCGCGGCTGACGTTCGCCGCGCTCGAGGGATGCGCCGACGAGAGCGCGCTCGCGGCGCTGGGCCACGTCGGCGACGGCGCGAGACGGCGCGCGCTGCTCGCCGCGGTCGACGCGCGACGACGAGGGTTCGCCGCGCCCGCGTCCGCGCCGACGCCGAAGGGTGGGCACCCCGCCGCGGCGGACGCGTCGAAAGGTTGGCACCCCACCCGGGCACCCGCGGGGGTCGCGCCGGTGTTCGCGCTCGCGAGGGGCGAAAGACACGCGGTCCGTCGCCCCGAGCCGGCGCTCGAACCGCAGCCGCAGAAGCGGCGCAGGACCGGCGGCGGCGCGGTCGGCGGCGGCGCAGCCGCCGCGACGGCGGTAAAAAGCACGGCCGGCGGCGGCGGGCCGAGGCCCGGCCTGTACGTCCCCCCCGCCGAGCCGCCGCCGCCGCCGCCGCCGTGGATCCGCGTCCCCGGCACGAGGTTCATCGTCGACGGGTTCCAGGGGTACGGTAAGTCCCACGGCGGTTGGTGGTGCAGGCACTGGTTCCTCACGCACTTTCACGCGGACCACTACCGCGGGCTCACCAAGTCCACCCCGCCTCCGGGCTGCCTCGTGTGGTGCAGCCGGCCCACCGCCGAGCTGTGCGCGTCGCGGCTGGGGATCCAGCGCGACAGGCTTCGTGCCGTGGACGTCGGTCGCTCCATCGTCGTCGACGGCGTCAGGTGCACGTTCATCGACGCCAATCACTGCCCGGGAGCGGTGATGATCGTGTTCGACGGTATCGAAGCCGGACCGGTGCTCGCGACGGGCGACTGCAGGTTCCACCCGGGGATGAAAACGGACCCGACGCTGGTGGCACTGGCGTCGCGAAGGCCCGCGGTGATGCTGGACACGACGTACTGCTCCCCGGCGCACGTGTTCCCGCCGCAGTGCGAGGTTTTGGCGGCGGTGAGGGACGCGGTCAAGGCTGAGTCGTTCAACCCGCGGGTGCTGTTCCTCTTTGGGACGTACACCATCGGGAAGGAGAGGGTCTTTTTCGAGGCGGCGAAAGCTCTGGGCAAGAAGGTGTACGTCGGGAAGCAGAAGATGAAGGTGTTGGACGCGCTCGGGTCCGCCATCAACGACGCGGACAGGGAGACGATCACCGCCGACGATCAGGCGACGAACCTGCACGTGGTGCCCATGGGGAGCACCAGCTTTGGCCGCATGAAGACCATCCTGCGGTACTACAAGAACAGGTACGACACGATCGTGGCGTTCAAGCCCACGGGGTGGACGTTCGAGGCGGCGAAGAAACACGCGAGGGCCACCAAGCGCACGCAACGCGGGGCGATGATCCAGTACAGCGTCCCGTACAGCGAGCACTCCAGCTTTGACGAGCTCCGAGCCTTTGTGAAATTTCTGAAACCCCGAGCGGTGCTGCCGCACGTCGGGAACGATCGGGGGCCGAAGGCGAGGCGGATGGTGCAGCTCCTGACTGCTCCGGATGAACCCGCGGATGACGACGACGAGAGCTAGCCTAGCCACTTGAAATCGACGCATTTTTAATGCCACTCGACACGTCATCCTAATACGCGCTATGATAATGTCAGTACTCCATGTCCGCCATAAAGCTTTTATACGCCTCCTCGGTGGGGTCCGCGGGCGGCGGAGGCGGCGGAGGCTGCTGAGTGCCCATCGTCGGAGGCGGCGGAACGCCTCCCATCCCCGGCGGCGGCGCCTGGTATCCCCCGTACCCTCCCATCTGAACGTACCCTCCCATCTGCTGCTGCTGGTAATAGGGATCGACAAAGCCCCCGGGGGGCGGCGGCGGCGGGGGCACGTCCCCGTAGGCGGGCGGGGGTGGAGGAGGAGGCGGCGCGTCCCCGTAGGCGGGCGGGGGCGGGGGGGGGGGCGGCGCGTCTCCGTACCCGGGCGGCGGCGGCGGGGGCGCGCCCGCGGCGGCTGGTGGCGGCGGCGGGGGCGGAGGGTAAGCGCCCATCCCCGGCGGACCCGGCGGCTGCATCCCGTGAGCGCCCATCCCCGGCGGACCCGGCGGCTGCATCCCGTAAGCGCCCATCCCCGGCGGACCCGGCGGCTGCATCCCGTAAGCGCCCATCCCGGGCGGCGGCGGCGGCCCGGGGGGCGCGCCCATCGGTCCGCCCATCGCCGGCTGTCCCGCTCCTCGGGGGGGCGGGCCGTCCGGGTCCCTGCTCTTATCCCCCGCGATCTTCACCACGATCGTCTTACCCTCGAAGGGAGTCCTGTGCAACGCGACTTTCGCCGCGGCCGCCTGATCCTCCTTGGCAAACTCGACAAAGCCGAAACCCCTCGCGCTACCGTCGTGCGTGTGCCGCACAGCCTGCGCGCGCCGCACCTCCCCGAAGCGTTCGAAGAGCCCGCCGAGCATCTCGTCGGTGACGTGATCCGCCAACTGACCGACGAAGAGCTTGCACGGGTTGATCTCGTTCCTGTCGCGCCCCCCCCCGCCGCCGCCGCCTCTGCCGCCCGCGCCGAGGCCCGGTCGAGGGCCCAAACCCCCCGGGTCGCCGACGCCCAGCTCGCTGAGAAACGACTGGTACTCGGAGGTGAGCTGCTTGTGCGCACCCGCCGCGGCGGCGGGGTCGTTCTTGAAAGGGCAATCCGACGTGGGATGCCCACCGTCGCCGCAAATCTTGCACGTCACCAGCTCCGCCGGCGCCCTGTACCCGGCGCCGGTCTTGTCCAACTCCGCCAGCGCCATGCCAGCCGCGGTGGCGCCGTCGCCCCCCGGGTTGCGAAGGGTTCCGTTGATGAGCGCCAGCTCCCGGAGCTGCGCGCGCTTGTGCTCGTTGTAGTCGTCGTCCACGGGCTTGAGCAGCGTCTGCACCATCGCCGCTGCTCGATCCACCTCCTCCTCCGTGTCCCCGGTGATCAACACGTGCAGGTCCTCGTCCTCCTGGTAATCCGCTCCGGGTTCCCTGGACACGCCGTCCTTCACGCTGCCCTTGCCGCGGATGGCGATCCGCGTGTTCGTCTCCCGCTGCATGCGCTTCTGCGTGTTCCCTCGCGGGCCGATGATGATGCCTATGAAGTTGTACCCCGGGTACTCCTTCAGGGGCACGTACAGCTTCCGGGTCCTCTTCTTGGGTTTCCAATCCTGCGGCGGTCGAAACATGTGCGGGCACCGCGCCACCAGCCACCCGATCAGCTCGGACCTCTCGTCCTCGAGCTTGGCCTTGATCCTCAGCTCCCGGGTGTTGGTCCTGACGCCGTACTTGTCGTACTGGGGCGGGGGCGACGGCGACCTGGCGTGCTCCGGTCGCTCGTCGGCGAAATACCCGGATCGCACCCGGTCAGTGATGTCCACGTACTTGGCGTACTGCTTGACAACCTCCGGGTCGTCGCTCTCCGCGGGCGTGGGTCCCCCGTCCGCGGCGCCGATGCCGTACGTGCCGTCCGCGGGTCCGCCCTGAAGCTTGGCGGCTATGCTCGCGAGGTGCGCCTTGATCGCGGCTTGGCCGCCGCTCACCACCGCGAGCGCGCTTCCCACCGTGGGTTTGTCATCCTTCTCGTCCGCGTCCCATCGGCTCTTGCGCTTCCGCGGTCGGCCCTCGCGCTCGTTATCCGCCGCCTCCGGCGCGGGTGCGGGGGTGTCCCTGTAGTGTCTGAGCGCGATATCGTGGAACGTCGGGCCGAACGTGAGGGGTTTCCGCAGCGCCTCCTCGTCCGGGGCGGGTCCGAGGGATTTACCGGCGTCCCCGGTCGCCGCCTCGACGATCTTCTCAGTCAGGGACTTGGCGAGCTCGTCCGCGGCGGTCACGTTTTCCTGCCGCTCCTTGATCTTCCGGATGTGCCACGCCACGAGATCGTTCTCCTGGTCGAGGTCCGCGCTCTCGATGAGCCCCCCGGTTTCCCCGGGCGCGACGGCTAGTTCGTTCTGCCCGGGCAACGAGATGCCGGGAAGGAGGGCCAGGCCCATCCCGTCCCCGTCTCCGTAGCCCCTGTGGCCGACGCCGGACGTGCGCACCACCGGTGCGTTATCCTGCTGATCCGCCATGGCACTCGTCCCCACTGCGCGAGAGAAGAGTGTGGGGACGGGGACGTCCACTCGATTGCCAGTTTGTTAGGGATTTCGAGAAGAGGCAGACGGGCTGCTGGGATTAAGCGCGATCCCAAATCTTACTGGAACGCATACAATACTAACCATGAACATGACTTGCATCACATGGAGAGCAGTCATGCCACTCCGTAAATCGAAAAAAAGGATTTAAAAAAATGGGCACCGCTTGATTATTTGAAATCGCTGCTCTTGGCCGAGCCAACCGCACAACGAGACGCGCAGCCCCCGACGGCATCGCCTCGTATCACGTCATGAACTCCCCGCAGCGTCACCTCAGGCGCGCCCGCGAGGCCGAGGAGCAGGCCGCCACCGACCTGAAGAGGCTCAAGACCTCCTTCCTCGAGAAGGTCATCCCAAAGACGATCGTCCGCGAGCAGTGCAACCCGACGTCCAAGTTGGAGCGCTCCGTCCGAGCGCTCGAGTTCAACCACCTGCCGGGCAACTGCGGCAACCTCTTCGCCACCATCGGCGGCGACTTCGCCACCGTGTACGACGACGAGCACTTCGGCGACCACGTCGCGGTGGTGTGCCAGTTCAAGAACGAGGCCACGGACCACACCAAGGGCGGGGATCTGACCGCCGTGTGCTGGGTCGATCCCTCCGGGTACACCGCCCACGAGCTCGGCGACGCCACCCTCGCGGTGGCCGGCGGTGACGACAACGCTGTGCAGGTCATCAGCGTCGCGGACGGGCGCGTCGTCTCCCTCATGAAGGGCCACACCTCGTCGATCCTCGCCATCGCCGCGGGAAGCTCCGAGGGCAAACACCCCGAGAGGCTCGTGTCCTTGGACGCGGCCGGAAACGCCGTCGTGTGGAACTGGCGGACGCAGGCCAAGCTCGGGGCGTTTCAAGTCGGCGATGCCATCGCACTGGCCGTCAAGCACGACGGGAGCGGCGTGTACACCGGACACAAGGGCGGTTTCGTCAAGGCGTGGACCCTCCCGGAGAGTTTGGACGAGATCCCCGAGAAGGGTATCGCGCTGGGCGTGGTCTGCCACGGCAAGAACCCCGTGGACTGCCTCAGGGTGACCCCCGGTAAGCTCTTCTCCAAGTCCGTCGACGGGACGATCGGCGTGCTCGACCTGGGGAGCGGCAAGACGGTCCAGACGTGGAAGGTTGAGGACTGCGTCAAGCCGAGCGCCAAAGACTTGCTGGACGGGTTGACTGGCTTTGGCGTCGACCCCGCAGGTGAGTTTCTCGCGGTTGGGAACGGCGAGGGCGAGGTTGCCACCTACGACGTGTCCACGGGCCAGGTGATCAAGATCGTGGAGGCGGACAGGGACTTCAAGCACCTGAACCTGGTGCGCGCCGCGGGGGTGAGCAGGGACTGCAGGCACGTGCACGCCGCCTTTGGGCCCGGGATCGTGTGGAGATTCGAGGTTGTGCCCGAGCTCGACGACGAGGACGACGGCACCGAGGGACCGGGCACGCCCCCGGAGGAGGACAAATGAAATGGTTCGCGACACGATGGAGATGCGTAGCGCGGTGGCTACAGGTTGCGTTTCAATACGTGGATATTCTGTGCGCACCTATGATTGGATGCTTCAGCGCCCTCGCGATTTCTCATTGATGAATTCCATCGAACGATACGGAATAAGAGGGCGGCGCACCACGCGCTCGTCTTTTTCGCGTCTGAGGTGGTCCTCCCACTCCGCAACCGATTGAGGTCCATTCTCAGCCTCGTCGGCCGAGCAAGTCTTCACCCAAAGCTCCTCACGTTCCCTCGGGCCCAAGACGCTCAGCATCCACAGCTGTAGCTCTGCTGATCCATATTGCGATGCGGCGTATAACACTTCATCTGATTCGAGACCTGGACACCCGTTTTCGTGCAGCCATCTCACCACCACCAGGTTGTCTTCACTGGCAGCATGGTACATGACATCACCCCACTCGCAGCCGCGACCACGCAGATACTCGATCATCTTGACGATTTCCTGTCCAAACCTCGATGTCCAAAACTCCCATGTCCAATTCTCAAATGTTTCCAAAACCTCTCTGGGAGTATTTTCAAGTTGCTCAACAGGATCCTGAATAGCGTCGCGGCATGTAATTTCGACACTGTCGAAAGGAGCACCGCACTCCTCCACGAGGAATTGAAGCATGCCATCAGCGTATCGGGTGTGTCTGAGTGCGAGATAAACGGCTTCATCAGGGATGGGGCACCCATTCTCATAAAGCCAACGCGCAGATTCGAGATCATTTCGTTCAATGGCGGCTTCCATCACTGGCTCCGTCAGCTTCAGCCCTTCCTCTTGCGCCCACTTCAAGCGCTCGACGTCTACTGTACCGTGCTTCCTGGAGGTTGCGAAGAGCTCCAAGCACTGTGAATCTTTCGGGCAGCCCTCCTTCAATAGCCAGCGCAACATATCATAATGGCATTCACTTCCGGCCAACACAGTAAACTCCGGCGTCAGGAGCGACGGCCAGCCACGTTCTTGCGCCAGCGGTCCATACGTCCCCAAGATGAAACGCACCGCCTCCAGGTGTCCTGCGAGTATGGCGGCTTCGAGAAGGACAGGGATAACATTCTCCAGTTCCTCGAGCCATTCCGGTCGATCGAGTGGACCAACTCTGTTGTGTATCCACTGTAAAAAGGGGAGGGGGCATCCTCCTTTTATTGCGGCCGACATGATGTCCATTGCCTTCCTACATTCTTTGAACCAGTGCATATCACCATCTTCATTACCTCCGAGAAACTCGAGGATGTGCAAGTGTCCGTATCTGGCCGCATGCCACCAAACTTCCTTTACCCTCTCGCTACTCCAGGACTCCGGCTGCGACCACAGCCACTTCAGGATGTCGAGTTTACCACCCATGGCAGCACCACGCAGTGCGAATTTCAAGTCGTCCTTGGAAACGCCCTTCGCCAACTCTTCAAACACCTCCAAGGAGCCCACATGTGCGGCGTGCGCCAAAAGAGTCTTCTTAATACTCAACTGAAACCCGTGCTCCCGCGCCCAGGCCAGTCGTGACGAGCTGGCCAGACTGAGGAACTCCTTATCCCCGGGCCACATATCCTCCCCAAAACCGTGGAGCTTCACCGGCACCCCGCATATCTCATCGACAGCGCGCGCCTCGCGCGTCGCGTCGCGGCACGCCCGGCATACCTCGGAGAGCACCACCCGGTCGACGACCTCGAAAGACCGCGCTAAGTGCACGAGGACGTCGTGTGGGAGCTTGTCTAACATTAATGACTCAGCAAGAGTTTCGGAAAGTTTATCAGCGTCACTCGACGTTCTCCAGAGCGGGATGCGCGGGTCGTTCCGGGGCTCGCCGAGCCGCGCGGCGGTGCAGCGCGTGATCGATCGGCTCCACGGTCTCGCGCTCGGGGATCGGGACATCGCGCGGGAGGGCGACGGCGGCGGCGGCGACGACGACGAAGACGGGGACGACCAAGCGCGCGGGATCGCGTCCGCCGCGGGGAGCCCGTCGGCGGCTGCGACGACGTCGCCCACCTCGGCGCGTCTCGCCCATGTACCCCCCGGTGCAGCGGTCGCGGCGCTCGCGGCCGCGTTCGAGGCCGGGGAGAGATACGCGGACGTGAGATCCGCGGTGGTGAGCGCGCTGCCGAGGGGCGAGAACGTCGCGGACTTCCTCGTCTCGTGCGTCGAGCACATGGCTACGTCGTCGTCGGCACCGTCGTCGGTCGCCGCTCCGCTGACGCAGCTCTTGCTCGAGGCGCTGCAGCACTCGTGCGCGACGACGACCCCGCGGCGAGTCTTCGCGGCGACGGACGGATCCGCCACGCGCGTGGAGTGCGCCGCGGCTCGAACGCGCGCGGCGAAACTCGCCGCTCGCGCCCTGTGCGTCGTCGTCGACGACGACGACGACGAAAACGACACAGCTGGCGGGATCGACCCGCCCGCCGCGGAGGATTCCGACAGCGTCTCCACCGCCCGCCCCTCCGCGGTGCGCCTCGAGCCGAGGGCGGTCGCCAAACTTCTCACCGCCGTCGGCCTGGACGTGGACGACCTCACCGCGCACCGCGCGAGGGCGGAGCACGGTATAGTCGTCTTCGTCGGCGCGTGTTTGGGCCGCGCGTCGTCCGACCCGTCGAGCGCCGTCGCCGCCGCGACCATCGCCAAGCACTTCAGCCTGGTACAGTTCGCGACGCCCTCCGCGCTGGACGCGTGGGAGGCGCAGGGGCACGGACCCGTCGCCGACGGGATCGCGGCGACGCTGACCGAGTCGCGAAGGCGATCCTACGCAGCGGCCCTGAGGGACAAACACCCGAGCGGCGCGAGTGGACGCGACGGGACGTCGCCGGCGGATCGGGCCGATCGATACTTCCGCCGGCTCGGTTTGCCGCCGGCGTTCCCGGAGGAGGAACGCGCGGGGCGGGAGGGCAGGCTTCGCAGGTTGGCGGCGGCTGGAAAGTGGAACGCCGCGGAGCAACTGGCCGGGGAGGACGCGAGCGCGAGGGCGCTCGTGCGGGGTTTGAGGGACGCGGCGGCGACGGTGGCGGCCGAGGCTAACGGAGCGGGATGGAGCGAGTGGGCGGCGGGCTGTCGTCGCGGGGCATCCGGCGGCGACGGGGGGTCGATCGGCGGCGGGGCGGCGGCGGCGTCAACCGACGCGGAGGTTGACCAGAGCTATCTGCCGAGGCGCATGCGGTATCTACCCCTCGACCTACCCCGCGGCGCCGTTCGGTGGGCGGACGACGCTCGCTCTCTCGCGGCGTGCGTCGCGGCGCTCTCCCTCGACGCCGTGATTGGAATCGACTCGGAGTGGGTTCCAGATGGTTCCGGAGCGGGTTCCGGTAGTCGCTCGGGATATCGGAAGGGATCCTCGGGCGCGAGGAGAAGGACGGAATCCCCCACGGCGCTGTTGCAGCTCTCCGGGGAGCGTTGCGTCGCGCTCCTGGACGCGACGAAGCTGGGACGGGAGTGCCCCGCCGCGTTCGCGGCGGCTCTTCGCGGGATCCTCTCCGACCCTCGGGGAGGGTTCGTCCGCGGCGGCGGGGACACCGCGAAAAGCGCTCAGCCGCCCGCGGTGGTCGGTTTCGGCGTCACGGACGATCTGCGTCGACTGGCGTGCTCGTACCCGGGCGAGGTGGCCGACGCCGTGCGATCGATCCCGAGGGTGCTGTGCCTGCAACGGGCGGCGATCGATCGCGGTCACGGGTCGCAGCCCGGGCTGTCCTCGGTGTGCCAGGCGCTGCTCGGGCAGCCGCTGGACAAGCGCGAGACGTGCGGCGACTGGTCGAGGCGGCCGCTGACGGAATCTCAGGTGGCGTACGGCGCGCAGGACGCGAGGGTTTTGCTCCGTATCCTACCCGGCTTACTGTTGGGAAAGGGCCGCGCGCGAGAGCCGTCCGCCAGGGCGAACGCCACCGACCTCGCGTTCGAGCTCGCGCGACCGGCGGCTGAGTTTATCGGGAACGTCGACGACGCGACGGTTCGTATCGCCGACCCTCCGTCGATTCGCGTCACCGAGAACGACGGCGAGAACGACGCGATCGCGCCGCTGACCCCGGCGGATGTCGCGGCGGCGCTGGCGGATCGGTTACCCAGCGCGGGGGGTGACCCGACGGTCATCGAGCTCGGCGTCGAAACCGGTCCCGCGGCGAGCGATACCGCGTCGGCGCTGGGGGATGGGATAGCCCCCGACGCGGTGGTCAAGAGCATGGGGGTGATGGTCGCGGGGGACACGACGGTCGGCGGCGGTCTGGATCCGGTGGCGAGGGCGCTCGGCGCGTCGGGGAGAGACGGTGGGTCAAACGGCGGCGGCGGCGGGTCAAACGGCGCTGCTGGGAGGAAGCCGTGGGAGCCGGTCGTGCTGCTCCTGCGTGGCACCGACCGCGCGGACCTGCGCGCGATCGCGTCCCACTTCGGCGTCGCGCGGCGCCACGCGCGACTCGCCACGCCGGACGAGTGCGTCCGCGTCTTTGGCTTCCCGCCCGGGAGCATGCCGCCGCTGGGCCACCGCGTGGAGTGCCCGACGCTGATGGACGCGGCGCTCCGGGAGCACTCGCCGGGTGGTGAGTCACCGGGCGTCGAGTCACCGGCGGGGGGCTTCGTGTATCCCGGAGCGGGCGCGCCGCACCTGGTGTTCAGGTGCCTCCCCGCGGTCCTCGAGCGGGCCACCGCGGCCACCACGCTGCCCGTGGCGGAGTCGTCCGTCGTCAGGGAAGCCGCGAGGCGCGCGGCGGCGGCGGCGGCGTCGTCGTCGTCGAGCTCGCGGGATCTGTCCACCGCTTTGCTCGCGGATTGCGGTTCCCTGGACTGGGGCCTGGGGGCTTCCGCCGCGTCTCACGAGGGATCCGGCGACGAGAGCGCGCACGGCGAGGGCACGCACGAGAGGCAGCGGCGGTTCGTCGCCGATGGATCCCTCGGCCGGCTCGCGCGTTGGCTCAGGTGCCTGGGCGTGGACGCCGAGCACGTCCCTGTCCCTGCGCAGCGT
>MDTE01135574.1_pt1 | contig 15022 bp, 13 predicted proteins | sample 811231 | NCBI WGS metagenome assembly MDTE01 (sample SAMN05326651, study PRJNA326480) | marine metagenome | isolation source: seawater | place: Indian Ocean: Red Sea | collected 2010 | reverse complement strand
GGCGGAACCGGCGACGACCGCCTCCGCGGACAGGGCAGCGAGGACACGCTCTCCGGCGGAGACGGCAACGACACGCTCGACGGCGGACCGGCCTACGACCAGGTCACCGAGACGGCCGATGCCGACTTCACCATCACCGACACCAGCCTCACCGGTGTCGGTGACGACGTGCTGGCCGACGTGGAAGAGACCCACCTGACCGGCGGCTCCAGCCCCAACAGGTTCGACGGCACCGCCTTCGACGGCCGGGTGATCGTCAACGCCAAGGGGGGCAACGACACGATGCTGGGTGGTGTCCGCGCCGACCGGCTGCTGGGCGGTGCCGGACGAGATCTCGTCGAGGGAGGGGACGGCGACGACGTGGTCCGAGGCCAGGGAGGCAGCTTCGACACCGTGCTGGGACAGGCCGGCAACGACCGCCTCGATGGTGGTATCGGCAACGACCACCTCGACGGAGGTGACGGAGACGACAAGCTGACCGGCGGCAGCGGCAACGATGTGATCATCGGTGGAGCGGGCACCGACAAGGTGCAGGAGTTCGGCAACTTCGACATGACGTTGACCGACACGTCGCTGACCACCAGCGGGGGAGACACCGACACGCTCTCGGAGATCGAGACCGGGTTCCTCAAGGCCGGCAACGGCAACAACACGCTGTTGAGCATCGACTTCTCAGGACCGGTCACCCTGGTCGGACTGGGCGGAGACGACACGCTGAGGTCCGGTTCGGCCGACGACAACCTGGCCGGACGGGCCGGGGACGACGTGCTCTCTGCCGGGGACGGCAACGACACGGTGCTGGGACAGCGGGGGAACGACTCGGTCACCGGCGGAGCGGGCAACGACAGCCTGGTCACCCACGCCGGGGACGACACGATCGATGCCGGAACCGGGGACGATACGGTCTTCGGCGGTGGTGACAACGACCAGCTGCAGAGTGCCGACGGGGCCAACATGCTCTCCGGGGGAACCGGCAACGATACGGTCACCGGGGGGATCGGCAACGACGAACTGATCGGCGGGACCGGGGACGACATGCTCTGGGGCCGGGCCGGGAACGACAGCCTGGTTGGTGGAGAGGGGAGTGACGAACTCCACGGCGAGGAGGGAGCCGACCGGTTCGAGACGGGCACCGGGGCCGACACCATCGACGGGGGCCTGGGGACCGACATGCTGGTGCATGCCGATACGGGGGACGTCACGATGACCGACACCAGCGTGATCGGCAGCGAGACGGTGACGATGGACGAGATCGAGGAGATTGATCTCAGCGGGGACGAGACGGCCAACTTCCTCGACGCGCGGGGTTACGGCGGAGCGGTCACGCTTCGTGGTGGAGACGGCAACGACACGCTGGCCGGGGGCAGCGGGGGTGATCGCCTGCTGGGTGAGAACGGAGACGACATCCTGGCCGGGTTCCTGGGTGACGACGTGTTCAACGGCGGCTCGGGCAACGACAGCCTGCTGGGCGGAGACGGCAACGACACGCTGGGGGGCGGGGGTGGACAGGACGCGATTGTCGGCCAGCTTGGCGACGACATGGTCAAGGGGCAGGGTGGGGCCGATACGCTGGCCGGAGGCTCCGGCGGCGGGCAGAAGGACGACGGGGACCTGATGCCCGATGCCGCCAACGGCGAGATCGACGAGGCCTTCGCGCTCGACTTCGATGAACTGATCGGGCAGACAGGCTGAGCGACCTACGCCTACTTCGACGTCAGCACCACGGTGCCGTTCCAGTCGCTGGGCGGTTCGTAGTGGTGCTGGGCGATGTGGATCATCAGGAAGTCCTTGCCACGGTCGCGGATCGGCAGCTCACCCAGCAGGTCGATGGACTCGGTCCAGTCTCCGGCGATGAACGTGTCCAAGGCCTTCTCGTAGAGAATGATCTGCTCGTCTGAGATCGTGTCCTCGGATTCAGGCGGCAACAACTCGCTGATCGTCAACGGCTGCTCCATCCCCACCGGCTGCACCCGGCACAAGCGGCGGCAGCGGCCTTCCTCGGGGGGCATCGACTCGCGAACGCTCGCGGCTGTTTGCTCGTCGATCAGGATCGGCACCCGCATCATCTTGGTCATGCCCTCGAGCCGTGAGCAGAGATTGACGACGGGGCCGAAGACTCCAACCTTGATAATCTGGTCGGGTCCGATCCGGCCGGCCACCGCGTTGCCCCAGGCCACTCCGACCCCCACCCGGAACCCGGACAGCGGTGAATCCTCCTCGATCGACCGTGACTGGAACTCGCGCTGGATCTCCAGTGCCGCCCGGCAGGCGGCCACGGGCCCATCGTCAGGCCGTGTCGGCCAGCCCCAGAACCCCAGGGCCGAATCGCCCTGGAAGTCCGTGACCACCCCGTCTTCCGCCATGATGTGACGGGTCATGACTTCCAGTGCCGCACTGACCCGGGCCAGCATTGCAACCAGGTCATCCTGGTTCTCTTCCGACGCCCTCGAAAAACCACGGAGATCACAAAACAACACGCCGATGTCGCTGCTGCGGGGCTGCAGCACTGAGTCGATTTCGTCGTTCTGCTCGTTGAGCAGATGAACGATCTTCGGTGAGAAGAAACGGCTCATTCCCGTCTGCACGTCCTCGAGCCGCCTGACCTGGCTGGTTGCCCCGATGAATTCGGCCAGCAATTCGATGAACCTCAGGTCCAGCCGGACATTCTCGTCGCTCATGTCCATCGACCCCGGCGACCGCGAGAGGCCCGAGATGTACAGGCACCATCCGCGAAGAGCATCGTGCTGGATCGGCACACAGAATGCCCAGTCACGCTTCTCGTCGTAGGTATAGAGTTGTTCGTCTGAGTTGGTGTCCCACGTGTGCAGCACGCTCACCTTGTCCTTGACCGCCGAGGCGACCAGCCGCCGGCTGGGCACCAACGTGGTGCGGCTGAGATCTCGGCTCTGCCATGCCAGCAACTGCGAGTCGCCTTCTTCATCGCTGCTCGGATCAGAGACGATCACCGCGGTGGCGTCGGCCCGCTTGAGCGTTCGCAGCAGCAGCTCGACCAGTCGCTCGGCCAACAACTGATCGGTTGGGTTTTCGATCATCAGTCCCGGCACCTCGGCCAGGGCTTCGATGTGATGCGTCTTGTTGTCACCGACCATCGTCCGCAGTTCGTCTTCGCCGAACACGCGAATCTCGTCGGGAGTCGGCAGCTCGTTGTAGGAATCGACGAACTGAAATGATGTCTCGCCGATCTGAAACGACTCGCCTCCCTGCAGGCGGGCATCGCGGACAAGCTGGCCCTGGAAGCTGAAGCCGTTGCGTGCCGTTTGAAGACAACGAACCTGCAGGCCATCCTCCCCAAGTTTCATCTCGATCGACGGGCTCCTCGAAAGCCGATTCTCCCAGGGAACCGACCACACATCGGGACCGGGTGCACGGCCAATTCTGACCGCGACACCAGGATCGAGCAAACACTGCAGTTTCATGGACTGCCCGGGTCCGACAACAACCATCTCGGCCATGTTTCAACCACAACTGTGGACAACACCCGGCAAGCCGGGGACCACTAGTCGACCCGGCCGGAGAGTCAGTTCTAGTCTAGTCCGTCGTGGAAAACCGCTTCAAGCTGCTGACAACCGACTTCGGCACATCCACCTGCACGACCAGCCAAATCGAAGGGTATTTGAGAGAAAAGACGGCTTCCCGCGAGACCTCCCGGCGGGGGTGGTGTTTAATGACACCTGGCAATTCCCTCGTTGTTCCGAGCCGTACATGATTCGCCGAATCGTCCTGCTGATGCTGCCGCTGGCTTTGACCCTGGTGGCGCCCGCCGCTGATGCGGCCGATCGGATTGCCTGGTACAGCACGCTGAAACAGGGCCTGGCCGTCGCCAAGACCACCGGACGCCCGATCCTGCTCGTCTCAGCCGCACCCCACTGCCACGGCATCTCGGGGATCTGGTGACCGGGGAAACAGGAGATGGACAGGAGTTACCTGTCCCATGCCGGAGTGGTCGCTGCCAGCAGAGAATTCGTCTGCATCCGCCCCCTGACCTATGAGAATGCCGTTGAGGCCCCGTACCTGGAGAGCCTGTTCCGCGGCCGGTCGGGAAACCTCGAAAACACCGTCTTCGCCATGCTTGGCCCCGACGCGAAAACCCGGCTGTGTCGAACCGGACGCAGTCCTGGGTTCGCCTTCCAGTCACCCGACCAGATGGCGGCAGCCATGAAGCAGATCCTCAAGCAATACCCGTCCAGCAAACCGATGGCACGTCCACTACCGTTGTTGCCCAACGTCAGACTGGGACTGAATGTCAGTTCCTGCGACAACACACCGCTGGCGATCATCTACTCGCCCGACCAAGTGGTTCGCACCAAACTGGAACAGCAACTCGCCCGGCTGGCCTGGGACAAGAACCACATCGGACAGGTCCAGTTCTGTGTGGCCACCAGGGCCGAAGAACTCAAAAACATCACGGGCAAGACAGAAAAGCCCGGCATCCTGATCGTTCAACCCGGAACCTACGGCAACAACGGCCAGTTGATCTCGGCGGTGGACCTGGACACCACGCCCACCGAACTGAGCGACGCCGTTGACTTCGCGCTGCTGATTGCAGAATTCCAGCAGAAGACCATGCGGCAGCACATCGTCCGGGGACAGCAACTGGGTGTGAACTGGAAGACCGCGATCCCGGTCACCGATCCGGGTGGTTCGCGAAAACGTCGCCAAGGAAATTGACCATCGCAGACGAGACAACCCTGCTTTCGGAGAGACGAGTGACGGACCTGAACCGACGAGACGCGCTGTGCCAGGGCCTGGCCGGATTGGCCGCTGCTGGCAGTGGGTCCCTGCTGCTGGCCGAAACGGCGGCACCAACCAACGCCACACCCGACCTCCACAATTATCAGGATTTCCTCGACAAGAAGGGAATCCCCCAGATCGCTCCTGCTGCCGTCTGGAAGCCAACTCATCCGGACATCCTTGGACCATTCCACGTCCCCGGATCGCCCTTCCGCGGCAAGGTGACAGCACCGCTGGCCGAGGGCACCACGCTGGTCGTCCGCGGACGGCTCTGGGGCTTCGACACCAAGAAGCCTGTCAGCAATGCCGTGCTCGACGTCTGGCAAGCCGACCACAAGGGTCGCTACGACATGACCAATCCCAGGCAACCGCCCAAGTGGCACGAATTCCAGAACCGGATCCGGCTGGTGACCGACGAGACGGGGTACTACGAGTACGAGACCATCCGCCCGGCTGCGTACCGGGCCGGTGGCGGCGTCCGGCCTGCCCACATCCACTACATGGTCCAGGCCCCAGGCTACGGCAGGCTGATCACCCAACTCTATTTCAAGGACGACCCCTACCTCGCGCGGGATCGGTGGGCCCGAAAGTCCAACCTGCTGATCGCCCCCCAGGAAAAAACAGTCCCGAAAGGCAAATATCAGCTGGCCACGTTCGACATCGTTCTGGCCAGGGCTGAACAAGCCGGCCGCAAGTAGGCAGTCCAGGGCATTCGCAAGAACAATCCCCGTTCCGACCATCTATGATGAACACATCGGTCGCGATGAAGGGCCGACCATCTCACTCAACATTCCCCCTGACAACACCTCACTTCCTGACGGGCCAGGAACTCTGAACCGGAGACCATTATGACTTCACTGAAGAAAACCCTGATCGTGGCCATCGCCGTTCTTGGGCTTGGCGTTCTGCTCAGCCTGCCGACCTCGGCCGATGACGGAGACAAGGACGCGCCCGCCAAAAAGAAAAAACCAACCGCGGCCGACAAAGAGACTCCTCGCAAACAACCCAAAGCACGGCGCGACGGCGATCGCAAACGGCGGCCCGAGGCACGTGGGGAAGGCGACCGAAGACGGCGGCCCGAGGCGCGTGGGGAAGGCGATCGAAGACGGCGGCCCGAGGCGCGTGGAGATGGCAACCGGAGACGACGGCCCGAGGCGCGTGGGGACGGAAACCGTCCTGAACGACCTGATGCTCGACGTGGTGGAAGTCGTGCCGGAGGACAACGAGGCCCTCAACGGGGACCAGGGGGCACCCATCCACTGCTCTCGATCTTTGACCGCAACCGCGACGGAAGCCTCTCGGCAGAAGAAATCAACAACGTCGCCGAAACACTGAAACGCATGGACCGAAACCGTGACGGTCGGATCACCAGTGATGAACTGCCCAGGCCCCAATTCGGACGCGGTGGACCCGGTGGTCGTGGCGCATCTGGCGGACGCGGTGGACCCGGTGGTCGTGGCGCATCTGGCGGACGAGGTGGATCCGGTGGTCGCGGCGCATCTGGCGGACGCGGTGGACCCGGTGGTCGTGGCGCATCCGGCGGGCGGGGTGGATCCGGTGGTCGTGGCGCATCCGGCGGACGGGGTGGATCCGGTGGTCGTGGCGCGTCCGGCGGACGGGGCGGATCCGGCGGACGACCCGGAGCTCCCGGAGAGGGTGGTCGTGGCGGTGCCGGCAGACGACCTGGTCAGCCAGGCCAGGCGGGACAACAGCGACGTGAAGCTCGAAATCCCGAGAACCTGATCGAAAAACTGGATCGCAACAAGAACGGGAAACTCGAGAAATCCGAACTCTCCGACAACATGGCCGGATTGCTTGAACGCGGTGATTCCAACAAGGACGGAGCACTTGACCGCGACGAACTCGAGAAGATCTTCGAGCGTTTCCGCAATCGAAGTGGTCAAAAAGGCGGCCGCCCCGAAGGAGCCCGTCGAGGTCCGCGGGGTGGTGGAGATCGTCCACAACGTCCCGAGCGCCCGGAACGCAAAAATAAAGAGCAGCCCCGCAAGAAAAAGGTCGACGCCTGATTCACCAGGCGACGATTCCACGGGGAACCGGGATCGAGGCAACCGCCGCCAGTTAGCGGCCGGTGGCTTCGACCCGGTACAGGCCGCTACGGGTCCTGAGATACAGGCTGTCGCCAACGACCGTCGGCGAAGCCATCAATCCGTCGGCGAGACGATTCACGCCAAGCACCTTGGCCTGGCGTCCGAGTTGCATCACCGTCGTGGTCCCCTTGCGGTCAAAGAAATAAACCCGGTCGCCAGCGACGATCGGCGAGGCGCTGAAATTGCCGCCCAGACGGTGTCGCCACAGCTGCTTCCCGTTGGTCGCATCCAGGCAGCAGACGACGCCTCCCTTGTCGGTGACGGTGTAGATCAACCCGTCGGCAATAACCGGCGACGGTGTCGAGGGCATCTGGGCCGTGGCCGACCAGTTGACGTGAGAACCGGTGATGTCCCCCCGACCGCCAGGACGAATGGCCAGCAGATGCGGCCGGGCGAAGTCGGTGATCACGTAGACCAGGCCACCGGCGGCCACTGGCCGGGGCACTGCCGAAAACCCCTTGTACTTCAGGTGCCACAATTCGCGGCCCGTGTGAGGATCGTAAGCGTAGCACCCCTGGGCGGCCGGGCTGACCAGCACGGGGGACTTGCTGCTGCCCACCAGCAGCGGCGTTGAAAATGCCTTGCGGGCGTGGGAGGGAACCTTCGAAAGGTCGATCGATCGCTTGACCTGCCAGGCGGTTTTGCCCGTCGTCTTCTCCAGCGCCGCGATGTACTGCCGGTCACGTCCGTCGCAATGGAAAATCAGCAATCGGCCGAAGAGGATCGGCGACGACCCGGCGCCCTCCTGGTGATCGAGATTCACGTCGCGGCGGGTCCAGAGAATCCTGCCGGTGGCGGTGTCCAGGCAGGCGGTGCCGTTGGTTCCGAAGTGCACGTAGACCCGCCCGGCCTCGATCACCGGCGACGGGCTGGCGTGGCTGTTGAGCCCGTTGATCGGAGCGGGCTTCTTGACGGTGAACACCTTCACCCGGTGCCGCACCTTGCCGTCGCTCCCGACACACAGCACCAGGAGGGATTTCCCGTCGTCCTCGGCCGAGGTCATCCACAGCTGATCATCCCAGGCAACCGGTGTCGACCAGCCCTGGCCCGGAAGCTTGGACTTCCATTTCACGTTCTCGGTTTCGCTCCAACTCAGCGGCAACCGAGCCGCTGTGGCTCGCCCATCTCCATCGGGACCCCGAAAATCCGGCCAGTTGGCCGCCGGCGCGGAATCGCCCAAACAGCAAGACAACAGGCAGAAGATCGCCAGGCGAGGGAAGCGAAGGTGCGACATCGGGAACTCGGATGTGGAGGAAGGAAGCGGAAACAGGCAGGGACCGGCCGGTGACCGGGGTTGAATCGCGCGGAAGGCCAATCGATGATCTCTCCAACACCCACCACAGGCCACTCGGGATAACCCCTGCGGCCCCGACTATGACAGGCGGACTCGGTCGATGTCCACCACGCTCACGCCGCTGGATTTTGTGCTGCTGGGCCTCTACCTGGCCGGCACGCTCGGAGTCGGTCTCTGGATCGGCCGGTCAATCCGCACCGGCGAGGACTTCTTCCTGGGCGGACGCAAGCTCCCGTGGTGGGCCGTCGGCATGTCACTGGTCGCCACCGATATCGGCGGTCCCGACATCATCGGCGTGGGAGGGGCGGCCTACGACCACGGGATGGCGGTGGCCAACTTCGAGTGGATCGGCTGCGTGCCGGCAATGATCGTCGGGGCCCTGGTCTTCATCCCCTTCTTCTGGCGTATGGGCGTGGCGACGATCCCCGAGTATCTCGAAAAACGTTTCGACGTGCGGGTCCGCACCGCCCTGTCGATCTGCTGGCAGATCTTCATGGCCTGCAACCTGGGCGTGATGCTGCTGGCCAGTGCCCGGATGATGTCCGAGTTGTTCGGATGGGGAGAGACGACCTGCATCCTGGCCACCGCCGTGCTGGTGGGGGCCTACACGATCGTCGGCGGGCTGGCCGCGGTGGTCTACACCGACATGATCCAGTGCACGGTGATGATCGCCGGCTGCATGGGCGTTCTCGTCCTGGGACTGGTCGAACTGGGCGGGCCGACCGCATTCTGGGAACAGCTGGAACCGGCCCAGAAAGCCCTGGTGCTTCCCGTCGACACCGACACGCCGTTTCCGTGGACCGGGATCCTGTTCGGACTGGCCATGATCCTCAGTCCGGCCTACTGGATCGGCAACCAGGCGATCGTGCAAAGGTCACTGGGGGCCAAAAGCGCCTTCCAGGCCCAGGCGGCCTACGTCTGGGGGGCAGTGTTGAAGAGCCTGATCCCGGTGATCATTGTCGGTCCCGGGCTGGTGGCGGTGCTGTTGTACCCCGAGCTGGACCAGGCCGACCATGCCTTCCCACAGCTGGTGGCCGGGCTGCTGCCGGCCGGATTGAGAGGCATCTTCCTGGCGGCGTTCCTGGCCGCGCTGATGTCCAGTGTCGACAGCTACCTGAATTCGGCCTCGACCCTTGTCGCCCACGACATCTACAGGCGATTCGTGGCTCCCGAGGCCAATGCGGTGGCGATGCTGCGCGTCGGCCGCGGCGTGACCGCCATCCTGGTCATCTGGTCCATCGCCTGTGCGATGGTGATGGCTCGGCTCGACGAGGGCATCTACACGATCTTCCAGACACTGATGTCGTTCTTCCAGGGTCCCGCGCTGGCGGTGTTGCTGGCCGGGACACTCTGGAAACGAGCCACCGGAACCGGGGCCCTGGTCGGGTTCCTGGGCGGACTGGTGACCACTGTCGGCCAGTTCCTGCTCAACAACGACGCCGTCTGCAGTTGGCTGGGCCTGCGGCCGCTGTTCCAGATCGACGAGCCCTTCCTCTATTACTCGATCTGGGGCTTCCTGGTTGCCGGCGGCCTGCTGGTGACCGTCAGCCTGCTGACCCGGCGAGAACCCGACGAAAAGACCTCACTGACGGTGCTGCGATGACATCCACTTTCCTCCACGACGTCGGCGATGCGATCCGGAACGCCATGGCGACCGTGCCGCTGTCGCTGGTCGGGTGGGCCTTCGTGGCCATCCCGCTGGTGCTGCTGGTGTGGGTGCTGAAATGCCCGATCGGAGACGACGAGAACCGGGACCCGAAACAGGTCCGGCTACTCCGAATCGGCGCGGCACTGGCACTGGTGTTGCAGATCGTGATCTACGGGCTGCTGTGACCAGGCGGGAAACACGGCTACTTCTTCTTGGCCTTTTTCTTCGTCTTCAGCTGTGGCAGCTTGGCGAGGAATTTCTTCGGATTGGCCAGGAACGCCTTCTTGCACTTCGGGCAACAGAACCAAACCTTCTGCTTCTGGAACGTGATCACGTGATCCGTATTGATCGGCTTTCCGCTGACCGCACACTTCGACTGCAACGTGAAGCCCTTGCCGAGTGACGCAAAGACAGCGGCCACTTTCTTGTCGCCCTTGAGCGCCGCCAGCTTCTTGGCACAGCCCGGACAACAGACCTTCACCTTCACTCCACCGACGGCAACGGCGACCGACAACACGTCGTCCAGGTCATGCCCCTTGAGCGGGCAGGCCACCTGGGCGATTTCCCCGGTCTGGAACCACTGGAGATGCACCGCGGTGGTGTAGACCTTGGGGGTGGCATTGAAGATGTCGGGGCAACTCTGGCAGCAGAAGTAGAGCTTCTTGCCCCGGTACATCATCAGGGCGTCCTTCTCGGCCAGTTCACCCAGCACCGGGCAGGTCGCCTTGAATTCTGCCGGCTTCTTCGCCTTCTTCTCGCCTTTTTTCTCGGCCGCGATCGATGTTGCGGCAACGACGGCCAGCAACCCCAGCAGAGCAAAACGGCCTGTCAGCTTCATCTGTGTCATCCTTGGTTGATCCCGGGAGAATCGTGATGTTGTTTCGAGCTCAATCGTCGTCACCGATCTTGTCGATCGCCTTGCCGACACCTTTCAGAACGCGGCCGGCCGGTTTCAGCGTCCGTCGCAACAGGCCAGTCAGGCCTTTCTTCTTGCCCTTCCGCCCGGCGCGGCCCGCGTGTTCTCCACCGCTGACATTCATCGCCAGCGAGTAGACCTTCGTGTTGCACGTCAGGTACAGCGTCTTGCCATCGGTACCACCAAAAGTGACGTTGGCACAGAATTCCTTGGTGGGAATGAACCCCACGGGTTTTCCGGCCGGCGAGGCCACCCAGACGCCGCCCCGCCCGGTGAAGTACAGATTGCCCTTGGCGTCGATCGTCATGCCATCCGGTGCGGACATGTTCTTGGTACCGGGATCAAAGAAGTCCTTGCCGGGACCAGTCGTGCCATCGGCCCGGATCGGATACGACCGCCACATCTTGCGGTGGCTGTCGCCGACGTAGAGCACCTTGCCATCGTTGGAGGTGATCAATCCATTGGGAACCGGCGTATCATCGATGATCTTGGTGACCTTGCCGTCGGACTTCAGCAGATAGACCTTGCTGGTCTTCTGGTTGGCGAAGTCCGGATCGGTGAAATAGATGTTGCCGTTGGGCGCCTGGCAGACGTCATTGGGCTGATGCCATTTCGTGTTGATCGCCAGGGCCTTCGCTTCGGCCGGTCCCTTGGGGCCAAACGAATAGCTCATCAGCCGGTGCCCGTAGGCCTGCGCGCCCAGCAACCGTCCATCCAGCGACAGCCACGTGCCGTTGACGCCCTCGCTCTTGTCCAACCAGACGGTGCCCTTGCCGGGAGCATCAAGCCGGATGATCTGCTGGTTCGGCTTCTCGCCGCCGAAGAAAGCGGTGAAGTACAGCTTGCCGGTGGCCGGATCCCAGGTCGGGCCCTCGTGAAATGCCGCGCTGGAAAACACCTCGACCAGCGTCGCCCCCTTGGACACCGTCGACGGCAACTCCGCGGCGGTCACCGGAACCGCGAACAGGGCCACCAACACGAGCGTGAGAGCAACGGGGGACGTGTACGGCAGAAAGCGGGCCATGGGGTTTCTCCTCGGATGAGCCATCGGGCTGTTGTGGGTTTCATTGCAGCGGATCTCGAGCAGCGAGGCAAGCGGTGACGGGTTGCGTGGCACACAAGAATCCGACCGCCGTAGAATGCATGGCATGTCCAGCACCGACATCACGCCCAATCCGACGCTTGAACCCGACCGCCTGTCGGGCACGGCGCGGTTGCAGGTGGTGATACCGGTGGCACTGGTCAGCTTCTTCTACGCCAACCTGCTCGATTATGCCCTGCCGCTTTACCTCGGTGCTCGCGAAGCGGCGGCCGAGGCGGCCGGCAGTACGTTTCCCAGGGGAATGTATGCGACCGCGGCGATCTGGCGGGTCACCCCGTGGATCATCGGCCCGATCATGGCCGGACTGTTTTCCCGGCTCTTCGGCGAACGCATCGTCTGGTCACTGGCACTGTTCGGCAAGCTGGCCGTTCCACTCACGCTCGCCACGCACCCGCACCCCGATGTCATCTCGTTGATGGCCATCTGGCAGGGTTTCACCGGAGCACTGATGTGGATCGCGGGATTGTCGCTGGTGCAGATGGTCCCGACCGAACGCAAGGGGTTTGCCAATGGGCTGCTGATGACATCGATGGGCATCGGCAGCCTGGTGGGACCAATCTGTGGACGAGTGCTGCTGTACCGCGGTGAGGTCGGTGAGCTGATCTCCGGGGGCCAGGCCGGTGAGGCCCTGCGAAGACTGGTCAATCTCTCGAAGCTGGAGGCCGCTCCGGCATTGCCTGACTTTGAATTGCTGTTCTGGATTCTCGCCGGCACAACCGCCACCTGCGCCCTGTTGATCGGACTGTGGGGCCAGCGACCCGGCCGGTTTGCACGTGATACGGCCCCGACACTCTCCCGGACCGTGGCCGACCTCAAGACCCTGGCAACGATGCCCACCTTCTGGGCGTTGGTGATCCCGCTGTGCCTGTTCGGAGGAGCCGTCTTCGGCACGTCAAACTACTACCTGCCCTACCGGGCCGAGGAACTGGGACTGAAAGACGGGTCGTCGGACAATGGCTGGATCTGGCTGACACTGCTCAAGACGCTGATGTGGATTCCCGGCGGAATCGCCGTGGGCGTGCTGGCCGGTCGACGTGCACCGGGCATCGCCGCCGTGTTGATGATCGGCGGTTTCTCGGCGGCTGCCACCTGCATCGGGGTCAGCCAGGTCGCCTGGCAACTGTTCGCTTCGGTCGCCGTCTTCGAATTCGCCCGACAGTTCATGAGGTGGTCTCACGGAGGTTACCTCACCGAACACATCGGCGACCGGCTTCGCCCCACCGCCATCGGTTTTGCGATCACGTTCTCGGGACTGGGGGAAACCGTCTACGGTTGGGCCTCCAAGGGCATCTGGAGCCCGGATCAGCCGGGCTTCGAAGCGTGGAAACCCGTGCTGCTGGCCTCGGTTGCCGGACTGTTCGCGACCGCCGGACTGTTTCTCTACGATCGTCTGAAACCGATCCGGTCCGAAATTCCTCCCACCACAGATCCCACGACACCCGAGTTACCGTTACCCGACGAGGCGACCTCATGAAGATCACCGGCCTGACCGCACACCTGATGGGCATCCCCGGACCCGGAGGCCATTCCCCGGCCCGCAACTGGATCTTCGTCAAGGTCGAGACCGACGAGGGAGTGGTGGGAATCGGAGAGGCAACGACCGAATACCACGAGCTGGCGGTGATGGCGATGATCGAGGGCCACCTGGCCGACCTGCTGATCGGGCAGGACCCAACACGGATCAACTACATCTGGCAACAGATGAGACGGTTTTACTGGTGGCGGGATGGCGTGGTGGCCACCAGCGCCGCCAGCGGCATCGACCAGGCCCTGTGGGACATCCTGGGCAAGGTGACCGGACAGCCGGTCTACAAGCTGCTCGGCGGGGCGGTCCGCGATCGTATTCGTCTGTACGCCCGAGGCGACCTGGGCCTGCCAAGCCAGGGCGAGGAGATGCGAACGGCCGCTGCCGAGGGATTCGATGCGTTCAAGTTCGGACCCGGGCAGTACGTGAAACCCTACGACGACGAAAAACAGGTCGACGTGGCGCTGGCCGTGGCCAGCGAAATCCGCGAGGCGGGTGGGCCGGATGTCGAACTGATGATCGACTGCGGTGGCATCTTCAGCCTGCAGGCCGCGCATCGGCTGACCGAGGGTCTCCGCGACGAGGTCGGGATGCTGTTCGTCGAAGAGCCGGTCAACATGGACACCCCCGACGGCCTGATCTCGCTCCGCCAGTCATTCCCCGACGTCCGGATCGCCGCCGGTGAACGCAACATGACCCGCTGGGGCTTCCGCGAGTGGCTCGAAGGCGGTGCGGTCGACGTCGTGCAGCCGGACATCGCGCACGCCGGTGGCATCAGCGAACTGATGCGAATCGCGTCTTATGCCGAGATCCACAACGTGACCGTCGCGCCCCACAACCCCTACGGTCCGGTTGCCCTCGCCGCCGCCGCCCACGCCGCTGCGGCGATGCCCAACTTCCTGATCCTCGAACATTGCCGCCACCGGCCCTGGCTCGACGAGGTGCAGGTGCAAGGGCCCCGGGTCGTCAACGGCGGAATCACTCTCGAGGACACACCCGGACTGGGTGTCGAACTGGACTGGGACTATGTCAACGCCCATCCCTACAAGGCCCTCAATCTGCGGACATTCCACGATCGCGACAACGCGCTGCCACTGATCTGAAGCCAGTTTCCCTCCTTTCCAGACCTCAACACACCGAATCCCCCATGTCCGACGCACCACTGTTCGACAAGCACGACATCACTCACATCCGCGGAGTCGATCACCCCGAATCGATCGGGATCGGCCCCGGAGGCGAAGCGTACACAACCGGCACTGGCTGCCAGGTCTACCGGCTGAACCTCGAAGACAATGTTGGCGAACAGTTCGCCTCGACCGAGGCCCGGTGCCTGGGCACCGCGGTCGATGCCGACGGCAACCTTTACGCCGCCCACACCGCCGGCGACGTACTGAAGATCACACCGGCCGGTGAGGTCAGTGTTTATGGAACGCCCGAGGAGGGCGAGGTGTTTCACTGCACCAACTACCCGGCCTTCGATCGACAGGGGCGGATGTATGTCTCCGAGAGCGGTGACTGGTCGGGTGAACTCAACGGGGGATTGTTCCGGATCGAACCCGGTGGCGGGGTGGCCGAGCGGTGGTACCCCGAGGCGGTCGACACCCCCAATGCGATCGCACTGGATGCCGAGGAACGGAACCTGTATTTCGTCGAGACGTTCGGAGCGGGGATCGCACG
>MDTE01141754.1_pt1 | contig 15023 bp, 15 predicted proteins | sample 811231 | NCBI WGS metagenome assembly MDTE01 (sample SAMN05326651, study PRJNA326480) | marine metagenome | isolation source: seawater | place: Indian Ocean: Red Sea | collected 2010 | reverse complement strand
CGGATGTATTGGGCACTGATCAAATAGTTCCGATTACATACATGAATTCAACAGCAGCTATCAAAGCAATGTGTGGTAAAAATGGTGGGATCGTTTGTACATCATCCAACGCATCGGCGACATTTGATTGGGCATTACAAAAAAACAAAAAAATACTTTTCCTACCAGATCAACATTTAGGAAGAAACACCGCTATTAAAAAAGGGATATCCCTAGATGAAATGATTGTATGGAACCCCTTCAAACCTTTAGGAGGGAATAGCAGCGATAGTATAAAAAAATCCAAAGTGATATTGTGGCAGGGACATTGCTCGGTTCATACTAGATTTACAACCAAACAAATAGATAAAGCCCGAGCAGAAATCCCTGATGTAAATATCATTGCCCATCCGGAATGCACCTTGGACGTAGTGGAAGCCTCCGATTATTCAGGGTCCACTGAATTCATAAAGGACAAAATTAACGAGGCTCCCGCGGGGTCCTCTTGGGGAGTAGGCACTGAAATAAGCTTGGTAAACAGAATAGCCGCTGAAAATCCGAATAAAAATGTCTTCTGTCTTGATCCAGTTGTATGCCCTTGTTCCACTATGTACCGCATACATCCAGCTTACCTATCTTGGATACTAGACGGTATATTAAATGGAGTGACCATTAACCAAATAAGTGTAGACAAAAAGACACGTAACTACGCGAAAATAGCCCTGCAGAGAATGCTAGAGGTCGTGTAATTTAGAATTAGCTAAGTATATCGCTGACATTTCAAAACATTTAACGCGGAGATCCGCATGATAATAACTCCTGACGTAGACAAACTGATTGATCTTGCAATTATGGAAGATTATTCAAGTGGCGACGCAACAACTAATTCTCTTATACCGTTGGATTTACCAGGTGAAGCTGTCCTAATAGCAGACGAAAATGGAATTTTGGCTGGATTGGACGTGAGTCTACAAGTGTTCAGGAAAATAGACAAAACCCTTTCCATTACAAACACAATACCTGATGGTACTGAACTCCAAAAAGGTAGTGAGATAGCAACGATAAATGGTTCTCTGGGCTCAATCCTGACGGGGGAAAGAACTTCTCTTAATTTTCTAAGAAAATTAAGTGGTGTTGCTACGGAAACCAGGAAATATGTTGATCAGGTTCGTCACACCAAAGCCAAAATCGTAGACACAAGGAAAACTACACCTGGCTTTAGGACTTTGGAAAAATATGCTGTAAGAATGGGTGGTGGGTTCAACCATAGGCAGAACTTATCCGATGGTATTCTCATAAAAGACAATCACATACAAACGCTGTGTAAACAAAACCTTGACCTTAAAGCTGTAATTAAGAAAGCCATCAACAACGCTTCACATACAATAAAAGTCGAAATAGAAGTAGAAACTATTTCAAACGTAAAAATTGCTCTAGATGCAGGCGCTGACATAATCATGTTAGATAACATGACTCTATCTGACATGGCTGAAGCAGTAACCATATGTAAGGGAAAGGCAACAACCGAAGCTTCTGGTGGGATAAATTTATCGTCAGTACGAAAAATAGCGGAAACAGGCGTGGATTTGATATCGGTCGGGGCAATTACTCATTCTGCTCCAAACTTAGATCTCAGTATGGATATCAAGCAGTAGCCAAATATTTATTTTTCAGAGAGATCTGAAGAATCCACAATAATTGTTACAGGGCCATCGTTTGTCAAAGAAACGTCCATATGTGCCTGAAATATTCCTGTCTTTATCACCAGTTTAGATTCTTCAAACAATTTTACTGTCTGTGTATATAACAAACTGGCAGGGTCGGGAGCCATAGCATTGACAAAACTTGGTCTCCTACCTTTCTTAGTTAGAGCACAAAGTGTAAATTGACTGACAATTAAAAGCTCAGCCTTTAAATCTCTGACAGAAAAGTCAAATTTAGTTTCTTCATTATTGAACAGACGGATATTGAGAACTTTATTAACTATATATTCAGCGTCAGTTAGTGTGTCATCACGCACGATACCGAGAAATACAACCAACCCTTGCCCTATTGATCCAGTTTCTTGTCCATCAATGGTTACTGAGGCTGATGAAACTCTTTGTATTAACGCTTTCAAAGCTTAGTCTTTAGACGACCCAGAACCTGAATCTTTTGAAGTATTAGTTGAGGTTTCAGATTTACTATCGTTATTACCGCTGTCCTTATTAGTAGATTTGCTATCAGAAGTAGAATCCGATGACTTATCTGAAGCTACAGCCGTACCAGACGAACTCCCTTTTTTACCATAGTCGTTCACATACCAACCGCCACCTTTGAATACTATAGGCACCGCAGAGAACTGTCTTTCGGCAGCAGATCCACATTCTGAGCAAGGTTGCTCAATAGAATCGCTAAACTTAAGACGTAACTCAAACGTCAATCCACAATCCGTACAACGATAATCGTATGTTGGCAAATTATCCTCCATCGCAATACTAGGTTCTGTAACCTAGCAAAATAATCTAACATTGGATCAATTTAGTGTCAATTAGATTCAAATGTTAAGAGAACTATCTACACGATTTTTCAGGTTTTTAAGCGAAACATCAAATAAATTAGAAATTTTAAAATCTGTGCCTTTTACCTCACCAATGGTTAGGTGTGACACGGATTTTGCATTGCATACTCTTTCCAACTCATTAATTTCTGTCTTAGGCAATGATACTAGTATCCGGGACTGTTGCTCTCCAAACAAAACACAATCCCATCGATCAACAACAGAAAATTTCGACTCAAACCCCAATCCGCCCGAAAGCATAGACTCAACCAAAGCAACAGCCAACCCACCCACAGAAACATCATGTGCAGAATGTATTATTTTTCCTGATATTAATTGCCTGCAAACCTCTTGAACCGCAATCTCATTATCGATGTCTATAGAAGGTGCCCCTGCTACCATACCCTCTATAACCTCTAGGTATTCACTTCCAGCAAGCACCGATGGGTTTTCTTCTAATGTATCGGTGCCCAACAAAACCACCAAATCTCCTTCGTTGACAAATCCTATAGAACAATTAGACCCAACTTCCTCTGTTAACCCAACCGCTCCAACCACGGGGGTAGGATAGATAGGATTATTTCGAGTCTCATTATATAAACTCACATTCCCACTTATTACCGGAGAATTAAACATGCTACTTGCCTCAGACATCCCCTTTATACACATTTCCAATTGGAAATACACCTCTGGTTTTTCAGGATTCCCAAAATTAAGGCAATTCGTCAAAGCAATAGGGGTGGCCCCTGTACATGACACGTTTCTGCAGGCCTCAGCAACGGCAATCATTCCTCCAATATACGGATCAAGATAACATAGCCTACCATTACCATCAGTTGAAGCTGCTATACCTTTGTCACCACCCTTAAGTCTAATTAAAGCTGCGTCGTGCCCTGGCGGAATCACAGTGTTTGTTTGAACCTGATGATCATATCTCCTATACACAGATTCCTTACTCCCAACGTTTGGAGAAACTAAGATTCGCTCTAGGGCATCTTTTGGATCTAAATCCGTGAGCTTTATCTGAGTTAAATCAAATTGTCTTTGCTGGATAGCTTGTTCTGATTCAACCCCTTTCAATCTGTATAAAGGCGGATCAGTCAACGCCTTCACAGGAACATCAGCCACAATTTTTCCACCTTCAACAATTTTTGCATTCCCATCATCTGTAACCTTGCCTATAACAGTGTTTTGAATGTCCCATCTATTGAATATGGCAACTATTTCATTCAAATTATCCTCAGAAACCGAAATTAGCATTCTTTCTTGAGTCTCTGACAACATTACTTCATACGGTTCCATATCTGCGTCTCTACGTGGAATCTTATCGACATCTATTTCTATGCCCGAAGAACCATTTAACGCACACTCAACCGCTGCACTAGTTAAGCCAGCAGCTCCTAGATCCTGCATCCCGTCAATCTTTTTTGAATTCGCTGCTGCCAAACAAGACTCAATCAAAATTTTTTCCAAAAAAGGATTCCCAACTTGAACCGTTGGTCTTAGTTCTCTGTCATCATCAAAAGTTCGTGAAGCTAATCCTGAAGCACCATGGATACCATCTTTCCCTGTCCCTGATCCAATTAACAACAACAAATTCCCAGTAGGCCCAGACGTTGCCTTCGTGAGATATTCAGTTTCAAGCAAACCTATACACATCGCATTGACTAGTGGATTGCCAGCGTACGAGTCAGAGAACACAACTTCGCCACCAATATTTGGTATGCCAATACAATTCCCATACCCAGATATCCCACTTACAACGCCATCAAACAAATATTGAGTTCTCACGTCCTCTAATGGACCAAATCTAAGTGAATTTAACAGTGCAATCGGCCTTGCACCCATAGCAAAAATATCTCTCACTATCCCACCAACACCAGTAGCGGCGCCTTCATATGGTTCGATAGCTGAAGGATGATTATGAGATTCTATTTTAAAAACTATTGCTAATCCATCACCAATATCAACCACTCCAGCGTTTTCTTCACCTGGTTTTACTAATAGCCGAGGGTTGTCAGATTTAAATTGAGACAATAGCAATTTGGAATGTTTGTACCCACAATGTTCGCTCCATAGAGAACCGAACAGCCCTAGCTCCAATTTGTTTGGCTCTCTACCTAGTTTTTCGACAATAAGATCGTATTCCGATTCACTTATAGCGAGCTCATCCAGAACAGTCTGGTCAACTTTATACTTATTTTGATCTTTCATAAATAAACACTTAATAAATTGAACCAACGCTTATTAAAATTATGCCAAAAACAACACACACCGCACCATAAATTGTTCTTTTAGTGAGCTGTTCTAGCCTTTTTAGAAACAAAAAAGATAATACTATTGTTACCAGCGGATTGATGGCAATGATCGGCGCTACTAAAACTACAGGGGCTTTAGATAAAGCAAGATACCAACAAGAAACCCCAAACGCGGAAGCACAGCCAGCCCCTAGCATATATAGATACCCAGACACTGGAGATTTACCTACCCCGGAAAGTGAATTTCTTCCAAATATGACACCAGTTATCATTAATCCGAACAACAATGAAAACCCAGACACTATCATTGGAGACGCAAATTCCGTAGTTATCATCTTGCCCAATACAGCCATGAGTCCATATATAGCTGCGGCACAGATGGCAAAAATGTATCCACTATATTGAGTCATATCGCGCCATTCAATTTTGATCATTTTTGGCTCACCAAGATCATTATTCCCCCTACTACACAAAAAGTTCCGACGATAAGCAACAAGTTTAAACTTTCACCACCCCATAATACCGCTATAAATGCGGCAAACAAGGGCGAAGTCGAAACAACAGATGAAGCCCTTGATGCACCTATCAAATTAATTGCCCTAAAGTTTAAAAGTCTTCCGCCAGGGAAAGTTATAAACCCGGCCACTATAAACCATATAAAAGCTTCCAAAGGAAGTGCTTTGATCTCTGAAGTGTGTAATGCCAATGCAATAACCATTGTGACCAATGCGGAGGAACACAAAGAGATTAATGTTGCTGCACTTGGACCGAAATATTGCATGCCACCTCTTGCTAAAACAGCACTAGCCCCAAATCCTAAAGCAGCACCCATTGAAAGGAATAATCCTGCGAGCAATAAATTTATCTCTCTGTCGACTTAATGATTGAATTGAAAATCAGCTTACCGTCAACACCACCAAGGATCTCATCACAACATCTTTCAGGATGTGGCATCATTCCTAAAACGTTACCATTTTCATTGGCAATGCCAGCTATATTATTAAGCGACCCATTAGGATTACTTTCAGTGGTGATATCGCCACTTTCATCACAATATCTGAACAATACTTGTCCATTGTCTTCTAATTTTTCTAATGTATGTTCATCTGCATAATAATTTCCTTCCCCATGGGAAATAGGAACTTGAATAACCTGACCTTCATCTGCATATCTAGTGAATGGGCTGTCTTCAGTTTCGATTCGCAAATTAACCCATTGACACCGAAATTGCAGATGTGAATTACGAATCAAAGCTCCTGGTAGTAAACCCGATTCACATAAAATTTGGAATCCATTACATATTCCAATTACTAATCCGCCACGCGCCGCAAATTTCTTTATAGACGATACTATAGGAGACAGACTAGCTATTGATCCACATCTGAGATAATCACCATAAGAAAACCCTCCCGGAATTATCACACAATCGTACCTATCAAGATCAGTTTCTTTATGCCACACATAGTCAACGTCATGTCCCAAAACGTCTTCGATAACTGAATAACAATCAACATCACTCCATGTTCCAGGGAAAACACTAACTCCAAATTTCATAATGATATTACAGGTTCCTAAGCTTGGAACTGACTATCCCACTGACAATTTTTCCATCAGCACGTCCTCTAATTTTTGGCATGAGAGGGCCCATTATTTTTCCCATATCCTCTGGCCCCGATGGTCGTACGTCATTAATTATTTCATCTATTAACAGAACGATTTCTTCCTCCGTAAGTTGTTCTGGTAAATATTTGGATATGATTTCCATTTCAGCCAATTCAACATCAACTAAATCTTGTCTGTCGGCCAATTTGAACGCCTCGGCACTATCTTTTCTTTGTTGGGATTGCTTAGTAAGCACAGCAATTATCCCTGTCTCATCTAATTCGGTTTGTGTGTTTATCTCTGTATTCCTTACCTCGGCAATCAGTGTTCTGAGCAATGTCCTTCTTACACTATCTTTATTTCTCATAGCATCTTTAAGATCTACAGATAGTTGTTCTTTTAATCCCATAATAGTTCCTCCAGTAAAGCTGACTAGAACAATCTAACCTTTGATTAGTTGATCGTCAATCAAATTACAGTTTATTTGCTGCCTGCTTAACTAGCCTAATTGTTCTTGCTTTGCCCAATATTTCCAATGAACCAAAAAGCGGCGGTGATATTTTCTGGCCTGACGTAGCCATTCGAATAGTTCCTAACACCTGGCCAGGTTTTAAATTCAGATCAGTGGCTATATTGCGTAATTCTGTCTCTATTGTTTGTGCTGAAAATGATTGAATATTTTGAAGCCTCAAGATAGTTTCTTCTAGAACTGCCGCGGTGGATACCTTATCCATTTGTCTCTGTATCAAATTATCTAAAGAATATTCAATCTGATCTTTGTATAAAAAAGCTACCAATGGTGCGGCATCTCTCAGTGTTTTAAGCCTTTCTGAAACCAAGCCTGCAACCTGTATTGCCCGTTCCTTATCAGGTATATTGTCAAACTCAACAGGAGGATATTCAGTCCAATAATTATGAAGAAGGTCACCTAAACGTTCTTGAGGCATCTGGCGAATATAAATTCCATTCATCCAAATAAGTTTTTCCATATCAAAAATAGCACCGGAAGAATTAACTCCAGATATATCAAAAGTGGAAATCATGTCAGCCAATGGGACAATCTCTGTCTCGCCGTCGTAAGACCATCCCAATAATGAAAGAAAATTCAACATTGCTTCAGACACAAAGCCCTGTTGTTTATAATCCATGACCGACGTCGCACCGTGCCTTTTACTTAATTTGGATCTATCAGGAGCTAAAATAGTAGGTAAATGGGCGTAAAAAGGTATGACCCAGTCAAGTGACTTATATATTTGAATATGTCTAGGAACACTGGATAACCATTCCTCTCCCCTCAACACATGAGTAATGTTCATAAAATGATCGTCGACAACAGAAGCTAAATGATAGGTAGGGAATTTATCCGACTTCAAAATTACGAAATCTTCTACCAAACTGTTTTCAAATTCAACTTTCCCTCGTATAAGATCCTCTATGACCGATACACCAGTATCGGGCATAGCGAAGCGAACTACAAATTCATATCCACATTCCAATTTTCTGTTTATTTCTTCCTGAAAGAGTTCCCTACATAACCCGTCATATCCCAAACGCTCCTTCTTCTTCTTTTTCTGATCTTCCCTAAGCTCTGCTAATCGCCCAGTTGAACAAAAACACCTGTACGCATTGCCCGTTTTAATCAATAAGTCAGTAATTTCCTGGTATATGCTAAGGCGTTCTGATTGAACATACGGTCCAAATTCACCTGACTTACCTAATCCCTCGTCCCAATCAATTCCGAGCCACTCTAAAGCCCTTTTTTGGTTATCTATTGACCCTTCAACTAATCTATTTTGATCAGTATCTTCCACACGAACCACAAAACTACCTCCAGTATTACGTGCCATCAACCAATCAAAAATGGCAGTCCGGATATTTCCTATATGGGGATCACCTGTCGGACTTGGAGCATATCTAACTCGAACATTACTGTGGTGTTTCATTTAAATTAATTTTCTCAAAATGATTATTCCCATACAAAAATAATAACACTCTAAAGTTAGCCGAGCTGGACCAAGAAAGTTTCCAAATCCTGATGTAAATCAGACCTGAATTCTATAATGTCACCTGAAATTGGATGCTTAAATGAAAGTAAAGCAGCGTGTAAGAATGGCCTAGCCAAACCATCAACTTTGGTGCCATACAAAACATCACCAACGATTGGATGCCCTATTGAACTTAAATGAACTCTTATTTGATGCGTTCTCCCTGTAAATGGCTTTATTTCCAAAAGATCGTAGAATTTATACCGAGTTATGATTTTGTATTGAGTAACTGACTCTCTCCCGGAACTCACGACGGCCATTTTTTTTCTGTTCCCTGGATCCCGTCCTATTGGAGCTTCAATAACTGCTTCTTGTGAATCAACCAATCCTTTAACCAAAGCAATATAGGTTTTTTTTACTTCACGTTGCTTAAATTGATCAGATATAATTCTAAGAGCTGGTTCACTTTTTGCAACAACCATGACTCCTGACGTATCCATATCTAATCGATGTACTATCCCAGGTCTTATAACGTCTCCTATTCCTCTCAAATCTGGACATTTATAAAGCAAGGCATTCGCCAAGGTACCATCCTCATGGCCAGCACCTGGGTGCACAGGCATGCCAGCTGGCTTGTCAACAACGATGATTTCTTCGTCCTGAAATATGATATTTACAGGAATATCTTGAGGAATCATTTTGGATTCCATCGGATTAGCCGAATCTATAACTATCTTTTGATTATGCCTAACTTTGAAAGAGGGCTTAACTGTTTCACCGTTGACGGTAACGTCACCATTACGAACCAATTGAGTCGCTCGTGAACGAGATATGTGATTAAGTCGATCAGATATATATTGGTCTAATCTTATATTTTCCACGTCGACGCAAATTTCTATTATTTCCATTAATTCCCGTTCCTGACAATCTCACCCTGCATCATTTTTTTCTTTTTTGGCAAATATCATAAACGCCAATATAACTGTCATTCCAACAGATATAGCAGAATCGGCAACATTGAACGCAGGCCACCAACCGACGCTTATGAAATCCACAACAAAACCATCCTTGACACGATCAATCAAATTACCAAATGCTCCGCCCACAACCAATCCGACAGAAATCCTCATAAACATATTATTAGTCGCTTGCTTCATGAAAAAATAAAGTATCAACCCCAAACCAAGCAACGAAGCTATAATCAAAAAGTTTGTAAATCCAGCAAATAACCCAAATGCTGACCCAGTGTTCCGTCCATGAACAATGCTGAAAATCCATAATTCTGAATACGTACCATATAGCGGAACTATTTCCTCAATAATTGATTTTGTTACTTGGTCACATGCAACCACTGCAACAGTTGAAACATAAAATATCCAGTCTTTATACCAAATCATAATATCCCTGGCCTTAGCCATTTACCACTAAATACATACAAAAAGAAAAACACACATCTGAAAACGTTTCCAATTGCAATCCCTATAGCTACACCTGCCGAATCCAGTGGGGTCAATAAAGCCAAACCTATAGCGACCGGAATTTCTATAACCCACATAGTAGACAAAGTTATAATCATTGGTGCCAAAGTATCACCCGTACTTGCCACTCCCTGAGTGAACACCTGTACTGAACTCATAGGAAAAGCGCTTAACCCCATTATAAATATCCACAACGTCGTATGCTGGACAAATTCTTTCTCGTCGCTGAAAAACATTGCGACTTCATTAGGAAAACCGAGGAAAACCACCATACAGAACAGGCTCAAAACCAGGCAGTAAACAATTGCCCAATTCATAGAACTTCTAGCTCTACCTATTAATTGTGCCCCAAGATTCTGTGCTGCCAAGGTACCAGCAGCTCTTCCGAGCCCTCTACTTGCATGGTTTACGATATTTTCAGCACGCCGCGATAACGAAAATGCTGCCGCGGGCCCAGTACCGAAAGTCACAACAAAAAACAATAATACCCACTGAGACAATGATCTCTGCATTCCAGTAATCCCTGCAGGTATCCCAACCTTTAAGATTTTCCATATTAAATTAAAATCTACACAGTAATCTGATAATTTCAATTTGATATCAGTTCGACCGGACATAAGAGCGTAAATATTCAATATATTAGCAAACACTTGTGCGACCACATTTGCAAATCCGGCACCTGCCAAACCCATAGAAGGAAAAACTCCCCACCCAAAAATTAAAAACGGGGTTAAACAGAGGTGAATGAGCCTACTAATCGTTATAGCTTTTAAGGGGGTGATACTATCACCTGCCGCTTGCAGCGCTCCACCAAATAATCTCTGGAACGATAATAGCGACATCGCAACAAATTGCATTTTCAGATAACCTGAAGTGAGCGCCACTACATCATCCTCAACTCCAATAACATTTAGTAACCGTTCGGCAAAAACAATCCCTAAACCGCCTATGATAATGCTCCAAACAAATGTGATGTTAACAGACTGAATAACTACATTATTAGCATGACGTATATCTTTAGCACCAATGGCTCTCGCTACCATTGCCCTCATCCCAGCATCTAATCCCATCCTGGCTGTCATGAGCATTAGAATGTAAGTCTGAGCAATTCCGAGCCCAGCAATAGCCTTGAACCCCAACCTTCCAGCCCAAAACAGATCCGCCAACTGATCAGCAACACTGAACACACTCTCTGAAATTTGAGGCCATGATAGATACCACAGGTTTCCCCGAACACTGCCAGTCGTGAGATCTCTAGCGTGTGGTTTTTTATTTTTGAAATTAAATAGCTGGATTAATAATCTCCCATTCCGACAACCTCCATCAACTGAAAGTGCCATCTTCTCCATCAATAATCAAAACCCTACCATCAACACCCAATCCGAGTGTATCGCGGCAATCCATCATAGCCTGCTTCGTTTGCGATGGAGTCCAGCATTCATATCGTCTCAAGATTAAAAGTAATTCTTTACCAAGCATCCGAATTTCATTGCATTTTTCTCGAAAAACATCGTCTATTTTTCCCATCTGACTGTCTGTCAACATACGAGTCAATTCAGCATATCTAATTGCCCAGGTAAAAAACCATGGACTCCTATAATCTGGAACTGGACTACCGGTTATACCTTCTTTGGCTCCGTTAAACATTCTTTCAACAATCACTTTATTGGAGAACCCATATTCAGCCAACAACGCATCCAAAGGTATATGAATAACTAATTCTTCCAGGTCACCCCCTACCCTTGCTTCTGAACTCGACGTCCCGTATCGAATACCCCGACCTATTCTGGGATACCCTCTTTTTCTCAAAAGTTGATGTGCTAATTCATGCGCTATATGATGCGCCAGATCTAAATCCGGCAATTGCATCCAAGCAGGTTTAGCTCCACCGAGAGCATCTACAGACTGGTCGCCAAAAACCGCACTACTCGCAGAGGTTATATCAAACTCTGTAACGTCTAATTCAGACTTGATGTCTTCCCAGAAACGTATGAATTCTGGAATCAAATCACGATCTAGTACTTTCAATTCTCAAATCCTCAAATAAAACGTGCATCCAATTGAAACTTACTTGGAGAAATCAGGTTTTTTGGCAAACAACATTATAAATGCGCCTACCAAAGTGAAAATAGAATATGTCAAAAAAGGTACTGTATAGCTTCCATAATTATCATACATCCATCCAGCCCATACAGGAGCAATTGCCATCAATATACCGTTAGGCAACATTGACCAGCCCATGATAGTAGCAAAGGATGAACGGCCAAAATAATCACCCCTAATAGCAGTTATTAAAGGTATACGCCCTCCAAATGCTATTCCATACATGATTGCGAAAACGTATGCCAGAGCTAGACTGTTCGCCAAAGCGAGCACAATCGTCGACAGACCTTGCAAAGCTAAAAAGAAAACAATCAAATTTTTCTTTGATATTTTATCCCCTAACCAACCGGATATAAATATAGCTGGTAAAGCCACCAATGAACATGTGGTTTCCACTGTACTAGCAGTGGTCAAGGCGTCAGCGCGGCTTCCAAATACTGGTTCCAACATATCCGTGACTCTAGGGGTCAAATGCAAAGATAGAGTAACAATAGCTATCGTGGAAGATACGTGAGCGACAGTTAAGATCCAAAACACAGGCGCCAATAAAGCCTGCTTTACAGTAAAATCTTCAACTAGATCTTGAGGTTCACTTTGACGTTTCGGATCCTGGCTTAATTGGCTAAATTCTTTTTGCTTTTCACGTCCGATAAATGGATTGCTCCCGTCCGGAATTAATCCCATATCTTCAGGTCTATTACGAACTATTTTCACGCATGGCACAGCCACAGATAAAATAAATATACCTATCACCAAGCTAGTTGTTCGAAAATTACTACCCATTGCCATTGCATATATCGGCAAGAAAAATCCCGCTACATGGATACCTGACATAGCTCCAGCCATTGCTATTGATCTACGCTTTACAAACCAACCATTTATAACAGAGACAATGGCCAACCAACCACCTATTCCAGACCCAAGAGTAATTAAAATGAATACAGCGTAGAATTGCCATAACGATTGAATAAGGGAAAAAAGCACAAACCCCAAGGCCATGATTGAAAACCCAGTAATGATCATTTTTCTGGCTCCAATCTTATCTATCAGAACCCCTTCTATTGGACCTAGTGCAGCACCTTCAACTCTGCTCAACAAAGCACCAAAAGAAATTTGAGTGCGAGACCACTTGAAGTTTTCTTGCAACACAACCATCAACACACCCATCCCTCTAAATACACACAGTGACATCAAGGTTAGCAATATCACCGCAACTGCTACAATCCACCATCCATAAAAAAACTCTCTAAATTTAGGCACTTGGATTTTGAAATGGCGAGTATTATTAGAATTATGCATTGCAAGATGATACCAAACATAAAATACGTACAGGATAACTAGGAATTATTATGTCCAATCACTATAAATTCGAATGTTCTTCATGTGAGACTGAATACTCACCATCGCCATCGTTAATTGAATGTGAAATATGCGATAGTCCCTTAAATATAAAATATCTTCCGACGCATTACTCAGGGGCCGACAATACATCCCTTGAGATACCTTTACCTTTAAATTCTCAATCCGAACTTTTTTCTCTTGGTGAAGGAAACACCCCGACTGTTAACCTTACAAATACAAGTGCGTTATTGGATGTGAATTTACTAGCCAAAAACGAATCACAAAACCCAACCGGTTCCTTTAAGGATAGAGGAACCTCAATCTTGATATCATGTCTCCTCAAGTTTGGGATCAAAGAAATCGTAGAAGATTCTTCGGGAAATGCAGGATCTTCGATTTCAGCGTATTCCGCTGCGGCAGGCATCAAAGCACACATTTTCGCTCCCGAAACAGCACCTCCACCTAAAATAAGTCAAATAAAGGTGTATGGAGCAACCTATCACTCCACACCAGGATCTAGAGATAAAGTCACTGAATCCGCTAGAAAATACGCAGTTAAACACAACTTAATATACGCGTCTCACAATCTAAGCCCTTATTTCATTGAGGGAACAAAGTCCTTCGGGTATGAATTGCTGTCAGATACAAGCCATACTTTCCCAACTGACATTGTTATTCCTGTGGGAAACGGATCCCTTTATATAGGAGTTTACAAGGCTCTGACTGAATTAATAAGTTACAAGTTAATAACGCAGCTACCTAGAATGCATTTTATACAGGCCGAATCAGTTAAACCGATTGCCTCCGCCGTCTATAATCAAAAATGGAACAATAAAATGGTTTTGCAAACTAAGGCTGGAGGTATAGCTGTAGGTTCACCTCCGAGGTTAAATCAAGTTATAAACGTGATGAAAGTCTCAGGGGGAGAATGCGATACAGTCCACGAAGAAGAAATTACAAACTGGCAGCTAGAACTTGCGCGAACGGAAGGAATATATTGTGAACCAACTTCTGCTGCAGCATTTGCAGGCACGAGCAAAATGATTAAATCAGGAAAAATACGTAAAGGCAGTACCGTCCTGGTACCAATAACTGGGTCTGGCTTAAAGGACACATCACCTGTGTAAATTTATTTGTAGTTCTATCGGTACTTTTCAATGGCCTCAGTAAGCCCAGGCACTGCACCTTGTAATGTCGAATCTTCCAAACAATAAGACAGTCTAAAATATCCTGGAACACCGAAACCTCGGCCTGGAACAGCCAAAACCCGATACTGTTTAAGCTCTTCGACAAATGCTACATCATCAGGAATAGGACTTTTAGGAAACAAATAAAATGCCCCTTGTGGCTTCACGATTGAATACCCTACCTTTAGCAATGATTCGTACAAAAAATCACGTTTACTCTGGTAGACAGCCACATCAACAGTTACATCTTGCAGCGCCGTCACTATTTGTTGGACCAAGGCGGGAGCATTCACAAAACCAAGAGTACGAGTACAAAAAACTAATCCATCCACGAGTTCCTCAACGTCGCGACAACTGGGATGAACAGCTATAAATCCAATTCTCTCCCCAGGAAGGGCTAAATCTTTCGAATGAGACGTTGCTACTATACTCCTGGAGTGATATTGGAAAATATGAGGGTACTCATACCCGTCAAATATTAGCTTTCGATAAGGTTCATCGCTAATCAAATATATCTCCGTGCCAAATTCTTTTTCCTTAGCCCTAATGAT
>MDTE01148405.1_pt1 | contig 15024 bp, 14 predicted proteins | sample 811231 | NCBI WGS metagenome assembly MDTE01 (sample SAMN05326651, study PRJNA326480) | marine metagenome | isolation source: seawater | place: Indian Ocean: Red Sea | collected 2010 | reverse complement strand
TTTAAATTATAAAAGGCGCTTAATATAAGCGCCTTTTCTCCCTTATCCCTAACTAGACATAAAATAAAAAAGCTGTATTTTAGAAATATGTCTCAGAAATCATTAAATCAAATAAGAGAAACATTTTTAAAATACTTTGAAAAAAATGATCATAAGATTGTTGAGTCTAGCAATCTAGTCCCAAACAACGACCCAACACTGATGTTTGCTAACTCTGGAATGGTTCAGTTTAAAAATGTATTCACTGGTTTAGAAAAGAGAGACTATCAAAGAGCAACAACTTCACAAAAATGCGTAAGAGCTGGTGGAAAACATAATGATTTAGAAAATGTTGGCTATACACCAAGACATCATACTTTTTTTGAGATGTTAGGAAATTTTTCATTTGGTGATTATTTTAAAGAAAAAGCAATTCATTATGCTTGGGATTTAATTACTAAAGATTTTGGATTGGATAAAAATAAAATTTATGTGACTGTTTTTCATGAAGATGATGAGGCATTCAATTTTTGGAAGAAAATTGCGGGTTTTAATGATGATCGTATTATAAGAATATCAACATCTGATAATTTTTGGTCAATGGGAGAAACGGGTCCATGTGGTCCTTGCTCTGAAATTTTTTACGACCATGGTGATCACTTAAAAGGTGGTTTACCAGGTAGCAAAGAGGAAGATGGTGATCGATTTATAGAAATTTGGAATTTAGTTTTTATGCAGTACGAACAAGTTTCGAAAGATAAAAGAATAGATCTTCCTAAGCCGTCAGTTGATACCGGAATGGGTTTGGAAAGAATATCAGCTTTACTTCAAGGAACTCATGACAATTATGAGACTGATCATTTTAAGAAATTAATTCAATCAACTTCTAATATAGTAAAGAAAAAACCTAATCAATCAAATCTATCAAGTTTTAGAGTTATAGCAGATCATTTGAGAGCAAGTTCATTTTTAATTGCCGAAGGAGTTTTACCATCTAATGAAGGTAGAGGTTATGTACTTAGAAGAATTATGAGAAGAGGGATGAGGCACTCTCACTTATTAGGATCAAAAGAGCCAGTATTTTATAATTTATTTGAAACTCTTAAAAATGAAATGTCAGGAAGTTATCCTGAGCTTAAAAGAGCAGAGTCTTTAATTAAAGAAACTTTAAAAATGGAGGAAGAAAAGTTTTTAGTTTTATTAGAACGAGGAATAAAAATATTAAATGAAGAAATATCTAAAATAGATAAAGTTCTACCTGGAGATATTGCTTTCAAATTGTACGACACTTATGGTTTTCCACTAGATCTTACTGAAGATATTTTAAGAAATAAATCTTTATCAATAGACACTAAAAAATTTCAATCATTGATGAAAGAAAGTAGAGAGCTTGCGAAAAAAAATTGGAAGGGGTCTGGAGATGCTGCAGTTGAAGATATTTGGTTTGGTATAAAAGATAAATTAGGATCTACAGAATTTTTAGGTTACGAAACTGATCAAGCTGAAGGTGTCGTTTTGTCTTTATTAAAGGAGAACAAAGAAGTTAAAGAATTAAGATCTAATGAGGAAGGAATGATTATAACTAATCAAACACCTTTTTATGGTGAGTCGGGTGGCCAAGTTGGTGATACTGGAGAAATTATAACTGGCGATTTTAAATTTGAGGTGACTGATGTTCAAAAAAAATTAGGAGATATTTTTGTTCATTATGGAAAAGTAAAAAGTGGTACTATTAAAATTAAAGATAATGTTGAAATGAAAATAAATAAAGTTAGAAGAAATGATACTAGAGCTTATCATTCAGCTACTCATTTACTTCATGAGTCGCTAAGAAGAGTTTTAGGTACTCACGTAACCCAAAAAGGTTCATTAGTTGAGCCTAGTAGACTCAGGTTTGATTTTAGCCACATGAAGCCAATTTCTAATGAAGATATTGAAAAAATTGAAATGTTTGTAAATTCAATGGTTTCAAAGAAAACTGATGTAAGCACAAGATTGATGACCCCAGATGAAGCTGTTGAAAATGGGGCTTTAGCATTATTTGGAGAAAAATATGGTGATGAAGTTAGAGTTCTTTCAATGGGTGATGAAAATGGAAAGTATTTTTCTACAGAATTATGTGGTGGAACACACGTTAAAAACACTGGAGATATTGGAAAATTTAAAATTATAAGCCAATCATCAATTGCAGCAGGTATTAGAAGAATTGAAGCTTTGAGGGACAAACAATTAGATGATTATTTAAATAATAAAGAAAAATTATCGAATCTATCCTTAGAAAAAAATGATGAAGTAATTAAAGATTTAACAAAACAAATTATAAAATTAGGCGGAAAACCTTCTTTAGATGAGTTAGATCAAAAAATATTAATTAAAAATTTAAACAAACAATTAGAAACCTTATTAGTTAAATCAATTCTGAGTGATAAAAGAAAAAATAAAATTAAAGATGAGGAAATAAAAGGAATTAAAATAAGATTTCAAAATGTTGAAGGTCTTCCAACAAAAGAATTAAGAAAACTTGTTGATGATGGTAAAAAAGAATTAGGTGAAGGAATAGTAGTAGTTTTTGCGATCAAAGATGACAAAGTAGGAGTTGCTGTAGGAATTACTAATAAATTAACTGAAAAATTTGACGCTGTTAAGTTAGTAAAATTAAGCTCAAAAATTATTGGTGGTCAAGGAGGAGGAGGAAGAAAAGATTTTGCTCAAGCTGGAGGTCAAGATCAAACTAAAATTAATGAAGCTTTTGAAATAATTAAGTCTTTAATTTAATTTCTTTTTTAAATTTTTATCAATTACATCTAAAAATTGATTAGTTGTTAGATACTTACTTGATGGGCCTATTAATATTGCAAGGTCTTTAGTCATAGATCCGCCTTCAACACATTCAATGCAAACTTCCTCAATTGTCCTTGCAAATTTAATAAGTTCCTCATTTCCATCTAATTTACCTCTATGAGCTAATCCTCTAGTCCATGCGAATATAGATGCTATTGGATTAGTAGATGTCTCTTTACCTTCTTGATGCATCCGATAATGTCTTGTAACAGTTCCGTGAGCAGCCTCTGCTTCCATAATTTTTCCATCAGGAGTTAACAAGGTACTAGTCATTAAACCTAGAGATCCATAACCTTGTGCCATAGTATCAGATTGGACATCTCCATCATAATTTTTACATGCCCATATATATTTACCGCTCCATTTCATTGCACAAGCAACCATGTCATCAATTAGTCTATGTTCATATGTAATTTTAGCTTTATTAAATTTTTCCTTAAATTCTTTATTAAAAATTTCTTCAAATATATCTTTAAATCTTCCATCATATTTTTTTAGGATAGTATTTTTTGTCGAAAGATAAACTGGCCAGTTTTTTATAAGACCGTAACTAAAACATGATCTAGCAAAGTCTTCGATTGATTTATCTAAATTATACATTGAAAGTGCTATACCAGGTCCAGTGAAATTAAATACTTCATATTTAATTTCATCTTTACCGTCTTCCGAAGTCCATTTAACTTCCATTCTTCCTTTTCCGGGAACTTTAAAATCAGTAGCTCTATATTGATCACCAAAAGCGTGTCTTCCAATCACTACTGGATCTGACCATGATGGAACTAATTTTGGAATGTTAGAACAAATTATAGGTTCTCTAAAAACTGTTCCTCCAATAATATTTCTTATAGTTCCATTAGGAGATCTCCACATTTTTTTTAAATTAAATTCTTTAACTCGATCTTCATCTGGAGTAATTGTTGCACATTTAATCCCAACACCTATTTTTTTTATTGCTTTTGCAGATTCTATAGTTATTTGATCATCAGTGTTATCTCTACTTTTCATACCAAGATCGTAATATTCGATACCAAGATTAAGATAGGGTAAAATCAATTTGTTTTTAATAAAGTTCCAAATTATTCTAGTCATTTCATCACCGTCTAACTCTACAACGGGATTTTTTACTGTGATTTTACTCATTTATATGAAGTATATCTTATTAATTGAATTTCGCTATTTTATATACATATTAATCGAAAATTATCAAATAGAAGAATATGTTTAGCAAAGTTTTTCCAAAAATTCATCCAGAGGGATATAAGTTTATTGTTATATCGGTAATTATAACAATTATTCTTTATAGCTTAAGTAATTTTTTAGGACTTGTTGGATTAGTACTTTCTATATGGGTTTATTATTTTTTTAGAGATCCTGAGAGAATTATAATTGAAGATGACAATTATTTAGTTAGTCCTGCTGATGGTGAAGTGATTAAGGTTGAAGAAATTGATGGACCAAAAGAACTTGGACTTGAGAATAAAAGATTTAATAAAATAAGTATCTTCATGAATATTTTTGATTGTCATGTAAACAGAACCCCATGTGCTGGTCAAATAGAAGAAATTTTATATAAACCAGGAAAATTTTTAAATGCTTCTTTTGATAAAGCTAGTGAAGATAATGAGAGAAATTATTATAAAATTAAAGATAAACATGGAAATGATATTATTATTGTTCAGATAGCAGGACTTATTGCTAGAAGAATAGTTTGCGAAACAAATAAAAATCAAGAATTAAAACAGGGCGACAGAATTGGAATGATAAGATTTGGAAGTAGAGCTGATGTTTATTATGAAAATTATGACTCTTTAGTTAAAGTTGGTCAAAAAGCTGTTTCAGGAGAAACACTGTTAGCTAAAAGATAAAATGGAACCAAAAAAAAATAATTTAAAAATTGTAGCAGATAAAAAAACTGCAAGGATGATTTTACCAAATATACTCACTTTAATTGGAGTTTGTATTGGTTTAACGTCAATTAGATTTGCATTGGATGGTAGTTACGAATTAGCAATTATAGCAATAATTTTTGCAGCTTTAATTGATGGTCTTGATGGAAGAATAGCAAGATTAATTAAAGGGACATCTAAAGTTGGAAAAGAATTAGATTCACTCACAGATATGATTAGTTTTGGAGTTGCCCCAGCATTTATTATGTATTTCTGGAAACTGAATACTTTAGAGAGATTTGGTTGGTTGTTATGCTTAGTGTATGTGATTTGTGTAGCATTAAGATTGGCAAGATTTAATATAAACTCGAATCAAGAACCTTCATGGAGAGACAATTTTTTTGAAGGGGTTCCATCACCAGCTGGAGGTATATTAGTATTAACTCCTTTAATTATAAGTTTAAGTGGATTTGACTATATTCAATTAAACTACAACATAATTGTACCTATATTTTTTATAGTGACTTCATTTTTATTAATCAGCAAATTTCCTACTTATTCTTTTAAAAAAATAATTATACCAAGAAAAACAACTATTTTTTTGTTGTTCGGAATAGTTTTATTCTTTGGTTTAATTTTAATTTATACATTTAATGTTATTGCAATTAGCACTATTGTTTATGTGCTTTTATTACCGATTAGTTTATTTCATTTTCAAAAGATAAAAAAACGACATGAAAATGACAAAATTCAAGATGATGATGAACTTGAAGACGAACTTTGATGAAAAAAAATGTAATTGTTTCATTAGCAGATGCTAATTATTTTCCTTTATTAGAAGAGTTAATAGACTCGATAAAAAGATTTAAAGAGAGCGATAAAGTTGCAATTTGTATTTTAGACGCTGGGTTGACTGAAGAACAAAAAGAAAAGTTATCAAATAAAGTAGATGAAATTAAATCAGCTGAATGGGATATTGAAGTTCCAGGTTATAAAGTAAAAGGAAAAGAGTGGCTTAAAAGTCAGGTATCTAGAGCCTTTTTACCAAAATATTTTTCTAATTATGAAAAATATCTATGGATAGATTGTGATGCTTGGGTAAACGATTGGAATAGTATTGAGTTATATTTTAAAGCTTGTGATAATGGAAAATTAGGGATTACCCAAACAATTGGTCCAGGATATAAAATAACTTCAAAAGTTAATTGGTTATTTGGAAAATTAGCAATCATAAAATCTCAGAATTTTAAACATGCAGTAAAATCAAACATTGGTTATGATAAAGCTAGAAAATTAGCCTTTGCACCTCATATTAACATTGGAGTTTTTTCATTAGAGAAAAACTCTAAAGGGTGGGAAGTTTGGCAAAACAACTTATCGAAAACTTTAAAAGCTGGAAATATTTTTGGTTCAGAAGGATTGGCAATTAATATGGCAGTCTATATTGACAATTTAGAAACTGAGTTTTTACCTTTAAATTGTAATTGGATTACTAGCAATTTACTTCCAAAATACGATGAACAACAAAAAACTTTTGTTGAACCATATTTACCTAATTATAAAATAGGAATAATGCACTTAGCCGCTGGAATTTGGAAGGATGGCAAAGACATGAGGATAGACAAAAATGTGCAGATTGAAATTGAAAATTTAGAAAATAAAAGAATATTTAAAAGTTTAAGATTTAGTAAATAATTGAAAAAAAATAAAATTTCAAAAAATTGGGTTAATAAACAAAGAAGAGATATCTATGTGCGAAAATCTAAAGTTGATGGATATAGAGCTAGATCAGCATACAAATTAATTGAAATTGATGAGAAGTTCAAAATTTTTAAAGGTGGTATATGTGTTGTAGATATCGGAGCAGCCCCAGGTAGCTGGTCTCAATATGTTTCAAAAATAGTAAAAAGTGGAAAAATAATTTCAATAGACTTAAAAGAAATGGAAAAAATTAGCAACACTATTCAAATTAAAGGAGACTTTACTGAAAAAGATACTCAAAATCACATCAAAAGTTATCTTAATAAAAAAGCCGACATAGTTATGTCTGATATGGCTGTAAATACTACTGGAATAAAAAATATAGATTCAATTCAAACTGGTGAATTATGTAAAGAAGCTATTATTTTTGCAAAAGAAGTGATTTCTGAAAAAGGGTTTTTCATTTCAAAAATTTTTATGGGCAGTTCATTTAATGAAATTGTCGCACTTGGAAAAAAAATATTTAAAGAAGTTAAGGTTTTTAAACCTAAATCAAGTAGAAAAGATTCAAAAGAAAGTTTTATAATTTGTAAAAATCTTAGATAGACTCTTTAAATTTAAAAGGAATCATATATAAATGATTATGGTTCCTATTAAAGAAGCACTTACCTTTGATGATGTTACATTATCACCAAAATACTCTGCTATTTTACCTTCCGAAGTTGATACAGGTATTAAATTAACAAAATATTTAACACTTAAAATTCCTCTTCTCGCGTCAGCGATGGATACTGTAACTGAAAGTAAAATGGCTATTGCTATCGCAAAATCTGGAGGAATAGGAGTTATTCATAGAAATTTAGATATAAAAAAACAAGTAGATGAGATTAAAAAAGTTAAAAAACAAAAATTATTAGTTGGGGCTGCAGTTGGAGCTGGCCCCAAAGAACTTCAAAGAGCAAAGGAAGTATTAAAAGAATATGTAGATTTAATTGTAGTAGATACAGCTCACGGACATACTAAAAAAGTGTCTGAAATCGTTAAATTTATAAGAAAAAACAAAGATAAAAGAACAGCTTTATGCGCAGGAAATATAGCAACACCAGAAGCAGCCAAATTTTTATTAAAATTAGGCGTTGATATTTTAAAAGTTGGAATTGGACCAGGCTCAATATGTACCACTCGTTTGGTAGCAGGGATAGGCGTACCACAATTGAGTGCAATACTCTCGGTAAGAAATGGGATTAGGAAAAAAAATGCAAAAATTATTTCAGACGGTGGAATTAAATACTCTGGAGATTTAGCAAAAGCATTTGCTGCAGGCGCAGATGCTGTAATGATTGGATCTTTATTTGCAGGTACAGACGAAGCTCCTGGGAAAATAATTAAAAAAAATGGAAAACTTTTTAAAAGCTTTAGGGGCATGGGTTCTGTAGGTGCCATGAACAAAGGATCTGCTGATAGATATTCTCAATCCAAACAAAAAGATATATCAAAGTATGTTCCTGAAGGTGTAGAAGGTTTTGCAAAATACAAAGGAAATGTTGGAAATATTATTTATAAATTAATAGGAGGCTTAAAATCTTCTATGGGCTATTTAGGTTCTAAGCAAATAAAATACTTAAGAAACAAACCTAAATTTGTAAAAATTACAAAAGCTGGTTTTTACGAAAGTATGGTACATAATGTAGATATAGTTAAAATGGATACAAAATATTAATGCTCAAGATTCTTAAAATATTTTTTTTAACAATTTTTTTAATAAATTTTTCAAATATTTGTTTTAGTGAAGAAGATTTTTATAGTGAAGGAGTTAAGCTTTTTGAAAAAAAAAAATACGAAAAAGCTAAATTTTTATTTGAAAGAAGTATCGTATTTGATCCCAAACATTCAAATTCATATTTATATTTGGCAAAAATATATAAACATAATAAAGACCAGAGAAACGAAGAGAAAAATTTAGATACTACATTATTAATTGATCCAACAAATGAAGAAGCAATTTTAATGTTGATGGAAATTGGTTTAGAAAAAACGAACTATTCAAAAGTGAAAAATTTATCTGAAAGATTTACTAAAGTTTGTGTAAATTTATGTAATGAAAATAAAAAGATATTGAATGAGCTTGAAAACCTAGAGCCAAACAATAATGAGTCTTGATACAAATTTAGACAAAATCTTAATCATAGATTTTGGTTCACAATTTACACAATTAATAGCAAGGAGAATAAGAGAGCTTGGAGTATTTTCAGAATTAGTAAGTCACAAAAAAATTACAAGCAATCATATTAACAACAATATAAAAGGGATAATTCTATCAGGAGGACCTTTGAATGTTTATCAATTAAGTGAAAAGACATTTGATAAAAGAATAATAAATCTTGGTATACCCATATTAGGCATATGTTTTGGACACCAAATCTTATCTAAATTTAATGGTGGCAAGGTAAAACAATCTAAACATAGAGAATTTGGACTGGCAAAAATTTATAAAAAAAATAATAGTATATTGGTAAAAAATTTTTTTAATAAAAAAAAAACAAATTTAGTATGGATGAGCCATGCCGATCAGGTTTCTAAATTACCTAAAAATTTTAATGTAATCGCTTCAAGTCAAAATTCAAAATTTGCTGTTGTTGAGAATAGATCTAAAAAATTTTATGGGGTACAATTTCATCCAGAGGTAACTCACACAAAAAATGGAAAAAAATTTATCAGTAATTTTATTTTTTTAATATGTCGAATTAAGAAAAATTGGTCCTCCAAAGATCAAAAAAAAAAATTAATAAAAGATGTAAAAAAACAAGTAGGGGGAAACAAAGTTATATGTGCACTTTCTGGAGGAGTAGACAGTAGCGTTGTTGCTCAACTATTAAATAAGGCGATTGGTAAAAAGCTATATTGTATTTTTGTAAATACTGGTCTTCTTAGAAAAAATGAGGAGAAGCAAGTAATTGAAACTTTTAAAAAAAGATTAAAGATTAATTTAATTTATGTAAATGCTGAAAAGTTATTCATTAAAAGATTAAATAATATTTCTGATCCAGAAAAAAAAAGGAAGATAATTGGAAATTTGTTTATTGAAATTTTTGAAAGATATGCAAAAAAAATTAAAAATGTTAAATTCTTAGCACAAGGAACACTTTATCCAGATCTAATAGAAAGTAAATCTGTCACTGGGAGTCACACTTCAAAAATTAAATCTCATCATAATGTTGGTGGTTTACCTAAAAAAATGAAACTTAAACTTGTAGAGCCATTAAAATTTTTATTTAAGGATGAAGTTAGAAAATTAGGATTAGAGTTAAATTTAAGTAAAGAAATCATTTCACGACATCCTTTTCCAGGTCCTGGTTTAGCTATTAGAATGCCAGGTATAATTACAAAAGAAAAAATAAATATTCTTAAAGATGCAGATCATTATTTTATCCAAGCTTTGAAAAAAAATAATCTTTATAATAAAATTTGGCAAGCTTATGCCGCTTTGCTTCCTGTAAAAACTGTTGGAGTTATGGGCGATAATCGAACATATGAATATTTATGCTTGCTAAGAGCTATTACTTCTGAAGATGGGATGACAGCTGACTTTTTTGAATTTAAAAAATCATTTTTACAAATGATTTCAAATAAAATTGTGAATAGCATTAGAGGAATTAATAGAGTAGTTTATGATGTTACATCTAAACCTCCTAGTACAATTGAACTAGAATAAAATGAATGGAAATATTAAAAATATTTTAAATAAAAAAAAATAAATCAAAATTAGTTTGTCTCACAGCTTATTCAAAAAATATTGCTTCTATTTTGGATAATCATTGTGACATAATTTTAGTAGGCGACTCACTAGGTTCTGTTCTTTATAATTATAAATCAACAAAGGAAGTTACCCTTGATACAATGATTAATCATTCAAAAAGTGTAAGACTTGGAGTGAAGAAATCTTTGATGGTTGTAGACATGCCATTTAATACATACCGTAATCCAAAAGAAGCTCTTAAAAATGCAAAATTAGTAATAAAAAAAACTAAATGCGATGCAGTTAAATTAGAAGGTGGAAAAAAAATTATATCTATAGTTAGAAAATTAGTTAAAAATAAAATTCCAGTAATGGGTCATCTTGGTATTTTGCCACAAACAGATAAGAAATTTACATTCAAAGGAAAAAAATCATTAGAAAGAAATAGAATTTTAAAAGAGGCTAAATTACTTGAGGCAGCAGGAATTTTTTCAATTGTCTTAGAATGCATTGAAATTAAATTATCAAAAGTGATAACAAATAAATTAACTATACCAACTATTGGTATTGGTTCTTCTGCAAATTGTGATGGTCAAGTATTAGTAATTGATGATCTAATTGGTCTAAGTGAGAGTAAATTTAGGTTTGTTAAAAAATACGTTAATATGAGTAAAATTATTAATAGTGCAGTTAAAAAATATAAATTTGAAGTATTGAAAAAAAAGTTTCCTAATTCAAAACATTCTTTTAAAAATTAAATTTATTAACCCATAGTAAATGGATCAGACATTGGTTTATCAGATGAATTATACCATGTTGTTTTTATTCTGGTATATTCTTTAATAGACTCTATGCCTGCTTCTTTTCCATAGCCACTATCTTTTAGTCCTCCAAAGGGTGCCATAGGTGATATAAGTCTATAAGTATTTATGAATACGATTCCTGCTCTTATAGCTTTTGAAACTCTAAGCCCTCTAGAAAAATTTGAGGTATAAACCCCTGATGATAATCCATATTTATTATCATTCATCTTCTCTATTACCTCCTCTTCTTTATCAAATTTCATAACAGATAAGATTGGACCAAATAATTCATTTTCTGCAACTGGTAGATTATGATTTTTACACTCAATGATTGTTGCTGGAAAATAATAACCTTTATTAGAAACAGAAGATCTTTTTCCCCCACATTTAATTTTGCCACCTTGTTCAATTGTAGCCTTAATATTTTTTTCTATATTTTCTAACTGCTTAAAACTATTTAAAGGTCCCATCTGTGTATCTTTATCCATAGGGCCACCTAATTTAATTTTTTCAGCTTTGGTAATCAACTTATTAAGAAATTGATCATAAATTTTTGAATGAATGTAAAGTCTTGATCCCGCAATACAACTTTGACCGCTAGCACCAAATATTCCTGCAGTAATTCCATTTAAAGCATTTTCTTGATCTGCATCATCAAATACTACAACAGGACTTTTTCCCCCAAGCTCTAAACTTACTTGAGATAAGTTTTCAGCAGAATTTTTTACAATATGTTTTGCAGTCTCTGGTCCACCTGTAAAAGCGATTCTTTCTATAAGATGATGAGTAGTTAGTGCCTTACCACATGGTTCTCCAAGTCCAGTAATTATATTAATTACCCCTTTAGGTACTCCAGCTTTTTCAATTAATTTTGCAAACTCTAATAAAGTTACAGGTGCAAGTTCAGATGCTTTTATTACAACAGTATTACCCATTGCAAGAGCAGGTGCAAGTTTAACAGCGGTTAAAAGCATTTGAGAGTTCCAAGGAATAATTGCCGCTACAACACCTATAGGAATTCTTGTTGTTGTAACTTGCATATCAGGTTTATCAATTGGAACAACAGTGCCCTCAACTTTATCAGCTAGACCTGCAAAGTAATCATAGTATTCAGCAATATAATTTGCTTGAGTTTTTGTTTCTCTATAAAGTTTTCCAGTATCAATAGTTTCTATTTTTCCAAGATGTTCAGCATTTTCTCTTAGCTGATCAGCAATTAATCTTAAATATTTTGCTCTGTCTCTTGGATGAAGTTTAGACCAATTATTTTCAAAAGCTTTTTGAGCTGATTGAACAGCTTTATCAACATCTTTATCATTGGCTTCAGGAACAGTTGCCCAAACTTCATTATTTTCTGGATTTAAAGTTTCAATTTTTTTTCCAGAAGATGAATCTTCCCATTGACCATCAATATACATCTTAAAATTTTCAATTTTTGACATTTAATTATTAATAAATTTTTTAATATTCATATTAACATCATCTGAACATTCTATACTACAAAGATGTTTTCCATTTTTAATTTCAATATAAGTAGAATTAGCAAGGTCTTTAACCAATTCTTTCGACATAGTTGGAGTCGAACCAACATCTTCAGAACCAGTCATTACTAAAGTTTTTCTATCTATTTTTTTGATAGCTTCGAAATCATCATAATGATTAGCAAATAACTCATAGGCTTTAAGAAAATTATTATGATCTTGTGGTTTTTTATTTAAAATATTCATGAATAAATCGTAAGTTTTTGGATTATCATCAAGATATTTATCACTAAACCATCTTTTTAAAGCTTGTTTAGAGATTGGCTTATTTAATTTAGCTTGATTATATCTATCTAACACAAGAGATCTTTCTTGATCTGATCTTTTATAAGTAGTTCCAATTAATATAAGTTTTTCAACTTTATTTTGAAAACGAGAAGTAAAATCTAATGAAATTAAGGATCCCAAAGAAAAGCCTACAAGATTTATTTTTTCTATTTTTAAATAATCTAAAATTCTTAGAAGTTGATAAGAAAAATCTTTAAGACTTAATTTGTCTTTATTGCAAGGAGTTTTTCCATGACCCAATAAGTCATAGGTCAAAATTGAAAACTCATTTAAGTAATTTACTTGATTGTCCCACATTTGATGGTTCAGACCTACTCCATGTATAAATACGATAGGGATTGAATCTTTTTTATTAAAAAAATAATAATTTTGATTTGGATCAAAATTCTGAGACATGAAATTATTTAGGATCTAATCCCATTTCTTTCATATCTTGATATCGATCTCCAGTTCTAGCATGAGCCCTACCACTTGATGCTCCACCTATAGAAATTACTATCTCATCATTAAAAGGCGCATCGTGGATAGTAAACTCATGAGTCAAATAATATGGCCTCAAACCTGAGTCTGTTTTATGCATCATTGGTATCGATATCTTAGATCCAGCAGGACCTCTCGTGTTTGTAAAACTCAAATAAGAGGTACCTCCAACTGCATCTCTAAATTTGTTTCCGAATCTCAAAGTATGAATAAAAGCTGAAGCATGTTCTATCTCGCCATTTAATCCTACGGTTCCTGCTTTACCATATGCTAAAATTTTTTCAGGTGATCCTATTTCTTTTATTAATTCTGGAACTAAAATATCACCTAGCTTTGGAGCTAAATCTAAAATGATAGGCTTTAAGTCTTCTACAAATCCTTTTTCTGCCCAAGGATTTTTAAATACTGCAGCTACAGAAACTAATAAGACAGGCTCTTTAGCTTTCTTCCCACCTTCGATGAAAGTTTTATCAACAAACTTTGTAAACTTTCTAAGCTCTAAATCCATTAACTTGCTTTTTCTATATTAGAAGAATCTAAATTTATTTTTGGAATTACTTCGTCATTAAATAATTTAATACTTCTCATGCAAGCTTTATGATCTATACCAGGAAAGTTAGACCAAACTTGAAGATTTTGTAAATTTAATTCAGATTTTAACTCATTAATCTTATTAACAACATATTCAGGAGTACCAAATAATAAATTTCTTTTATGAAGGAAATCATAATTTAATAAATCTAATTTGTGTTTTGTTTCAGGTAATTCTTCACCAGGATCCATGTGATTTCCTAATCCTCTCCAATGACAAACCCATTTCATATAATTAATGATATGTTCACCTGCTATTTTTTCTGCTTCTTCCATAGTTTCAGCAACAAACATATCTCTTACTAATGATATACCTTCTCCTAATGGAACATCTCTATTTTCAGTTTTTGATTTTGCATCTCTATATATCTCAAATCTTTTCTTAAGAGCTTTAACAGTTGGTATCCACATAATTGTATTTAAACCATTTTGTGCAGCCCACTCAATTGATCTAGCACCATCAACAACTTGCCATATAGGAGGATGAGGAGATTGTTTGGGTTTTGGAACAATACTTATTTTTTTTATTTCATTTGTTTTTGTGTCTAAAAATTTTTCGCTTGGAGGACTCATGTCATGTTGCCAAACAAAGTTTGGTGATGGATAAGTGTAAAACTCTCCTTTGTGACTAAAAAACTCTTCAGTCCAAGCTTTTTTCATAATTGTTAAAGATTCTTCAAATAACCTAAAGTTTTTAGCTTGGTCTTTAAGATCAGCTTCTTTATTCATATTAATTGCTTCTCTTCCATAGATTCCTCTACCAATACCAACTTCTACTCTACCGCCAGATAATTGATCAAGTAGTGCTATGTCTTCAGCTAGACGAATTGGGTTATGAAATGTAATTACATTACAAGCTTGGCCAATTCTAATTTGTTTAGTTCTAGCTGCAGCATCAACACCCATCATCAATGGGTTTGTACAAGATTCCATTCCTTCATGGTTAAAATGATGTTCTGTATACCAAATAGAATTCCAATTATTTTCATCACAATAAGACGTGATCTCTTTAGTTTCTTCTAAAAGTTGATTGTAGGGTTTATGATTCCAATTTGTGGTGTTGCAAAAATATCCAAATTTCATTCTAACCTCCTTAAATAATTAAATCTAAGACGATTGATCCCACTTTCGTATTTTGTAAATATCGACGAGTTATGTATCGCTTAATTAATACTTTA
>MDTE01020376.1_pt1 | contig 15027 bp, 16 predicted proteins | sample 811231 | NCBI WGS metagenome assembly MDTE01 (sample SAMN05326651, study PRJNA326480) | marine metagenome | isolation source: seawater | place: Indian Ocean: Red Sea | collected 2010 | reverse complement strand
TTAATAATAAATTTATTCAAATCAATCAAATATTTAGTCAAGACCAAGAATTTCATCCACTTGCCACCAAAACATTTCTGCACTTGAGTATCCTATAATTCTGCCAATTTCTTCTTTTTCCTTAAAAAAAACAAATGTTGGTGTAATTTTTGTTTCATATTTGTCTGAGTCATTAAGTATTAAGTTTTTATCAAGCTCAATTCTTTCCAAAGGAAAACTTTTGGAAATATCAGTCTTAGGATAAATTTGACCAATTTCTTTTTCCCAAATTTGACAGTAAATACAATAATCAGCAGTTATCATCACAAGTTTACTATCAGCAAAAGATGATTTTAATGGAAACAAAAAAATAACTATTAAAAGCAATTTAAAGTTGTGCAACTTCTTAAACAGCATAAAAAAAATCTAATTTATTCAGTCTTTCAAAAAATTACAAGGATCTTTTCCCTATGATGCAATTAAAAACCATTATTTATAAATCATTATACAAATATCATAAATTTTAATAAATATTAACTCTTTGCTATTGTCCGCAAAAAAGGAGAGTGTAATAATTTTATTGTAATTTAAATGAAAAAAATTTTTTTAACACTTTCAGGATTTCAGATAACATGGTTATCTTGTGTCTTTGGTGAATATTTTAATTTACCATTACTAGGTTTATTTGTTGGAATATTCTACTTGTTTTTATTTTTTTATTTTTTTAAGTTTAAATTTGTAGCAATAAAATTATGCTTAACTATTTCTTTTATAGGTTATTGCTTTGATAGTTTGCTTGGATTCCAAGAGTTATTTATTATTAAATCAAGTATAATGTTTGGATATCTTCCAATTTGGTTTTTTGTTTTGTGGCTATCTTTTTCTACACTATTTTTGGATGTTTTATTGTTTTTGAGTCACCGTCCTTTAATTGCTTTTTTATTGGGATCTTCGCTTGCTCCTCCAACATATTATTTTGGGATACCTCTTGGTATAGCTGAAAGTAATAATATCATATTAGCAATGGGTCTTATGATAATCTACTGGGGATTTTTATTAATGATGTATTCATTTTATATAAGTAAAAATAATCTTTTTAAAAATGAAAATTAAAATTTTAAAAAAACAAGTTTTGATTGTTCTAATTTTATTTTTAATTACTTATTGTTTTGAAACTTATGCTAATAAAATTGGTTCAGTAACTGGTTATCCAATACCAAGATTTGTTTCTTTAAAATCAAACGAAGTTAATCTTAGAGTGGGACCGAGTTTAAACTACCCAATTGAAATAAAATATATATATCAAAATTTTCCTGTTGAAATTATTGATGAGTATGATGTTTGGAGAAAATCTAGAGATGTTTATGGAAATATTGGATGGATACACGAAAGATTATTAAAGGGTGATAGATATGGAGTAATTTTATCAGATAATAATTTAAATGGAAATATTTTTAACTATCCTGATGGCAATAAACGAGGAAGTATTGGTACTAACAATCTTGTTGAAATTAATAGATGTATTGAAAGTTGGTGTTTGATTAAATTTGAGAATAATAAAGGATGGATAAATAAAAAAAATATATGGGGTGTTTATAAGTCTGAAATTTACAAAAATAATTATTTTCAACCTTTAATAAATTTATACTGGAAGATATTATCTTATAATTGGCTGGGGCGGTAGGATTCGAACCTACGAATGCCGGCTCCAAAAGCCGGTGCCTTACCGCTTGGCGACGCCCCAATGATAATTTCGTATAAAGTTCATGTCCTCGTAATTCAACAGTAATCTTTGATAATTCTACTGTTCCTATTATTCAAAATATATGTTACATTATTGTTATGTTTAATAAAAATAATGAATCTCCGCCAGAATCAAAAAAGGAAGATTTTGATGTTTTTAGACCTTCAAAAGGTTCTGCAAAAGTAGTTATTGGTAATGGTGTAAAGTTCAAAGGAGAAATAACTGATGCTGATGAAGTTCAAGTTGAAGGCAAAGCAGACATATCAGTTAATACTGATAATTTAGTAGTTGGTTCTCAAGGAGATTTAAAAGGTAATATTGAATCTTGTAATGCTGATATATGGGGTAAGGTTGATGGCGATTTAAAAATATCTGGAACTCTAACAGTTCAGGAGCAAGGTATTGTATCTGGATCAATAGAATATCAAAATTTACAAATTAAACTTGGTGGAAAAATTACCGGTGATTTAAAAGTATCGGATAAAGTAAAAAAAATTAGTGACTCCCCTAAAGCTTCTTCTAGTTCTCTGCAAGATTCTGTTAAAGAACAAAAAAATTAGTTTTAACTCCTAATATTATTTTCAACCAATCTGTTCCATAGTAATGGAAATTGTTTGCTTAAATTTTTCTCTGCTTCCTTAGCTTCCATTTTAGTTTTAAAAGCAGCATAACAACATGAACCACTTCCTGATATTCTTGAAAATATTACATTATTTAAACTTTTTAAATAGTTTAACACTATAGATATTTCTTTATATTCTTCACTTATAATACTTTCAAAATCATTTCCTGCATTGAACTCATTAAGATTTGCAGAAGAATTATTATTAATTTTATAGTTTTGATTGTTAGAAATTAATTCATACATTTCTTTAGTAGAACAATTGCACAAAGGTTTAACAACAACAAAATAATATTTTGGGTGAAATACTTCCGTTATTTTTTCACCCATACCACTTACAATACAATCTTTTTGATTTAAAAATAAAGGAAGATCAGCACTTAATTTAACAGTTTCATTTATATTTTTGATTTTATATATGTGTAATTTATCTAAAATTCTAAACATAGCAGCTGCGTTTGTTGATGCTGATCCCATTCCTCCTTGAACAGGTATATTTTTTTTAATTGTAAACTTTAGATTAGGTTTTGGTATTTTAAAAAGAGTGAACAATTTTTCTAAAATACAATCACGATATATTTTATTTTTTGGAGCGAATGGGCCTGTATAATGTATAATAAAAGAAGTACTATCCTCAACAATTATTTCATCAAATAAATTTACTAGTGTGACTCCACTCAAAATATTATGGAAATTGTCAGATCTTTTATTTAAAATTTTTAAATATAAATTTATTTTTGCTGGTGCGAACTCGATTAACTTATCCTGCATGATAATTTTCTAATTTTTGCAATATTTTATCTATGATATTATCCTCTGGTTCAGCTAAATCTTTTGCTTGATTCCATAAATAAACTGCTTCTCTTTTTCTATTCAATGCAAAATAAATGTCGCCTAAATGATCAAGTGATATAGCTTCTCCTGGAGCCATTTCTATAACCTTTTCCATTAACTCCGCAGCTATCTCAAGATTATTTTTTTTGTAATGTGCCCATGCAAGACTATCTAAAATATAATAACTATCAGGATCTGCATTATAAGCTTTATTTAACATGTCTAGTGATCGATCAAGATTAATGTTTTTTTCTATCCATCCATACGCCAAATAATTTAGTACATTTGGTGAATCAGATTTAATATCTAGAGACTGTAAAAAATTTTTTTCAGCTAATTTCCAATTATTTAAACGTTCATAACAAATTCCTCTCATATAATAAAAATTCCATAAATAATTTGATGAGTTATCATTAATCAGTTGTGAATAAATTTTAATTGCATCTTCATATTTTTTGTTCACCCTGTAATAATCAGCTAATATTTCCAAAAGGTACAATTTGTTATCTGATTTTAATATTATATCTTTTAATTTTTTTTCTGCCTCATTAAAAGAATAAAGCTTTCCAAAATTAAATGCTATGTTACGTTGAGCATCAATATAATATGAACTTTCAGGTTTTATTTTTTTATAATAAAATTCTACCTTTTCATATTGATTAATTAATTGATAAATTTGCCCAATAAGAAACCATCCTTTATCATTATGTTGATCTATTTGAGTACTTAAATTTAAGCAAAAAAGCAAAAAATTATAATCTACTTCCGTTAAATCTGAATAATTTACAAATGCACCCTCAACGATTTCAATGAATGAGTTTGAAATATCTGAGTTATTTTTTAAGTTACCATTTTGAAAAAATATAAAATCAATAAGTCCATTATTGACTTTATATTTACTAATATAAATTTTATTTTTACTTTTTAAAGAATGTACTAAATTAACAATTAAGCTTTCTTGATTTGTTGGTTCATTTTTTAATATTGATAACGCAACTTGATTTGCCTTTGATAAATTATTCAGAATAACTAGAGAAATTAATTTATTATTATAATCATTTAGATTTAAGGTGTTTTCATCATTTCCAAAACCTACTAATACATTCTCAAAATCATAGGATTTAAAAGCTATATGTGAAATCAAATATGATGAAGTACTTAATGCATAAACATTATTAGAATGCAAACATATATTTATAAGTAAAATTACAGAAGATAGTTTTTTAATCATTTACAAATTTATTTGTCTCACTAAACTATTTAAATTAATTAAAAATGTTAAGGAATCAATCAAATAAATTATTTTTAGAGCTTATGGTTAAGTCAGGCGTCAGTTTTTTTACTAAAAATCAGCCAAATAATTATTATATTCTGCAAAAAAAAATTGAAACTGAGAGTAAATTATCAAATAATTTACAATTGGAGGATATTGTAACAATCGAAGAACTTACAAATTATATAAACCGATCAGATAAGTGTTTGTTAAAAAATTCAGCTAAAAAAACAGTTATCGCAGACGGAAACCCAACATCTAAATTAATGATAATAGGTGAAGCACCAGGTAAAGATGAGGATGAACAAGGTATACCTTTTGTAGGCCAAGCAGGGCAATTATTAAACAAGATGCTGACAGCAATCAATATTCAAAGAAAAGATGTATACATAACGAATGTAATACCGTGGCGTCCACCAAACAACCGCCCTCCTACTAATGAAGAAATTCTTTTGTGTCTACCTTTCCTCCAAAAACATATAGAATTAATTAAACCAAAATTTTTACTATTATTAGGTGCAACAGCAGCTAAATCAATTTTATCTTCACCACTTTCTATTTCTAAATTAAGAAATAAATGGCATGAATACACATCTATGAATTTAAATTTAAAAATTAAAACTTTAGTATCTTATCATCCAGCTTTTTTACTTCGATCTCCTCAATTCAAAAAAGAAGCTTGGGAAGATCTACAAAATCTGCAGCAGCTAATGAATCAAAGTAAATGAAATACAATAATGCTTTTATATATTTGGTATTACTTTTTATTTTAATATTATTTAAAAGTGCACATTCTTATGAAAATTCTATTACAGAAAAATACAATGATATTTTTTCTACAAAATTATTAAATGATGATGATCTAGAAAATTACAGAAAAATCTATAATTTACAAAAAAAATGTAAATGGAAAAGTGCGAACAAATATATTTTTGAAATAAACAATAAAATATTAATGGGTCACATTCTAGCACAAAGGTATTTACATCCAAATTGTTATAAATCTAAATATCTTGAACTTTATTATTGGTTAAAAAAATATAATGATTTTCCCCAGGCTAAACGAATTTATCGTTTAGCTATAAAAAGAATGCCAAAAGGATATAAAAGTCCTGATAAGCCAATAAAACCAATAGGCATAAAAGGGGATTCAATTTCAAATTTTAAAGAAAAAAAATACAAAAGTAATATAAAGCTTTCAAAAAATCAGAGGTATGAAAAACAAAAATTAATAAATGGGATTAAATCAAGAGTAAATAAAGGTTGGCCAACTGGTGCTGTACAATTACTTGAGCAAAGAGATGTAGAATTATTATTAGATCAAGTTGAAATAGATCAGCAAAAAGAAATCATTGCTAAAGGTTATTTTTTAGCAAATAAAAATGAACTTGCTATTAAATATGGTTCTGAAGCTTTAGTTCATTCTGCAAAATTTGTTCCATATGCTGCGTGGACATCAGGGTTAGCATCTTGGAGGTTGGAAAGATATAAAGACGCTGCTGACTACTTTTCTCTTTTTTCTATTAGTCTAAAGAATGATACATGGCACCAAACTTCAGGTAGTTTTTGGACCGCCCGTTCATATGCTAAATTAGAAGAATATGAAAAAATTAATTATTGGTTAAAAAGAGCTTCTAATAATCCCAACAGTTTTTATGGTATGCTAGCTTTAGAAATATTAGGGAAAAAAAATAAAATACAATGGAAATCATCAGATAAAAACAACAAGAATAATCAACTTTTAAAACTTCCATCAGGCTTAAGGCTTCAAGCTTTAATTCAAGTTGGTTTCGCTGAAGAGTTAGAAAAAGAAATTATATATATAAATAGTGTTTTAAATAAACAAATTGCAGAAGAATCTATAAATATTGCACAACATTTTAATCTGGCTTACACACAACTAAAAATTGTAAGTAAGTTAGAAAATTATGGATTTGAAATGCCAATCTATTTGCATTATCCAACACCAGTCTGGGAACCTAGGGGTGGCTATACTGTAGATAAAGAATTATTGTATGCTTTTATGCATCAAGAATCGATGTTTAATATTAATGCTAAAAGCAAACAAGGTGCCATGGGATTGATGCAAGTTTTGCCATCAACTGCAAAATTTATTACAAAAAGTAAAGATGTAAAAAGAAATAATAAAAATATTTTAAAAATTCCAGAAATAAATCTTGAAGTAGGCCAAGAGTATATAGAGTATTTAAACACATTAGATATTGTTTCAAATAATTTAATTTTCCTTACAGCTGCTTATAATGGAGGCCCTGGAAATTTAAAAAAATGGAAACAAAACACAAATTTTCTTAATGATCCCTTGTTTTTTATGGAAAGTATACCTTCTAGGGAAACACGTTGGTTTATTGAAAAGGTTTTAACTAAGTATTGGATTTATCAAGATAAATATAAAAAGGAATCGACATCTTTAAAAATGCTAGCAAAAGGAAAAAATCCGATTTATTAAGTTATATGCCAATTGATAAATCTCTAAATTTTCTTCCAATAAATATTGCTGTAATTACAATTTCAGATTCTAGAAACATTGACAATGATGATTCTGGGAATTTACTAGAAAACCGAATAAAATCTTCTGGTCATAATTTGTTTAAAAGAATATTAATTAAAGATAATTTGAATGATATTAAAAATACTTTAATCAAATATTCCGAAGATCACAATATTGATTGTATCATAACTACCGGAGGGACTGGTTTAACAGGAAGAGATACTACAACTGAAGCAGTGAAAGAAATATCAATAAAAATTATTGATGGCTTTGGTGAGTTGTTTAGACAAATTAGCTTTAACAAAATTGGTACTTCTGCAATTCAATCTAGGGCTATAGGAGCTTTAATAAACGATACTTATGTATTCTGTCTTCCAGGTTCTACGGGGGCTTGCAAAGATGGATGGGATGAAATTTTGCAATATCAATTGGATATAAGGCATCGTCCATGTAACTTTGTAGAAATTATGCCTCGTCTTAGTGAAAAATAAGTGCCGGACTTTTTAATAGAAAAAGAATTTACAGGACCTGTAATTGGATTAGATGAAGTAGGCAGGGGTCCTTTAGCTGGCCCAGTTATAAGTTGTGGATGTATTTTTCACAATTATGAAATAAAAAATGATTATCAAAAATATATTTTAGATTCAAAAAAACTTTCATCAAAAAAAAGATTGGCATCTTTTAATTTTTTAAACAACTTAAAAAAGAGAAAAATACTAAGCTATCATCTTGGAATTGCAAATGTTGAAGAAATTGACTCATTAAATATTTTAGAGGCAACAAAGTTATCAATGAAAAGAGTTATTGATAAGTTTGGGATAAATAAGGCCAGTTTAATCATTGATGGAAATTTTAAACTCAACTATAAATTTTTTGAAAGATCTATTGTAAAAGGAGATCATAAATCCCTTTCTATTGCTGCAGCTTCAATTATTGCAAAAGTTCACCGTGATCGCTTAATGACTATTCTATCTAATAAGTATTCAAGTTTTGGTTGGGAAAAGAATGTTGGATATGGAACTAAAGAACATATTGAAAAAATAAAAGAATTAGGCCCAACCAATTATCACAGAAAAACTTTTGAGCCTATTAAATCTATTTTAAATTAATTTTTAGTTATCCATAGCTAAAGATTCTATTTGTTGATAACTAAGTTGACGAGATTCCATATCTCCTTAAAGATTCTTTTTAATGATTAAGAAAAACTCAATTATTCAAGGTGATAGTTTGAAATTGCTAAAAAAAGTACCTAGCAAATCAATTGATCTTGTTTTTGCGGATCCACCATATAATCTCCAATTAAGGGAAACTCTTTATAGACCTGATCAAACTACTGTAGAAGCTGTTACGAATGACTGGGACAAATTTGATACCTATGCCGACTATGATAAATTTTGCTTAAATTGGCTTAGCGAATGTAAAAGAGTTTTAAAAGATGATGGTGCTTTATGGGTAATTGGAAGTTACCATAATATTTTAAGATTAGGAACTTGTATTCAAAATTTAGGATTTTGGATTTTAAATGATATTATATGGCATAAAACAAATCCAATGCCAAATTTTCGTGGTACGCGTTTTACAAATGCTCATGAAACATTGCTATGGTGCACAACTTCACAAAAAGCGAAATACACCTTTAATTATCAAAATTTAAAAGAACTTAATGAAGGTAAGCAAATGAGAAGTGACTGGTATATTCCTATCTGTTCAGGTAAAGAGAGATTACGCGAAAATAACAAACAGCGCTCTCATCCTACTCAAAAACCAGAGGCTCTTCTTTATCGAATTCTTTTATCATCATCAAATAAAGGAGATACGATTTTAGATCCTTTTTTAGGCTCAGGAACAACAGCTGTAATGGCAAAAAAATTACAACGTAACTTCATTGGATTAGAACAAGATAAAGAATATATTAAACTTGCTAAAAAAAGACTAAAAGTAACAAAAAAATTTGATGATGATATAATTAAAATAGCAAAAAGTAGAAAAGATTTACCAAAAATTCCTTTTGGCGAGTTAGTTGAGCAAGGAATTATACCACCTGGTGCAGTCCTTACCGATAAAAAAGAACGCTATAAAGCAACTGTAAGTATTGATGGAACATTAAAAATTAATAATTTATCTGGATCAATTCATCAATTAGGTGCTAAAGTTCAAGGACTGCCCAGCTGTAATGGTTGGGATTTTTGGCATATAAAAGATAAATCAAAATTTATCCTTTTGGATAATGTGCGTGATAAATATAGAACAAAAAAAATTTAAGTATTTATAAACCAACTTCAAGAATTTTTTTCATTACTGTTGGAAAGCCACTCTTATTTAAATTTTTCTTGTTTATCCACTTATATTCTAAAAAAATATTTTTCTTAACATTTATAAAAAATACTTCAGTGACTAAATTAAAATGACTAAATGGATATTCAATTATACCTTTTGATTCCAACTGATTCTTTACCTTTAAAATTATTTTATCATGAATGAGGTTTTTTTTATTGAAGACCCATTTGTCATTTGGAATTTCTAACATTGATGCTAACATACCTTTAGAAGTTCTTTTTCTAACTAAAATTTCGTTTTTTTCATTACAAACTATGTAAGCACGTGAATATTTTTTTTTCTTATTAGAATATAATATTTTTTTTATTGGAATTTTATTTTGTAGATTTTTTTTATAAGCAATACAATTTGCACTAATAAAACATTGATTACAATTTGGTTTTCTTGGAGTACATATGATTGATCCATAATCCATGAAGGCTTGAATTAAATTAGTTGAAAATTTTTTTGAAATAAATTTTTTAGATTTTATTGAAAGTTCATTTTTAATTTTAGATTTAGGTTTTTGAAATCCATATAATCTTGTTAAAATCCTTTCAATATTAGAATCAATTGGCATTACAGCTTTGTTGAATGCAATTCCTAATATTGCATTTGCAGTATAATCCCCTATGCCAGGTAAATTGATTAGATCGTTATAATTACTTGGTATTTTAGCTCCGTATTTTTTTTTTATAATTTTTGTAGCCTTTAGTAAATTAGTAGCTCTCGAATAGTAGCCTAATCCAGACCAAAATTTAAGAATTTGGGACTCTCTGATTTTTGATAAATCATTTACAGATGGCCATTTAATTATAAATTCTTCAAATCGTTTTTTTACTGTTCCTACAGTAGTCTGCTGGAGCATATATTCACTTACAAATATATAATATGGATTTGGGAGTTTATTTTTATATAATTTACGCCAAGGTAAAATTCGTTGATTTTTCCTAAACCATTTTAATAAATTTTTTTTTATATCTTTTTCCATATATTATTAATTAATCTTATTATTTTCATAGTTTACTGATATAAATTTAATAATAAAATGAAAAATAATAATAATAATAACAAAAGCAAAAGAACATTCTCGCCTAAAAAAATTGGTGAGTCGATATATAAGATTAACCAAAATTTTACTTCAAAACTTGGAAAAGTTGATTACGTTATATTTTCAAAATGGAAAGAAATAGTAGGTATTTTTTTTTCAAATCATTCGGAACCACTCAAAATAAATTCTACTAAAAATTATCAAAATGACTCCAAGGAACCAGATTTTAGTAATTCTCTATATGTTAACGTCTCTCCTGCGGCAGCATTAGAATTTCAACATTTCAAAGATAAAATAATCGAAAAAATTAATAGTTATTTTGGATACCAAGCTATTAATGACATCAGAATAATACAGAATTATGTTCCAAATGCAGATATTTTTAATGATAATACAATCAATTCAAAATCATTAAAATCTTTTAATAAAGAAGAATTAAAAAAACATACAAAAGATATTAAAAACAAGGATTTAGAAGATTCGATTGTAAAATTAGGGATGTCGATTAATATGGAAGAAGATAAATGAAAACACTAAAACTTTTTTTTGCTGTATTCTTTTACCTTTTTTTATGCACAACTAATTCTAAATCAAACGAAAGCTCTGTATTAAATTTATCCGAGGATGATTTTTTCATTGGAAACGTTGATGCTCCAATAACGATTATCGAATATGCTTCAATGTCATGTGGTCATTGTGCAAGCTTTCATAATAATACCTTGGAAACCTTAAAAAAAGAATATGTAGAAACTGGTAAAGTAAAATTCGTTTTTCGTGATTTTCCATTTAATTATCCTGCCTTACTAGGCAGTGTGGTGATGAGATGCGTACCCACAGAAGTACGCTATGACTATATGAATGCCCTTTTTAAACTTCAAAAAACCTGGATATTTCCTGAAAATGCTAAAACTACAGAAGAATTATATAAAATAATGCAAAGTGGGGGCATGACAAAGAACGATTTTGATGAATGTATAAGTAATACAGAAGTAGAAAACAATATTTTGCAGGGAATGATTGATGCTAAAAATGAATTCAATATTAGTTCTACTCCATCATTTTTGGTTAATGGAGAACTTATAGAAGGAAATAAATCTATAAAAGACTTTAGACAAATCATTGATAAAATATTATCAGAATAATTAATGATAATATTTAAGAAGCTTAAAGTAAAAGGCTTTAAATCTTTTGTAGAACCTACAGAAATCAACATAGATAAAGGTTTAACTGGTATTGTCGGTCCTAATGGTTGTGGAAAATCTAACCTCGTAGAAGCATTCCGTTTTGTAATGGGTGAATTATCCCCAAAACAAATGAGAGGTAGTGAATTAGATGATGTAATATTTAATGGCACTACAGGAAGACCTGCCTGGGATATAGCAGAGGTTACTATTGATCTTGATAATAAAGATAGGAAAGCACCAAGTCTATTCAATCAAAATGATGAAATTGAAGTTACTAGACGTATTTGGAGAGGTGAGGGATCAGAGTACAGAGTGAATGGAAAGGAAGTCCGACTTAAAGATGTACAGCTATTATTTGCTGATGCTGCAACTGGTGCAAGATCAACATCTATGGTAAGTCAAGGAAGAGTTGGAGCTATCATAGCAGCAAAACCAGAACAAAGAAGAACTTTATTAGAAGAAGCAGCTGGTATAACAGGACTTCATTCAAGAAGACATGAAGCTGAATTAAGATTAAATTCAACAGAAACAAATTTAGAACGTGTAAAAGATATTTTAAAAACTTATGAAGAACAATTAGAACTTTTAGTTAAACAAACAAAACAAGCTAAAAGATATAAAAATATCCAAAATGATATAACTAAAGCTAGAGCTGCAGTTTTTTATAAAAAAAATCAAATTGAAAAGGATAAGCTTGAAGATGCTTCTAGCAAAATGAAGGATCAAGATAAATTAGTAAACTCCAAAACTGAAGAAGTAGCAAAAATAAATATTGAATATGAGCAGATTCAATCAACACTTCCTGACTTAAGACTAGAAGAAAATAAAATATCTTCTGAGTTACAGCGTCATACAATTAATTTAGACAATCAGGAAAAAGAAATTTATAGAGCTAATTCTGCAGTAGAAGAAACACAAATACGTATAGAACAAATAAAAAATGATATTAAGCGTGAGCAATTTTTATTAAATGATGCTAAAGAAAATATTGACAGAGTAATTGATGAAAAATCACTTCTAGAAAAACAACAAGGAGATCTGTTTATCGAATCTAGTGAAACAACTAAAGAAAATAATAGTTTTTCAAAAAATAATAATCCAATAATTGACTATATTGATTTTGAAGATGGATATGAAAAGGCAGTTGCTGCAGCTTTCTCAGATGAATTAATTGCTTCAATAAATGAAGAACAAGCAACTTTTTGGAGAATATTAACGTCTACAGAAAATTCAATATTTTCAGATGAAAAAATAAAAAAGTTTTCATCGTTTATTACTGCTCCAGAAAATTTGAAGAAAAAATTAGATTTTATTGGTTTAATTGAAGATAAATCTAATATCCTTGATCTTCAAAACAAACTAACTGCGGGTCAAACTTTAGTTAGTCTTAGTGGTGAAATTTGGAGATGGGATGGTTATGTTTCTAAAGGTAAGCAAAATTCGTCAACTAAAGCTGTACTTGACCAATTAAAAAATAGAAGAATAAAACAACTAAGTATTGAAGAAAAACAATGGCAAGATATCATGAATAAAGCTCAACAAACTTTAGATGAACTAAAAGACCGAGAAAATAATTTAATAAGTGCTTTATCAAATTTAAGATCAATACCCGATAATATTAGTTCAGAGAAAATTCGTTTACAAAAATTAATTGACAAAAATAAGATTGATTATGAAAAAATTGCAAACAATTTAAAAGATGCTGAACAAAAATCCAATGAGATAAATAAGAAATTAAAGCTTGAAGAAGTTAAATTAAATGAAACCAGAGAAGAAAAAATTCGTTTAGAGGGCTCTATTAGTATTATTAATGAAACAATAAAACAGCTTGCTGCACAAGTTAAAGAACGTTTAAATGTAGGACTAGATGAGCTTTATGATTTATCCCAGTTAAATCCTAACAAGCCAATTTCAGAACTCAATGATTTAGAAAGAAAACTTGAACGCTTAATAGCTGAACAAGAAAGATTAGGTGGGGTAAATTTACTTGCTGAAGAAGAATTAAAAGAGCTTGAAGAAAAAGTCAGTTCTATAAATAAAGACCAAAATGACTTATTAGCTGCAATAACGAAACTTCGAGAAGCTATTGATACACTAAATACAGAAGGCAGGCAAAGATTGTTAGCAGCTTATGGAATTGTAAATGAAAATTTCCAAAAACTATTTGTAAGACTTTTTGGTGGAGGAAAAGCTTATTTAAAATTTACTGATGAAACTGATCCTTTAGAAGCAGGATTAGAAATATTTGCTAGTCCTCCTGGAAAAAAATTACAAAATTTATCTCTTCTTTCAGGAGGTGAACAAGCATTGACTGCATTATCTCTTCTATTTGCAGTTTTTTTGTCAAACCCTGCTCCGATTTGTGTTTTAGATGAGGTAGATGCACCACTTGATGATACAAATGTTGATCGCTTTTGTACATTGGTAGAAGAAATTGCAAAAACCTCTGAAACAAAATTTTTAGTTATCACACATCATAGAATGACCATGGCAAGAGTTAATAGATTATTTGGAGTCACAATGCCTGAACAAGGTGTTTCTCAGATTGTTTCAGTAGATTTAGAAAAAGCAATTGAAATTAGAGAAAATGAATAACAACAAGAATCTAGAAAATTTAAAAGAAAAATTAGAAAAAATACAATCTTCAAAAACAGATAAAAAAATAAAAAAACATAATAATGGTGCTGGATTCGGTTTTAAAATAAGTACTGAAATTATTGCAGCTTTAGCAGTAGGGGTAGGTATTGGTCTGATTGTGGATAATTATTTTAATACTAAACCTTTTGGATTAATTATTTTCTTTATTCTTGGTGCATTTGCTGGATTTTTAAATGTTTATCGTGTAATGCGTCGAATTGAAAAGCAATAATATATTTCGTAATCATAAGAATAATATATGGCATCAAAAAATGGAGAAAAGCATAGTCCACTAGAACAATTTGAGATTATTCCTTATTCTCAAACTGAAGTTGGAGGCTATGATCTTTCTTTTACTAATTCATCTTTAGCAATGGTAATTACTGTTTCAGTAATTACATTGTTTTTAACTTTAACTGTTAATACGCGTTCAATTGTTCCATCAAGGTTACAATTAATATCTGAAATGATGTATAATTTTATTGCTCAGCTACTTAGTGATACTGTTGGCGACCAAGGAAGGCGGTATTTTCCATTTGTCTTTTCTTTATTCATGTTTGTTTTGATAGGTAATATGGTTGGAATGATACCATATCAGTTTACTTTCACTAGTCATATTATAGTTACATTTGCTTTAGCAGCAGTAGTGTTTATTGGTGTCACTATTTTAGGTTTTGCTAATCATGGCATTCGTTTTTTCGCTTTTTTTTATATACCTGGTGTTCCTTTTTATATGCACCCATTGTTAATACCTATCGAGGTAATATCATATTTATCACGTCCAATCAGTTTGTCTGTAAGACTTTTTGCTAACATGTTAGCAGGTCATACATTACTCAAGGTCTTTGCTGGTTTTGTTGTTTCAATGCCTTTTTTTA
>MDTE01147401.1_pt1 | contig 15029 bp, 11 predicted proteins | sample 811231 | NCBI WGS metagenome assembly MDTE01 (sample SAMN05326651, study PRJNA326480) | marine metagenome | isolation source: seawater | place: Indian Ocean: Red Sea | collected 2010 | reverse complement strand
AGCGGGAGTGGATGGGAATCGAACCCACCTGGCGACTTTTCAGACGCCACACTGGGTTTGAAGCCCAGGGCGGTCACCAGATCCGCGTACACTCCCGGAAAACCAACAGTTGCGGCTGGTCCGTTCGATCGTAGGGGGCCGGAGGAGACGAGTCAAACAGGCAATGCAACGGCGCTACCGCGTCTAGTTCAGCCGCTTTTTCGCCCGCGACTTCGCCTGCCGAAAGATGTCGACCGCTTCGGGTTGCGGTGCGACCTCGGCCACAGATTCGGCCTGGGTTGAGGTGGCAACGACGTCGGGCGTGACAGTGGGAGATGGAGTTGGTCGATGACGCAATCGGGCCGGCTTCGGCCGTGGGGCAGGGCGTTCCTTCACCCGAGCCGTGCGGGTGAACCGTTCGCTGGTCCTGGCCCACAGGTTCAGCCGCCGACCGCCGATCTCGGTGACCAGCACCACCACGCTGGCAATGAACAACCACGGCAGCAGGCTGACACGCTGTGAACTCCGCGGCGGATCATCGTAGACACTCGTGACGTCGGTCCGCTGTTCGCCACCACTGATCGACGCCACCTCCGCCAGCACATCGACACCGGCCGGCTGATCGGTCCGCGGCACAAACTCGGGAGAATAGGGCAGTGTTACGATCGGTCCACGGACAAACTCGCGGTCGGCACGGTTCCCACTGCGAACAAGTGTGCGATAGGTGCCGGTGCGAGCCAGGCGGACACGAGCCTCGAGCGAGTTCGGCCCCGTCCACGACAGCGGTGGCTCGATCGGTTCCTGCCGCTCGTTTCCGGGTGGCAGCACCAGCACTCGCGGCGGCCGCACACGGTACGCAGCTGCCCGGTCGGGATCGAGCTCGACATGGATCACCGCGTCCTGGCCATCCCGGATCATCTCGACGAACACCCCGTCCAGGTCTCCCGTGCCACTGAGCAACCAGCGGGCGTGCGTGACCAGGAAATCCGCGTAGCCCTCCCAGTCGCCGAATGCCCCCGAGTGTTCTCCGTCGACCTCCAGGGTGATCGCAGCCGCGCGGCCCAGGCCCCGGTACCAGGCCGCCGACCACGGTGCCTGGTACTCATCCTGCGACGCCACGGCCAACGTGGCATCCGGCTTGAGGTAACAGAGGTTGTAGCCGCCGGCCGTCGGAAACGGCTCGCCGCTGCCCAACTCGCCCAGCAAGCGGGCACCCGCCTGGAAAGCCCCGGGGATCCCTTCCGGCTGCGTCTCGTCGTTCTTCTTCACGAACGTGTTGCGGGCCACGCTGAGCGTGTCCTGGGCGAAGAGTCGAGGCAGTTCCTGGGGATCCATCGAGAACATGATGTTTCCCTTTCCGCGGTCGGCAATGTCCTTGAGCAGTTCCGCATCCGGATCGCTTTGGTTGCCCAGCCCGATCACGCTGACGGTGATGCCACCCTTCTCGAACTTCTCGAGCAGTTCCTGGTAATTGCCGGGCTCCTCGCTGTCGGCCGCGTCGGAGAACAACAGGATGTGGCGGGTCGAGTAGTCTCCGGCCTTGGCCAGTTCCTTGCCCGCCGCGACCAGCGCCACGTAGACGAAAATCCCCCCCCCCTCGCTCTTGATCCCCAGTGCCCGGTTCGCCATCGCGTCAGAATCGGTCACCTTCTCGAGAGGCTGGATGACGTGCGGCGAACTGTCGACGGCGATCACCGACACCTTGTCCTCCTTGCCCAGCAACCGGATGCACTCGGCCGTGCCCAGGTTGGCCAGGTCCATCTTCGTCTTCCCGCCGGCCACCTGCATCGACATGCTGCCGGAACGATCCAGCACGATCGCCATCGCCACTCGCAGCTTTCTGTGCTCCTCTCGCAACTCCATCGAGACCGGCAGCACGTCGTCCAGCGGGCTGCGGTAATACCCTCCCTGTCCGAAACTCCGTTCACCGCCGGTCAGCATCAATCCGCCACCAAGTTCCTCGACCCACTGCGCCAACCGGGCCATCTTCAGGCGGCCGACGTCGGCCGCCGGGGTGTTCTCGATGACCACTCCGCTGTAGCCGTCGAGGGCGTCGAGCGTGAGCGGATGGTCGCCGGCACGGGCCACGTCGACGGGCAACCGCGCCGCTGCGAACGCCCGCTGCAGGTTGCCTGCCTGGCCATCGGAATTGAGCACCAGCAGGCGTGGTCCCGATTCGACCCGAACCACTCCCGACCCCCGGTCGTTCTCGGGCACCGGGTCATTGTCGAGTTCGAGTTCGGCCGAGTAGTGATGCACTCCGCCAGCCTCGAGAATGTCGCGGAATAACAGACGATTGCGGCCCGAACGGAACTGTCGCTGGGCGCTGGCCAGTTCTCGACCGTCACGCATCACCCGCAACGTGCCGGTCCGTTCACCGTCGGCAGCCACCCAGACGGAAAACTGGAACGGCTCACCGGGCGAAACCGACAGCGGCAACCGGATCGACTCGACAGCCGTGTCTCCCACTTTCGACCGCTCGAACGGCCGCACGTCGATCGGCACCCCGGCCTCGCGGGACCGACGGGCTGTCGACGACGGGTCACGGCCGTTGGCCTCGCCGTCGCTGAGCACCAGCAGGCGGGCCGGGCGGGCCGGATTGACCAGGTTCAGGGCCGTGCCGATCGCCGCGGCCAGGTCGCTGCCGTCAGGATCGATCTCCTCCCCGTATTCGCTGCCCAGTTCCTTGTTCTGGGACAACTCGCTTTCGACACGCGATTCGCCGCCGAAGGTGACCACGGCCAACCGGTCTCCCGCACCCCGGGTCTGCTCGAGATCACGAACCAGGCCCAGTGATTCGGACTGGTTCTTCGGCGACACCGACCGCGACCGGTCGACGATGACCACCACGTCGACCCCGTCGCCTCCAATGTCGATCCGCGGACCCGAGAGTGCCAGCACCAGCAGTCCGAGCAGCGTCAGCCGGAGCCAGCCGGTGACACCACGGACGCGGAACCACTGCCAGAACACCCACCCCAGGGGCAGGGCCAGCAGCAGCACGGCGGGGACTTCGAAGTCGAGCATGGAATTGGCCCGGGAGAACCCGGTGGTCACGTTCTCTTCAGTTGAGGTCTCAGGACCTGCCAGTCCCCCATGGCCAACCCGATCACTGTCAGGATGGCCAGCAGGATCAGCCACGTGTAAGGCGAATCGGACTCGAAACCGACTTTCGGCACCGAGGTCACTGCCGGCCGGTCTCCGGCAACCAGGGTCACGAGCGTTGATTCGTCGACGTCCTGGAAGTTGACAGCAAAGCGTGCCAGTTGGCGGTCGTCGTCGTGCACGGTGTAGAGCCCCGGCCGAGCCAACCCGGAGATCTCGACCAGCCGCCCCCGGGCCACCTGCCGCGTCCTGTTGGCCCCCTCCAACCGCAACAGTTCATCGCCCTCGGCCGCCCGTTCGTCCAGCAGAAACCGCACGTCCTCGGTCACGCGGTAATTGACCCGCCGCAGCCCGGGTCGTGAATCGCGACACTCTTCCAGCAGGTTGCTGATCAGTATCGGCCAGTCGGGCGTGTCGGTGAAATTGCTGCGGCCGAGGTCGATATTGAGCACGAACCGATTGGCGGAAGTCCCCAGGCCCTGGACCAGCAACGGCCGGGACCCCGAGGTGATCAGTGGCGTGAAATCGAAATTGAGTTCCTGCACACCGCCCCAGATCACTCCCCCCAGCGACACACCCTCGAGCAGGGGGTGGCGTTTTTCCATCACGTAAGCCGATCGGTCCGAAAGATCGACGGCCCGCTTGCGAGCCGCCACGGACGAATCGACCGGGCCGATCACCAACCGCCACCGGTCGGACGGGGAGTCCGCTACGGATTCGGTGTCGCCGATCACCAGGTCGGCATCGCCGACACCCGAGGGGACCCAGTCGGCCAGGGCCAACAGGGCCCGGCCGACCTGCTTCCGGCCGACCGACTCAGCAGGCAGCGACACCGCCACCCGCACACTCCTGCGAATCGGCTCGATCAGTCGCACACGACTGTCGAGGTCCAGCGCGTCGCGATCGCTGTCGATCCGGATATCGAGCTGTCCCAGGCCGGCCGGAACGGCCGCTTCAAAGGGCAGGACCGCCCCGGCATCCAGATCGAGCGAACGCTCGAGAACGGTCCGCGTCCCCTCGCCGTCCGGCGTTGTCGCGGTCAACCTCGCGATGGCCGGAGCCCGGCCGAGGTTGAGCAGCCTGAGGTGGACGGTTCCGCCGCCGTCAGCCGACCCGTCGCTTCCGGCGGGCATCATCCAGCGGGCGGCTGTGATCGCCAGGTTGGGCTGTGGCTCGCCCATCGACACGGCTTCCATCCCCGTCGGCAGGTTGAGCCGTTCGGGATCGGGCAACGTGTCGGTCAGGTACAACAACTGGCCGGTCTCGCCGGCCAACTGGTCAGCCAGGTTCCAGGCCGGTTGCACATCGTGACCAACTGCCTGGGGATCCCATTCCTGCAGCGACCCGATCGCCTCGGTGACGCGCCCCTGCGGTCCAAAGAGCAGGATGGGCCGACGGCCCGTTTCAATCAGCGTAACCACGCTGCCCTGCGGCAAGTCGCGGAGTCGGCGGTCCAGGTGCTCGATCACCAGTTCGCGGAACGTCTTCACCCGTCCCCCGGCTGTCAGCCGCCGGGCGGACATCGACGCCGACCCGTCCAGGACAACGACCAGGTGGACCGACTGATTGACCGAGTCGATCTGCGGCCGGGCCAGGGCCAGGGCCAGTACCAGCGCGGCGAGCAGTTCCAGGATCAGCGAGGCGGTGATCGGCAATCGCTCCCGGCGTCGGCCCGGAGTATGCGTCATCTGGGCCACGCCCCACAGGTGCAGGCCGGACACCTCGAGTCTCGGGTAACGGCGGTGGAACAGGTGGATCGCGGCGATCACCGGCAGAGCCGTCAGTGCCAACAGGCCCCAGGGATTGGCAAACGACATCAGGCGACCCTCAGCATGCCGGCGGCACACAGGTCGTCGCGGCAGGCCTGTTCCAGCCCCGCCTCGGCCTGCACGGTCACGAAAGATGCCTCGGCCCGCCGACACGCCCGGACCAGCCCCCTCTGCAGGCGGTGCAGCCGTTCGAGGTATTCGTCGATCGACGCCTGGTTGATCAGCAGATCGGCCTCGGACGCGGTTTCGTTGTCGACCAGCCGCCTGCCTCCCAGCGGTGTCGGATCGGCTTCCCAGGCGCCGAGCACCTGCACGATCCAGAGTGTCGAGGCGTCGGAGGCGAGTTGCTTGACCAGGGTGTCGGGGTCGTGTGGAAAGAGGAAGTCGCTGATGACGATCCGGATCGAGCGGGGCTTCAGGGGGATGTTGCCGTCGGCCATCAACTCCGCCAGCGTCGACCGGGACGTGAACGGCCACTCTTCCAGCCGGTCGACCTGGTCCAGCCCGATCCGCTCCAGCGGCAGTTGATCGGTCAACGGGATCACGGCGGGTGACCCACCGAGTCCGGCAGAGAGCAGGGCAAAGAGCCCGGCAAGTTGTCGGGACAGCAACGGCTTGGCATCCGCAACGGCCATCGACCGGCTGGTGTCCAGCAGGATCTCGGTCCGCGGGCTGATCTCCTCGCGGTACAACCGCACCATCAGCGTGTCGCTGCGGCCGTAGGCAGCCCAGTCGAGATGCCGGATGTCATCGCCGGGGGTGTACTCGCGGTACTCCTGGAACTCGAGTGAACTGCCGGTGCCCCGGCCAAGCAGTTCTCCGGCACGACCCGATGCGGGGACGCGGAGCAGGCCGAACTGGAAAGTTTCGGCGGCACGGCGGACTTCGGCATCACTCCGCACTCGAAACGACCTCACTGGACTTCGGCAAAGATGGCGATTTCGGCAGCAACTGGCCGGGGCCGGGATCCCGGACGATCTGCATCGTGCCCCGGAACATCGCCAACAGGTTGACCACGACCACCAGCACGGCGGCGGTCAGAAGAAATCCCAGGGCGAACTCCAAGTCTTGGTTGGGCATTTCGGCCAACAAGAACGGGCTCAGAAAACCCAACGACCGCGGCAGATTCTCGAAGGCACCCGGCAGAAGCGAGGCAATCTGGACAACAATGAACAGCACGACGGTGAACACTCGCATTGCCACGGGAGTGAACCGGTGGGAACGTCGCCTGCCCCAGCGACCTATCGCGGCGGCAATGCCCATCCAAAGCACCACGTTGGCGACCCCGCCAATCCCCATCTGCACCAAGTCCGCCGATCCGGGAACGCCACGCCACAGAGACATGGCCACCGTGGCCAACACGAAAACCAGCAGGTGACCGTAGACCAGCACCAGGCCCCGACCGCTGCCGGGCAGGAACGGGGAAGCCAGCAGTCGCACCAGTTTTCTCCGGGGCAGCCCACTGCGAATCCGCCGCGACAGGAAGTCGCTCTCGGTCACCAGGAACAGCCCACCGACGGCCCAGTGGATCGAGACCAGTATCGTCGCCACCCCGAGGACTTCGTCATATTCCCCGGGGCTAATCGGGATCGGCAACAGGGGAATGACGGCGAGGACAATGAGCAGCAACCAGCACTGGCCCGACAACACGAGGCGGATACCGGTGCTGTGATTGCCCGCCGCGAACGTCAGCCGGGCCACGATCACCTGGATGGCCAGAAAGGCATAGGACAATCCGAACACCAGCCCGATCGTGTTGATGAACCAGAAGCCACTCTCGTCCATCGCCCGTGATATGTCACCGGCGACAGCAAAGGACAACGTCATGATCCAGCCGAAAAGCAGCAGGATGATCAACCCGACCATGTTGGCCGAATTCCACTGGTTGTGCCGGGCCATGATGCTGGCCAACAGAGCCCCGGTGCACAAAGCCAACGACCAGAAGAACGACATCACCAGGACCCAGCTGGTCACGAAGATGTCGAAACCCTGCAGGAACGACAGGAAGGCGATGAACGGAGAGATGGCAGAGTAGTAGATTCCCACCTGCACCAGGGCACTGCCAAGCTTGCCGAAAACGATCTGGCGAGGCGAGAGGGTGGTGATCGTCAACAGGTCCAGGGTGTGCAGTTCACGTTCGGCCAGCAGGCTGCGATAGGCACCGAACGGCACGACCACGAAGATGGCAAAGGAGAGCAGTCCGTAGTTCCACGCGAAAAGGACCTCGGCCACCGGCGAGATCTCGAGTGTCGACCACATCATGAGCATCCCGAACACGATCACGATCCAGCTGATCGACACGAACAGCAGAAAGACCGTCGAGAACAGCGCGCTTTTGGTCGACTGACGGGTTTCCTTGACCAGGATCGGGTTGAGCCGTTCGCTGGTCGCCCCAACAAACGCGGCGGTGCGATCGAGGATTCTGCCAACAGCGGCCATCATTTCTGACCGCCCTGTGCGTCAGGATCGCCGGAACCCCGCTCTTCGCCGGTTGCTGAAGATGACTGCTGTGACTGGGCAACCATCGTCCGAGCCGACTGGTTGTAAGCCGGGTAGGTGGGAGTCAACGATGCGGCAGCAGTGGCGCTGGCGATGACCGCCAGGTACAGGATCGCGATCCCGAAACAGATCCCGCCACCCAGCCAGGTCTCCATGTTGATTCTCTTGATATTGGGAACAATCCCGACGACTAGCCCCCAGACGAACAGGCTGCCGGCTATCAGGATGATCATCGCGAACCCCTGCCACGCGGCCTTGCGAACCAGCGAACCACAGAACAGCGCCAGGTGGCAAAGCGTCACGCAGGCGACGACCAGCACAAGCAGCCCGACAAGGATGTGTATCACGCCAATTCCCTTGAGCAACCACGTGAAACAGAGGAAGGGGGCCAGCAGGGCCAAGTAGATCGCGGCCTGCAACAACGCCGTCCCCATCTTGCCGCGAACGATTTTCGACGCTTTCATCGGCGTGACCACAAGCAGTTCCCAGGTCCTTCCGGTCAACTCGGTGGTCATGCTGCGGAACAGGCCAACCGGCACCATGATGCACAACGGGAAAGCGAGCACCGCGTAGAAGAACCCGAAGAATTCCATGCCGAACTCACGCTGGCCGGTCGATTCGTACATCGACACCACGCCCGCAATCGAACACATCCAGGCGGCGGCCAGCGACAACATCAGCGTGACCGCAAAACGGGTGCCCTGGAATTCCTGCCGGGTCTCGCGGACGACGACCGGATTGCACGAATCACTCAGCCGGTCCGCCATCGCGTCGAACCAATCAAACCATCCGCCACGCGGGACCGGTTCGGCCGATCCGATCGAACCACTCATTGGATTTCTCCGCGAGTGATCCTCATGAAGGTGTCTTCGAGGGTCTGTGTCTTGGTCTCGAAGCTGATCACCTGGGCACCCGACTCGATCAGCCCCTTGAGCAATTCGTGCCGGTCGTTGTCCTCGCCGGAGAACAAGACCGTGGCCCGCGGGCCGGAAAGACTCACCTGTTCGACAAACGGCTGCTGCACCAGCCACCGCTCGAGTTCCTCGGCCCTCTCGAGAACCGTGATCACGATTTCAGCAGACTCGGCCACACTCTCGTCCGCGTCATCTCTGGCCTGCAGGCCACCACCCCGCTGAAGTTCGTCGATCGAACCGCTGGCCAGGATTCGTCCCGCTTCGATGATCACCACGCTGTCACAGATCTCACCCAGCTCGGTGAGAATGTGTGAGCTGATCAGGACCGTCTTCTGCAACTTCGAAGCCAGCAACCGGATCAGTTCTCGGAGTTCGACCCGCGCCCGGGGATCGAGCCCGGCCGCCGGCTCGTCGAGAATCAACACGTCAGGATCGTGGATAAGCGTGCGACCCAGGCACAGCCGCTGCGACATGCCCTTGGAGAGCGTATCGATCGGCTTGTTGACCAGGTCTCCCAGCTCGGTGAAATCGAGGACACGTTCAACCGCTTCTCGTCTCGATGCTCCGCGGAGCCCGTAGGCCCGGGCGAAGAAGTCGAGGTACTCGGAGATGTTCATGTTCGGGTAGCGGCCGAACGAGTCCGGCATGAAACCCAGGACCCGCCGCACCCCGTCCGGCTTGTCGATCACCGATTCACCGCATATCAGCGCATCCCCGGCGGTTGGCAGGTCGAGCGTCGCCAGGATCCGCATCGTGGTGGTCTTGCCGGCCCCGTTGGGACCGATGAAACCCAGCACCTGGCCGGGATGCGCCGTAAACGAAACATCATCGACGGCACGCAGCGACCCGAAGAACCGGTGCAGGTGCCGGATCTCGATCGACGGCGACGATGGTGGCGATTCGCCACCGTGTTCGGTTTCGTCGGTCACGACTGACACGCCTGTTGTGACTCCCTGGTAGTGGCCCGGCCGGGTCCGCCTAGTACCGGCCCAGCAGAAGGTGTAAGGATTCCTTGTCCTCGGTTCCGCATCCGCGTTCGATCCCCGGGTCCTCGTCAACAATCGCCACGTACGACCCGGGCGGCAGCCGGTAAAACCCGCTCGCATCCCGGAACGCGCCAAGGCTGACTTCGAGAATTCCGGTCTGGAACAACACCGGAAGCTCACCGGGCCGGGTGCCACGAGACTCCTGGCTGGCCACGGCCATCTCCTGGGCGACCGAATAGTGTTCGGACAGCAGGTTCAGGATCGGAGTCAGGCGACGCGAATCGCTCGTGGCCAGCTTCTCCACCGTGGCCGACCCACCCGCCGGGATGTTCTGGGCCAGGTAATGATTGCCGTTGGTATCGGCAACCACCAGGAAACGAAGACGCCATTCCAGGCCATTGTCGACACTGACGCGCCCCTGGTCATCAGTTGCACTGATACCGATGCGTCCCCGGAGCTGGTGTCGACGGACCGTATACAACTGTGACCTCGTACGTGTCTTCACCCAGTCGTTGAAAAACACCTGCCGATCGGTCCAGTCAACGGAACCCGTTCTGACCGTCCGCCGGTCCCTGCTCGGAGAGACGGGGTAGACGGCGGTGTCGCGGGGAAACTCCAGGGCTGAGGGACCCATGCCGGCAAAGAACGCAACGCGGGCCATGGTCACCGCCGTCTCGTTCCGCTGATCCAGAAACGTGACGCTGCGAGTCAACGACTGGATCCCGATGCCATCTGATACCAGGGCGTAGGAAACCATCACCACACTGGTGACCACGGCAATCACGGGAACCGTGACCACCATCAGGTAGAGCTGGCCTCGACGTTTCAGGAGGATGAAATTGACCGGTCCGATCACGACCGAGAACACCGTGATCAGCAGGAGGAATGCGACGACCGGAACACTGCCGACTCCCGGAACGGTAAAACCGAGGAAATCATCCTGCCTCTTTTGGGTCGACATCCCGTGACGGCCTTGCCATTCAAGCCACCGTCCTCCTGCTGGCCGATCCGATTGTGAACCAAAGAACCAGAGCCAGTCTCGCTGGCTTCCGGTCATCGGGTCGCCGGCAAACGCCACGACACGGCCCTGCTGAATCGCTCGCGAAGAAAAAGCTGCCGCACCCTCCGGCCACGTGATCGCCGTCCCCGCATCCGCGGTCGTTGTTTCTTCCGGAGCGGGACCCACCGTCGGTATTTTTGCCGGTGGGGCGATGGCAGATCCCTGTCGGCTTTTGGGGGGAGACAGATCGAACCCTTCGGCTACCGACCTCGACGCCGACGACGCTGCAGTCCACTCATCGTCGGCAGCAGCCCGATCGGCGAATCCCAGCACCGTCGACAGGCGATCCGATTCGGACGCCGGTCCACCCACCTCGGTCACCAGCAGGTGACCACCGGTCTCGACCCATCCCAGGATCGCATCGCGCTGTTCGGGGTCGATCGCTTCCAATGTCGCCAGCGATACGGCCACCAGGTCGAGACCGCTGTAGGCCAACCAGGTCCTGGGCAACAGGGTGGGAGTGATCCACTGTCGGTCGCTCTCGCTGCTCACACCGTAACTCGAAGCTCTCGCCCAGCCGGACTGGGTCCGGAAAAAGGCATGGACCGCCTTGTCGAAACCATCGAAGTCGACCTTGTCGTCGGAGATCACCAGCAACGACGACTCGGGCCAGGGAGAGTGCTGCCCGGGAAATTCGACACGGCTGACAAGGCCTTCGACAAGGCGTCCGTTCACCTCGACGTTCAGTTCCGCTCCTCCGTACCAGTTGCTTCCGACCCGGGGCACCAGCAACGTCAGTTCGGTCGTGGCCCCGGACCCCAGGTCGATCACCCGGCTGACACTCACAGACCGTTGACGGTCGATCCGGAACGTCACCTGCCGGTCTGCGGCGTTGTTCTTGACGCGGATCCGCACCGGGAAATATCCCCCGTAGTGGGTCCCGGCCCACCGCGAGTCGACCAGGATGTCGAGATCCTCGCCTGTCAGTCGCTGGACCTGGGCTGCAACCGGTTCCGTCGACACGAACACCAGCACCGGCACGATCACGGCGACTTTGGCCAGCCAACCCGATCGGGAACCCCTCGCTCGGCCGTTCATCCCGCCAGGTCCTCGGGCAGTTCATTGGCCATTTCCGCCACCGACTCGATCAGCACATCAACCACCTGGCCGGTCGTCCAGCCCTCGAGACGGGCCGAGTAGTCCAGGATCAGCCGATGGCCCAGCACGCTGGCGGCCACCGTACGCACCTCGTCGAAGCCCACGTTCGGCTTGCCGGCCAACAGTGCCGCGGCACGGGATGTGCTCGCCAGTGCGATCGCCGCCCGCGGAGACGCCCCGTAACGGACAAACTGCTGAACCGGTTCGGGTGAACCCGGATCGGCCGGATGCGTGGCACCGACCAGCCGTGCGATGTAACCGGCCACCGCCCGCGGCAGGTGCACCCGGTCCACCATCTCGAACAACTCCGACAGTTCCTCGGCAGAACACACCACGTCCAATTCGGGCGTCTGACCGTGCCGCCGCGTGGTGATGATCTCGGCCAGCGTTTCGCTGTCAACACCGTCGACGAGCACCTTGAAGGTGAACCGGTCGATCTGGGCCTCGGGCAACGGGTAGGTTCCCTCGAGCTCGATCGGGTTCTGCGTCGCCAGCACGAAGAAAGGAGACGGCAGCGGGTGGGACTCCCCCAACACCGTCACCCGCCGTTCCTGCATCGCCTCGAGCAGTGCGGCCTGGGTCTTGGGCGTCGCCCGGTTGATCTCGTCGGCCAGCATCAGGTTGGCAAAGATCGGCCCCGGCTGAAACTGCAGCTTCCGCCCGCCCTCGGCGTCCTGCAGGATCGGGGCCCCGGTGATGTCGCTGGGCAGCAGGTCGGGAGTGAACTGCACCCGGCGGAACTCGAGACCAAGCAGTGCCGAGAGCGCCTTGACCAGCTCGGTCTTGCCCAGCCCTGGCAGCCCCTCGAGCAACAGGTGGCCACGGGCCAGCAGGCAGATGGTGACCTGTTCGAGCAACTCGTCCTGTCCGAGAATCGCGATACCGAGTCCGTCGAGCAGGCCGGTGATCCGGGTCCGAGCCCGTTCGATATCTTCCGGCGCAAGCAGCGGCCCGGAGTCGGTGGTCGGCACGGGGTCGGTCACGATGTTGGATCCTGTCAGGTCTTCGGTGCGCGGTGGGACGTATCCGGCAAGGCGGACTGGGGAAACAAGTGCAACGGTCCGAGGGAAGCAATCACAACGCGGGCAATGCCTACCGATCGTCTCGATTGACGGATTTCTTCCTGGTCGAACGTCCTCCGAAGTACTTCTTCACCACGCCCCGGTGACGTGGCCTGAGTCGTCGATTCCAAGTGGCTCCCCCGGCAGCCGGACCCTGGTCACGAACACCGCGGCGACCAGCCGCGGCACCCGGGTCCACCTGGGGCGCTCTGGAGGTGATCTTCAGCACGCGGTTCTCGGGATCGTCAAGCGTGCCCGGCGGCAGCACCACCTCCTGGAACTTCACTCCCTGGGCATCAGATTCGTCGCCGAAACTGATCGGCGCATCGCCGCGGCCCCGGTTGATTCCCCCCTGGCCGGGACGGCCCGACTTGTTCGAACCCGCCACCTGTTCATCCTTGCCGCTCCGACCGGAACGGCCACCGCCACCGTGAGGTCATGTGCCTCCGGGGTGCGGCTGGCCTCCACAATTCTGTCAGGTGCCACCGGGATTGCGTTGAGCCTGCTGGCGGAGCTCTTGCAGTTGTTGCGACTCCTGCTGGAGAAACTCCTTGAGGTCCTGCAGGGCCTGTTGCCGCTGAGCCGGGTCACGTGGTAACCCAAACCGGCGATTCGTCCCGCCGGCGGACTTGTTCTTCTTGCCCCGGCGACCGGACTTGTCCTTAGCCTGTTTCCCCTGGCCCTTCCGCCCTTTCCCCTGAGCCTTGCCGTCCCTGCCCGCCTTCGTCTCCTGGCCTTTCGGCTCTTTCCCGTCTTCACCCTTTTGCCTCTCACCCTCCTGCCCGGCCTGCTGCCGACTGTAGCGACGGGCCAGGTCCTGGAGGCTCGGGGGCAACTCGTCAATCGACGTGTTCTTCAACGCGTCGCGGATATCCTCGAGCAACTGCTCGGAGTATTCCGGGTCAAGGTCGGCCAACTCGCCGTTGGAGTCGAACTCGGCTGACTCGAGAGACCTGACGGCCGACAGCGCCTTGTCGAGTGAACGGGCGGAGGAATCCAGTCGCATCTGCATCCGCTCACGGAGCGAATCGACCGTCTCCCATTTTTCGTGTGTCAGCGGCGACCGGCTGGTGTCCTCGGCCAGCTTCTGGATCTCCTCATCCAGTTTCTCCTGCTCCTGCTGTTCCAGCACGCCCGCCTCTTTCAGTTCCTCGAGCAACTGGACCAGTTCCTGGGTCTCCCGCTGCCCAACGGTGTTCTGGAGCGTTGAGCTCGAAAAGGCCATCCGCCAGGGCACCACGCAGGCCACGATCGCGAACACCGCAGGGACAGCCACGTAGCTGGTGAACCGCCTGGGTCGGACCGGCGGCATCGACTTCCGCCACACCTCCTGGTGCTCTGGCAGTGCCGTCGCCCAGGAAGCAGCCTGGTCATCGGCTGCCGTGGCGGTTTCGCTGAGCGTCATCAGCAGGCCGCCAACTCCAAGTCGACGATCAAGCCAGGCCACCAGGTCAGTCCGCGACAGGCGACTCCGCTCGGACTTCCACCAGCTGATGGCCAGCAACACGGCCGACCCCAGGCCACACAGGACCAGCAACCAACTGACTGCGGGACGATAACCGCCACCCAGAGGACCCGGCCAGATCTCGCGGGGCACCAGCAGCTTGCCGGCCAGGATCAGGGCACCGACCACCAGCAGGTAGACCGCCAGCCAGTTGGCGGCCCGGTGCAGGAATTCGCCCAAGCGAACCCGACGGGCCAGGCGGTCGATCCACTGGTCAAACTGGCTCATCCAGGTATTCTACCTCGCCAAAATCCCGGTCGCACAAGAAATGACAACGCTGAGGTAGTGACGGTCAACTTTACCCTCACCCAGATCACCGACGCGGGATTGGTACATCTCACAGAGTTGACCAACACGCAGACGCTTTACCTCTGGAGCACCCCGAGCACCGACGCGGCGGTGGTGAATCTCAAAGGTATGATCAATTTGAAAACGCTCGATCTTCGCGACACTCAAGTCACCGACGCCGGATTGGAGCATCTGGAAGGACTAACCAATCTGAAAACACTCCAGCTCCGCAGCACCCAGATTACCGACGCGGGTATCGCCGAACTGCGGCAGGCGTCGCCCAACTGCAATATCTATCGGAACTAGCCCCGCCGCCGGTGCGGGTCCGGTTCGGCAGAGTATTTTTGCTCCATGACGACGAGCTGTTCTTGTGATTCGAGTCAACAGGATACGGTTCGAACTTTTTGTGTTTCCGTTTTTCACGATACTCGTCATTTCTAGTTGAGTCTCTTGGCGTACACTTGCCAATCGTGAATTTCGCGTTTCACCGCCAGATTTGACGTTTCGTCACGGCTCTCGGCCGAGGCGTGGTAATGCCGTCGTCGCGGAATCCGGTTCCCGTCACTCCGAGAAACGGAACGAGAACACGTCGGCATCCTCGAGAACCAGTCGCAGTCGCACAGTTTGACCGGCAAGCTGGCGGACGTCGGCCGAGCCATTCCACGTGACTGTACGGTCCAGATCATCGCCGTAGATGTCGTCGCACTGATTCATCGAATAGCCAGGTATCGGACGGCCACTTTCATCCTGGATTTCCACTCGCACATCT
>MDTE01204602.1_pt1 | contig 15030 bp, 6 predicted proteins | sample 811231 | NCBI WGS metagenome assembly MDTE01 (sample SAMN05326651, study PRJNA326480) | marine metagenome | isolation source: seawater | place: Indian Ocean: Red Sea | collected 2010 | reverse complement strand
GGCGAGGCGGTCACTCCTGTGATGGCCGTCCAGAATCGGCTGGATCAAGTATTTAGCGTTGGTTCCAAGGTCGACGGCCAGATTCGCGTCTTGCTGGACGATCCGCAGACCCGTCAGCTGCTCTTCTGGGATGGCGAAACGGGCCAGCCGATCGCGCTGCCCCGTGCTGCCCAGGTGCCTGTTCAGAAAGGAACATACGGGTTCAGCCCCGACCACCGCTATGCCTACGCCGCCTATGCCGACAAGACGGTCTCGGTCTGGAACAGCGGTGACGGTTCACCTGTGGTGGCGGCCGGAGCGCACGGGCTGTCGGTGGCTGGAATCGACATGACGCCAGATTCGAAATGGATCGTGATGGCATCGCAGGTGGACCAGGCGATCGCCTGGCTGCCTGTGGCAACCAAAGAAAACGCCAAAGAAAACGCCAAAGAAAACGCCAAAGAAAACGCCAAAGAAAACGCCAAAGAAAACAAGGTACAGCGGGTCGACGTCGGTTTTCCGCTGAAGAACTTCTATTTCCATCCGCAGAAACCATTGGTGTTGGTGGTGGGACGCACGGTAGAAGCGGGACAGGTCAAGGTGGTCAATCTGGAAACTGCGGAAATCGTGACGTCGATTACCCAGGAAGAACTTTCTGGTTCCAACAACCGTGCTATGGACGCCTTTAAGTTTCTCGGGCGCCGGCGGCGGGTGCAAAGCCTGGGGTTATCTCGGGTGTTGGGCCGCTGGCTCTTGGGAATGGTCAGCCATGAGCGTCGTCAGTTTGGCGTTTGGGATCTGGCTTCCGGGAAAGAAATCAGGCGATTTCATTTTGAGGACTCCCCCCTGCAGTCTATTGGCTTCACGTCCGACGGTGGTCGGGTCTACTCGACCCATGACGACAACGCGCTGCGAATCTGGGACCTGTTTTCGGGACGACCTCTGGCCGAACCGATTGAACATCCCTGGGTGCCTGGGGTGGAAGTGACTGACGATGGTGAAAAACTGATTACCACCAACGTGGGTGACATGTCGGTCCGCGTTTACAGTTCGCGAAACGGTGAATTGCTGGTGGAGCCGCGGCCCGCTCCGGACGTGTTCTCAAACAATTTTGAGCAATTGAAGGATCGCAATCAGATTATCAACGGCGCGGTAATGTTCGTTGGTATCGACGGCGTCATGCAGCAAACGGAGGGGCGATTGGTACGCTGGTCGAGTCAGCCAAGGTCTGGACGCGTGCTTGAGCATGAAATGAATGGCTTGACGGTGGGCGAGTTCAGTCCTGACGGAAAGCAGGTGGTGATCGGGTCGCAGGGAGACTCGATGGCCAAGATCTGGGATCTCGAAAGCGGTAAGATCGTCTATTCTTTTCGGCAAGTGTCGGGTGTCAGTCAGGCCAGGTTTAGTCCTGACGGCAAACGGCTGCTTACCGGGTCGCCCGACCAGATGCTTCGCATCTGGGATCTGAACACAGGAAAGCTCTCACTGGAGATCGACGGCGAACGGGCAGCAAACGCCAGGTTCAATTCCCAGGGGAATCGCATTGTTGTTTCCTCGCCTCAGGGCGCGGTGGGGATCTGGGATGCCGAGTCCGGTTTCCCCCTCTTTGGGCCGGTTCCGATGGGAGGTTCCGGTGAGTTCTTGCCCGACGGACGCCGGGTCCTGGTAGCAAGCAGAGATGGTGCGGTGCGGGTGATTGATTCGGAAACAGGTCAGGTCCAGACGCTCGAGGACCGACACAATAGCGGATTGAGGGGCGTGACCATTAGTCCCCAGGGCACGCATTTCGTGACCAGTGCGTTTTCCGACACGGTACGTGTCTGGGATGCTGAGACCCTCAAACCGGTCTTGACGCTGGACAAGGTCGAGGATTACCTGGCGACGGCGTTCCATCCGGGGGGAGATCTGTTTGCAGTCAACATTGCAGCCAATGCAAAGTGGCAAGTTGGAACCATTGAAGTTAGGAACTGGCGGACCGGGAAGCGTGTCCTGGAACCGTTGCAGTGCGAAGGGCAGATTTACGGCACCGCGCTGCAATTCAGCGCAGATGGACGATTTCTGGCCGGTGGCACCGTTGACGGGCTGCTCAGTCTCTGGGAGACGACGACCGGCAAGCGAATGTTCCGCGGACGGGTACACGCGAAACAGATCAGTTCGCTCGCTTTCAGTCCCGACAGTCGTCGCCTGCTTTCCACTTCTGCGGATGGCAGGGCGTATGTCATCGACCTTCCTCCGGTGGACGATGCGATTCCGACCTGGTTGGCCGACCTGGCCGAAGTGGTGGCTGGCAAACGGATCAGTGACACGGGTGCTCTGGAGGATGTCGATCGAGCGGGACTGGCGGCGCTGCAGCAGCGGATTGCCGCGGCACCCCAGGAGAACAGCTACACGCAGTGGGCCCAGTGGTTCCTGGCTGATCCGGCGGAACGGCGGGCGGCGCCGGATGTCAACCTGTCGATGCGGGATTATCTCGAAATCCGGTCACGAGGTCAGACGTTGCGGGAACAGTACGATGCTTTCCAGTACGATCCCAATAACGGCTTAATTTCCTGCCGCATCGATTACCTGCTGGCGACCTCCCCGCGACGCAAGGATCTCGATCCACACGCGCGGGCACACTGGGATGCGATGGCCCTCTGGTACGGCGAGCAGGGGACCGAGCTATCAGAGGAGTTAGGGGAGGCCTGGGCCCTGCGGGCGGCCGTGCAGCAGATTGTCAGCGCACCGGCGGGCGAGACGATCGCCCGGGCGCTCGAATTGGATCCGGAAAACCCCATCGCTCAGTTTGTGTACGCTTTTCAGCTCGAATTGGATGGAAAGTCTGATCAAGCCTATCAGGCCTTCTCCAAGGCCGTCGGACTGTTGCCGGAGAATCGCTTTTCGCTCGATTGGAACAACGACAAACCGTTCTTGATCGGTACACTACGGAGGATCCTCGATCAGGAGGAACGAAACCCACTGACCCTGGCACGAGCCGGTCGAGGACGCCTGCTGGAAGCAACCGATACGGTCCAGCGGCGCCGGGTGGAAGCCGAGTGGCTGACGCGCCTCGCCACGGAGTTGGCACCCGAAGACACCCAGGTGTGGCAGTTGCGGGGACAGGTGCTGGCTTCGCTGGAACGACACGATGAAGCGTTCGCGTCGCTGCAAAAGTCAGCAGAACTCGATACTAAGGGCCAGCCAGACTGGCACCAACTGGGAAAAATGATACTCGCCTATAGTGGACAATTGATCGATTTGAAACAGGACAAGGAAGCGGACGCTTACCTCCTGAAGTACGGGATCCCTCCACGCGATGAGAAGGCGACGGCAGATCAGGTCGATCTAAGCGAGTACTATAACCACACCCTGTTTGAAGAGCCTTATCGTCAGGTTGGCAAAAAGAACAACGCGAGTTGGGCCTGGCAGCGATTGCCTGTTGGTCTGGTCCGTTTGAACGATGTGTTGTTCGACGTGCGGGGTATGATTCGACTGTCGGGGCAGGTCACCGCTGGACGCGAGTATGCACGGCCATTGCCGGTTTCAGTCAAGGGGATCGCGGTCAATCGACAGGCGACCTGGCTTCATTTTCTGCATACAGTTGCTGGGCTCGGAGTTGTTCCGGATGATGATGAAGTTGGGTATTACCAGCTTCACTACGCCGATGGTGAGACACGGCGACTGCCGATTCGGTATGGCCGGGATGTTGTCATCTTTAAAGACAATGAGTTTGCGACCCCTACGTATGGCGTGCTGGCTTGGGAGGAGGGCAAGTACCAAGGCCATAAGGCGCTGTACCAGAGCAGTTGGGAGAATCCACGCCCGCAGGTGATGGTCACGGGGGTCGATTTTGTGACGACGAATGCGCGGCCGGCGCCCTTGCTGGTCGCGATGAGCGTCGAATCCGCCGCTGGCAGTTCTGCGGTGCCTCCTGAGGAGCTCTCCCAGCGGGCGCTGCACCGGGCCGTCTATACACAAGGCCAGACGGAGGTCACTCAGAACGCGGTGGAACAGGAATCACTTCGAGCGCTGGAAGCGAAGCCGGCGAACGCCGTCATCATGTACCGACGGGCCGAAGTGCTGCTGGCAATCGGTAAAATCGAGGAGTCTCTGGCACTGGTGAAGCGTCTGCGCTCAGAGCATCCGCAACACCCAGGGTATCGGCTGCTGCAGGGGCGGGGCGAGTGGCAACTCGGCAACCAGGAGGCAGCGGCCGAGACACTTAGACTGCCGGCCGGAGAGGTCGCGGTTCATGATGTGTTGACACGTACCGATTACGTTCTTCAGGAGCGTTTGCACAAGGCTGTGCTGAAAGAGTTGGGGCCAGAGAAGGGCCGTGCCTTTGTGGTGGCGATGCACGTTCCGCCACGAGATCCGGATTTGCCTCCGGAAGTGGTCGATTTGACGCGTTACTATAACGCGACGTTGACCGAGTCCTGGTACACCCACAACCGGGCCTGGGGGCCGCTTGGCGACATTTACCGGACATTGCGACCGGGGCCCCGCATGATTCAGGGCCTGCAGTTCGATCTTCGCGGCATTGCGCAGGTGAACGACCCTAACCAGCATATCTTGAGCACACGTTTCCCGCTTCAGATTGAAGGGATTGAGGTGGGGGTGATTGGGAATCAGCTCCACTTCCTGCATGCGGCGGTCAATAATGGTTTGGACAACGCTCCCGCTGCGCTTTATCGGATCCATTTGGAAGATGGCACCGTGCACGAGTACATCGCGCGGTGGAAACGCGATGTCGGGCTGCCATGGGCAGCACGCAATTCAGCGCAAACCACGAACGTGGCCTGGCGAGCCGAGCGTGCGACCGCCTTTGGTAACGCTACGGATGCCGTGTTGCATTTGTCGACATGGACCAACCCGACGCCAGAAGTGAAGATCATGAGTGTTGACCTGGCGGTTGGAGGTGCGAAGCCACAGCCATTTCTGGTGGCGTTGACTGCCGAGTCGTACGAAGAACAATTGGCCAGCGAGCCGGGAGAAGCGCGGCGGTTATCCGAACTGGCGTTATACAAATCCGAGATGCGGCAAGGCGGTTCCCGAGAGTTGTTCCAGTACATTGTCCAGCTGCTGACCAAGGCAATGGGGGATGCGCCCAACGACGCGGTCGTCCAGCGGAACGCAGCTGAAGTGGCGATGCGTCTGGGAGATGGCGAGAACGCCCTGGCAGCTGTTGACCGGGCGCTGGAACTGGACGCGGCATCCAGTTTGAACTGGGAAACGCGTGGGCGGATTCTGACGAAACTAAAACGGTTCTCGGAAGCGCGGCAGGCAAAAACAAAGACGCGGGCGGCCCAGTTGCGGGAACTCATTCCGGACCGCGCTGAGTCAACGCCTCAGCAGTTGATCGATTTGAGTCAACACTACAATGTGGCGTTGACCGAAAATCCACATGAAACGTTGCGTAAAATGAGCAACCTGAACGAGACGTTTGCTGAAATGCCCCGTGGTGTGACAGCGTTCGGCGGTGTGGACTTTGATGTGCGTGGGATTGTCCAGCTGCATGGCAAGCAGACGCTGTTGCGGCCGATGCTGGCTGAGTTGAAGGAACGCGTCGCGAGCATCGAAGTGGGCCAGGCTGCGAAAAGACTGCGTTTGTTGCACGGTAGCGGGTGGGCAAATTCGATCCCGCACGGCACGATCGTCTGTAAGGTGACGGTCCATTACCAGGATGGTGAGACGACCGAGGTCCCGATTCGCGCCGGCGTCCATGTTCGCGACTGGTTCCTCTCCAACTGGGGGCGGCGCCAGGTGAGTGACGGTGAGCTGGTGTGGGTGCAGGCGAGTCCAGAAGTCAGTCAACGCGAGATCGGCGTCTATTTAATGACCTGGGAAAATCCACGTCCGGAACAGGTGATTCAATCGCTTGATTACGAGAGTACGATGACCGATGCAGCCCCTTTCCTATTGGGGATAACGGTTGAAGGTGAGCCTGCGGGGGGCGAATAGACAAGGATGGTGCGGAAACAGTCAGGATGTTCCACGCCTGGCAAAATGCGCGGCAAGTTTGGGACAGGATCACGGGGTGCTGGAAATTGAGGGGACCGATGAATTGGTTTCGTGTTGTCTGTGTGGTTGTCTGTTTGAGTGTGGCACCTGACGCACGGGCGGAGTCACCGCAGGGGTGGCGGCGCAACGGTAGTGGCGTGTATCCGAATACGGATCCGCCGCTCGAGTGGTCGGTCGACAACAATGTGCTGTGGAAGGCCCCCATGCCTGCCCGCAGCAATGCGTTGCCCGTGCTGACGGGGGACCGGATTTTTGTCTGTGCCGAGCCGTTTACCCTGATTTGCCTGGATGCGGAGGACGGTCGCGAGCGTTGGCGTCGGCAAAACGACTTCAAAACACTGACGGATCCCTCCCGCTGGAAAGTGATTGCGGCTGAACTGGCCAAAGCGAAGGTGATCTGGGAACAGGTGGCTGAGTATGAGAAAGAAGTGGAACGTTTGCAGAAGATTCTGGAGGACCGAGACGATCCAGAGGCCGAAGCTCAGCTGGAGCAACTACACGAGCAAATCGATCAGGAAAACGAGAAACTTGCGGCGTTTCCTTTAGCGGTTCGTTATCGTTTACCCATTACGCAGCCTCAGTACAACGGATACACGACCGCGACACCGGTCACCGACGGCAAGCATATCTGGGCGGTGTTTGGAAATCGCGCTGTGGTTTGCTATGACCTGGAGGGAGTTCGCGTCTGGTCACGAGTTCTGCCCGACCTGCCTCAAGCGATGTGGGGGCATTCGTCGTCGCCTCTCCTGGTGGAGGGTAAGTTGATCATCAACATCGACGCGACGACGGCGTTGGATGCGGCGACGGGAGAAATCGTATGGCGTGCCAAGTACGGCCAGTCCTGGGGTTCCGGAGTGCGGACGCAACTGGGGGGGGATGCGGCGGTTCTGCTGGCCAACGGGCGGTGGTTGCGGGCGCGCGACGGACGGATTATGGCACGTGTGCCACCCTTGGCGGATGCTTCACCGGTCGTGGTGGGTGATACGGCCTACTATGTTGGGATCAATGCCGTTGCGTATGCGTTGCCAGAGCGCGCTCTGGATCGGCTAGAACTTAAGGAACGCTGGACGGCCAGGCCGAAAGGATCACGGTTTTATGCTTCGCCTGTCGTGTACGATGGGTTGATCTACACCGTCTCCACGCAGCATGTGTTGACGGTCCTCGACGCGCGGACGGGGGCCCAGGTCTATGCGCGGCGTTTGAAGCTCGGCAGCGAGCCGGTCTGGGCCAGTTTGTGTGTCGCCGGTGACTGCGTTTATATCTCCAGTCGTGATGGAGTTACGGTCGTCTTGGCGGCGGGGAAAAAGTATCGCGAGTTGGCTCGCAATGAATTGGAGTATTTTATTGCCACACCGGTGTTCACTGGAAATCGCATGTACGTTCGAACCAGTGATTATCTCTACTGCATCGGCGGTGGTGCGGAGAGCCGTTGAAAGCAGGTAGTTCGCTTCTGGCGACCTTGTTGATATCGCAGGTCAAGGGGAGCGAGCGTGTTTCTCGAAGCGGGTGTCGATGGCCACCGGTGAGTCTCTTTCGACCTATGCCAGCATCGTCTTGATGTTGATTCACATGACCGTCGGGGCGAGCGGTTTTATCGCGCTGGTTTTGACGGTGTTGTGGTCTCTTGGGAGCCGACGCAGTTGGCCGCTGCGTGCGATTGGCTGGCTCACGCTGCTCCTTCTGTTTGCTGCCACCGGTGCCGGCGAAGTTGTCGTCTTTTGTATTGCGTTTTCACTATGGCTGGTGATTCTGGTCAATAGTGCGGAGCGTCTGGCTGGTTGGTGCGGCGGCGCATTTCTGCCAGTCGAGTGGGCCCCTCGGTCATGGGGCCTGGCCCGTTTTCGAGTTGTCGACTTGTTTTGGTTTACGGCTTTGTGCGGCGGCGTATTTGCGGTGATTGCGGCAATCGTGCGACAGGAAACACATGTGTCCTGGGCGCGGACAGTGCTGGCCAGCGGCGCTGCCGCTTTGGCAGCTACCGCGGTCACTGGATGTGCGCTGCGACGTTTGCAGCCCGGAGAGACGAAGCGGTTCCTTTGGCTGGCTGCGACCTTAGCGGTGGCGGCAGTAAGTGCTTTCGTCTGGACCGTTGCCGATCCCTGGGACATGGCCCGCGGCAGGGTGCTGTTTCCGACGCTAGGTTACTTCACGGTCCTGGTGGCTTTGATGTTGTACCTGCTGGTTGGCTGTCGGTGCGGTTGGATTGACAGGCGGGGTCAGGCAGCCATGCGCTGGCACCGCCTGCCGAGATTGTTCTGCGGGACGGTCCTGATCCTGTCGTGTACGTTAACCATCAATGTGTATTGGAGAATGGTGACACCGCCAGCTACGGAGGTTACCCCATCGCTGGTAGACAATGCCTATCAGGAATTGGGCGAATTGACGGTCAACTTTCGGACAGACAACATTCCGCAGGTCGAGACGGCTACGAAAGCCGAGCTGCGCGCGTTTGCCCGGCGGTTGGGGCCGCTGCTGGAAAAAACGCGTGTCCTCTTGCGGCGACCGTTTCAGATCCCCGTAGGGTACTCGCGAGAGTCAAAATACGCCCGGCACGCACAACTGTCTCGATTTACCCTGCTGGCACTGGCATTCGATGTCGAAGCAGAACTCGCCCTGGAGGATGGGGATCCGGACCAGGCTGCCCAATACGCTCTGGATTGTATCCTGCTGGGGTACCGCGCGGCGCGTGGCGGGCTGACTTCTGACTGGTACTATGGACGCGCGATGGAGCGGATTGGGATCGATCGGTTCCGGAGCTGTCGCGGGCGGCTCGATGCGAAACGGTGCCGTATGCTGGTCAAGCGGCTGCTGACGGTTGACTCCGAACGGGAGTCTTTCGAGGAAGCGATTGTCAGGAATGGTCTGTGGCGACAGCAGGTAGACGGATGGCGCGGTCGCTACCAGGCAATCGCGTCGCAATTGGCTGGGATTCGCCGCTGGTCCATTCCCCTCGAAGTGGCGCGCTGGAATGATTCACTGTTTCGACTTTTGATTGTGGACTTAGCAGTGCGCGCATTTGCATTGGAAAAACAGTCATACCCGGAGGATTTGCGACAGTTGGTTCCCGACTTGCTTGACAGAATGCCGACAGATCCTTGCAGCGGACGCCCTCTGGTCTACCGGCGACTTCCTGACAGTTACGTGCTCTACGGAGTGGGGCTTGATGGGCGGGACAATGGGGGAGATCTGGTGCCTTTGCGAGAGATGTACCGGCAACGCGGTGACTTGTTTCTCGATTTTCCGGAAGCACGCTGACGGCAGTGGGTACCGGCGGGCAGCATGGCCAGGGTATCAGCTGACCTTCTTGGTTCGTCGCCTGGAAGGCAGGGACCGATTAACGATCCAGGACCGCGGTCTGCAATTCAGTGGCTGGATTGTGGCAAAGCGGGTTTAATTGATCCCGGATCGGGACCCGATCTATAATCTGCAATGACGGGATTGGCAGGATGTTATCAGACGCGTTGGCACTTGTGTGAGAGTTCATGGTCGCGCAAGACGCTGCTGCGCTCGAAAGGAGATGGTGTGATGCTGCAACTGACTACAGGGCGTCCGGTAACCCATTGCGATCGTGTTCCCCGTCGCGAACTACTCCGCGCTGGGGCGGTCGGGTTTGGTGGGATGACGCTGCCGGGTCTGTTGCGGTTGCAGGCTGCCGGAGTGAATCCGACGCGACGCATTGACTCCGTGATCCTCCTCTACCTTTCTGGGGGGCCCTCACAATTGGACATGTGGGATATGAAACCTCATGCGCCGGAGGAGATACGTGGAACCTTTCAGGAGGTACCCACGAATGTACCGGGAATACGGATCAGTGAGCACATGCCAAGGATGGCGACGTTGGCCGATCAGTACACGATTGTGCGTTCGATGTCGCACAACGAAGGAGACCATATTCGTGGTGGATATTGGGTGATGACCGGCGGCAGGTTGACCAGACCGATTGTACAGGCTTCGGGTATGAAACGAGAGGATCGGCCGCACATCGGTTCTGCGCTTGATTATTTAATGGGGGCCAGCGGGAGTCTGCCGTCCTTTGCCGTGGTGCCGGAGTTTACCTCGCCGGTCGGCGTTCCTCGCCCCGGACAATATGCGGGATTTCTCGGGCCGGGTTATGACCCATACTTGATTGACAGTGATCCCAATTTGGCCGGCTACGATCCTGGGCCGCTGCGTGCTACCGAGTCGTTGCGTGGTATCCGGTTGTCTGGCCGCCAGTCTCTGCTGCAGCAGATAGACCGTCGTTTGAGAGTGGCTGAGTCTGCTTCCGTCGACTCCCTGGATGCATACAAACAGCGCGCTTTCGACATGATTTCCTCGCCCCGCGCACAGCGTGCGTTCGATATCGCGGCTGAGCCGACACGGACACGGGATCGTTACGGACGCCATGTTTTTGGCCAGTCGGCACTGGTCGCTCGGCGTCTGGTCGAAGCGGGAGTCCGGCTGGTTCAGGTAAACTTTATTCGACATGACAACGGAAAAGGCGGCCAAGGGTATGACAGTCATTCGGTGCCGCCGAGTCCACCCCATTTGGAATGGGCGAAAAAAGAACTGCTGCCACCGACCGATGCAGCCTTCGCGGCATTGGTTGAGGACCTTGCCGAACGGGATATGTTAGAGCGAACATTAGTTGTCTTGATGGGCGAATTTGGCCGTACCCCTCGAATCAACAAGAATGGTGGCCGCGACCACTGGCCACAATGTTACAGCCTGGTGCTGGCCGGTGGCGGGGTTGGCGGGGGACGGACCTACGGCGCGTCGGACAAGTTGGCAGCTTATCCGACGTCTGATCCACTGAGTCCAGATGATCTGCTCGCCACCATGTATTCCTTGCTGGGAGTCGACCCCCATTCGGAGATCAAAGATCCCCAGGGGCGACCGCATCGCCTCACCGAAGGACAGCCTCGCTGGGCATTGCTTGGGTAGGGCAGGTGGCTGTGAAAGACCCGCTCCTGGAACTGCCGTTGATGGGTGGACCGTTTGCTGTTCAAGGTGTCTTGGGCTGCTGAGCGTGCCACGGGAGACGGTTGGACGACGGTAGACGGGGGTGGGACGAGGAGAATGCCGCTGGCCAGATGAAGTCATTTCGATTCAATAGGACAAAATTATGATGCACAGGAATGCGAAAACGTTGGTGTCTGTCCTTGTGGCGCTCTTCACTGGTAGTGCTGCGATCCCGGGCCATTCCCAAGAGAAAGCGAAAAGGGACGGCCCGATTCAAGTCGCGGTACTCGTTTTCCCCGGCGTGGAACTGCTCGATTTTGCTGGGCCTGCAGAGGTGTTTATTGTCAGTGACTACGGCAAAGCATTTCGCGTCTTTACGGTAGCTGCCTCGACCGGAATTTGTCGGACGATGGGGAATATTGGCATCAAACCCGACTATCGCTATGACAACGCACCACCCGCTGATGTGGTCGTTGTTCCCGGTGGGGCGACGCAAAACGTCGATCGGGCGGGCGTGAAATGGTTGCAGGAGAGTAGCCGCCGGGCCCGTATCACGATGTCTGTGTGTATGGGGGCATTTCTGATGGCCCGTGCTGGGCTGCTCAATGGAGTCGAGGCGACGACCCACAGCTGGGGATTGGCCAGTCTCAAGTCGGCGGCGCCCACTTGCAAGGTGGTGGATGATCGACGATTTGTCGATGCGGGACGGGTGATTACCACTGCGGGGGTCACTGCGGGGATAGATGGCGCGCTCCATGTGGTAGAACGTCTGCTGGGGAAGCCAGCAGCAAAGTGGACGGCGCAGGAGTGGATGGAGTATCGGCGCAGTGGTGGAGTCAAACCCGAACGTGGTAAGTCAGCTTCCCTAAAGAAGTAATGTGGGGCTGCCGTGCATTTCGAACTGTTCAGGTTGGAAGTCTGGTGACTGCCGCTGGGCCGGTGACCGTGTGATTCGCAGATCGGCGCCGTCCGGTTGTAGGGGTTACGTTGGTGTGCCTGCTAACATCCCGAATGCGCGGCCTGAAACTGCGGTAAAGTTGGCTGTTAGAAACAAGTTGGCTTTTCGATCAGGCCGATTTTCTAGACAAGGGTAAGAAGGGAATTGTCGGAGTTTTGGAGATTCTTGGATGGTCACAGACGCAGGCCGGATGTTACGAATCGTTCTCGGCGTGTTCTTTGGGGTAGTTGGCATTGCCCACGCTCAGGACTTGCCCATCGCGTTTCAGTCGCCCAGCGATACGGAGGAGGAAGCCGAGACGCTGCGCGTGATTGATCAGCGGGAGCTCGGTAATCTGCTGCAGTGGAGTCGGAATCCCAGTTATGCGGGTGGCCCAGATCTCTCTGAACCCTTGGTTTCCGATCGGCCGGATTTCACAGAAGCCAGTTCGACGGTGGGACGTGGGGTGTCGCAGTACGAGGTCGGTTACACCTATACGTACGATGTGGATGGCGGTACGCGCGTCCGCTCACAGAGCATCGGGGAACCGCTTCTTCGGCGTGGCATGTTTGCGGATTGGTTCGAGTTGAGAGTGGGGCTTTTTCCCGTAAATGAACGCGTTCGTGAAAATGGGTCGTCGCGGACAACGATCGGGACGGAAGATCTTTATTTAGGCGCCAAGCTGGGCATTACACCGCAGGACGGGATGTTGCCGGAAATGGCACTGATTCCGCAGATGACGGTGCCCACGGGAAGTGAAGACTTTAGCGCCGGCGAGGTCTTGCCCGGCGCGTTGTGGGCTTACAGCTGGGAACTGGAAAGCGGGTGTGAAATCTCGGCGAATACGCAGGTGAATCGGGCCATCGACGACCTTTCGGCACGCACCTACTGGGAACTGGCACAATCCGTGGCCATTGGATTCGACCTGGTGGGCCGCTTTGGGGGATACACCGAGTGGTATGCAATGTTTCCCAGCAGTAGTGAATCCGCCCAGGTCGAGCATTACTTTAATGGCGGGATCACGTACCTTTGCCACAAAGATCTTCAGCTCGATTTCCGGGCTGGAACTGGACTCTCAGAAAGCTCTGACGACTTCTTCCTGGGCATTGGGTTTGTTGCCCGGTTTCCTTAAAACCGCGTCCCTCGTAGCGTACCGGTGCAATTTTACTCCGGCGCGGATTTGGATGCGTAGAGCTGTGCTAGTTTCAGCAGGTACTGTTCTAATTCTGCGTAATAGGCATCTTCCTGTAGCTGAGACTTCTTGAGGCGTATTGCTTCGATGGCGGCCAGCCATTGATTGCGTTGGGTGCGTTCTTCGGTGGAGAGGCTTGCCTCGGCAAGGCTGCGAATCAAATGACGCTGGTTGGCGACGGTTCCGTCAGCGGTAGTTCCGGCTTTGGGTTGCTTGACGGCACGTACTCCCTGATACCAGTCCGGCGGTGTTCCCCGGGAATCGCCATTGTCGTCGAGAAGGGGATGTTCCGTTTCCAGACGCGCGTCCTCGGCGTAGAACTCTCTGACACCAGCCGCTGCGGCCAGATAGGCTTCGAGAACTGAAATCTGCCCGTTTTTGTCCAGATCGGATTTGGGGTCCAATAAGGCGCGAGAGAAGTAATCACCAAACCTGGCAAAGTTCTGTTCAAAGCCGCTTCGGGTTGCGGTGACAATGACGCGGTTGGCTCCCGAGAGGCGAGCGAGGAACGGGCCGCTGGCTGAAGTGCAGTTGATTACGACCAGCGGGCGTTGGCTGGCTTGTAGCCATTTACCGAGTTGCAACGCAGTGAAATCCGGCCCGCGAGTATTGAATCTCGCTTCCTGACCGTCGAACGTGCCATGGCCGATCAGAATCAACCAGAGTGGTTCACCACCCAGAGAAACGTGTTTGGCCAGGGTTTGTTGCAGCTGATCTCGATCGGATATTGAGGGGGAACTATCCTGCCCGACAATCACCAGTTCGGCCTTCGATTTCGCTGCAATTTCCGTCCAACGTCCTGTCCATGTCTTGAATTGTTCACCGTATTCAGGCGTGCCCGACGCTCCGAGGACGACCACGATGGTCGGTCTCGCCGCGTCATTGGCAAGTGTCATTGCACCAAGCAGAAGTAATGTGTTTATCATCGGTTCAGAGGTTTGTGGTGTCGTTACAAACGGCTGTCGATAGATGGGCTGAACGGTAATTAGCGCAATCCGGACCAGCGTCGCAAACTCCATTCTCCCGTCAGGCAAATGATGCTGACTGCCAGGACAAGCCAGTGATTCCAGAGCGGGTCAATGTGGCGGCGTTGGATCGGCGCTTCACGGCGCTGCAGGCTTTGCGAAAAGGTCTGCAGGTCTTCAGCTCGTACCATTTCACCTCCAGTTTGCGCTGCGAGATCTTCCAGCAGACGTCGGTTTGGTGTCAGGCTGCGCAATTCATCGGGTGCCGGCTCGGCGGTCCAGCCGACTTCGCGCTCGCCGACGCGACGCTGGTCGGATGCATTGACGGTCACTTGTGCGCGGTAGGCTCCTGGCTTGCGGGGTACGTGTGTTGCGCGATAGACACCGGCTTGCTCGTCGCTGGCTGCGGCAGTGAGGAGCAAGGGGTTGCCATCAGGATCAGTGACGCGCACTTGGACACTCGCGTTGTCCAGGGGGAGGAACTTCTTATCGCGTACACGGACCGTCAGTTCTACTCCCTGGTGGGGATCTTCGGTCATTTTTCGCGTTTCCAGTTCAATACGTTGTCCTACGTCGGCCACCAGCCAACGCAGCATTTGTCGCCACGCTTTTTCAAGATCGCTTTCTTTGGCCGGTTCTTTGCGTTCCATCGCCCAACGCCACATGTCCCCGATCAAAAGTGCCGAAACCCGGCCTTTCCCAAAACGTTGCGTAACCAGGGCGGGTCGAGGTTCACCGTCTTCCTGGGTTACTGTGGCTAGGACGGCCGCGCCAGGCTTGATGCCTTGAACCCGGTTGACGGTTTCGAAATCCGGCATCTCGGCCAGGCGGACTCTTTCGTCTGGTTCGTTGTCGCGGACACGGACCCAGGGCTGCAGCCAGCCTTCACGTGTCAAGGCAAGACGAAACCGCTGATTCGACACCGCTGCGGGTTGACCTGTGAGATAGACGGGCAGGAATTCGCCAATGGGGGTGCGCCGGTAGTTGCCTTCAACAAAGGAGTCATAACCGCCTAG
>MDTE01193458.1_pt1 | contig 15031 bp, 12 predicted proteins | sample 811231 | NCBI WGS metagenome assembly MDTE01 (sample SAMN05326651, study PRJNA326480) | marine metagenome | isolation source: seawater | place: Indian Ocean: Red Sea | collected 2010 | reverse complement strand
TTTCCTGCCCTATCAGCGATTATCAATGAATTATTTGGCTCATAAACTGCTAGATGGCCCTGCGGAGATAATATTGGTCTCAATACTGATATTAGAGAGTTAACAGAAGCGGAGTTAGGTCTTACTATATCAGTGACATAATTATCGGTAGGAGTATTAGATCTTAAAAAAAGGTTCACAGCTTGTCTTCCGCTTATCTCTGGAACTATTTTGGTTGCATTATCTTGCTCTATAGCAGTGTATCCGTTGACCGCAAGTACCGACAAGAACACTTGATAGGCTTCGTCTATAGATAAATCTTCCTGAGAAATTATGGTTATTTTTGCATTAATTCTAGGGTCGATTATGAAAGTTTTTCCTGTAAGAGACGAAATATCTGAAATAAATGCTCTCAAGTCAGCATCTCGCATATTGATTGTTACAGCTTGGCTAGCCAGCGAAAATATCAGGGTCAGGACTGAGCAAAATTTTAAGCAATTCCTTAAAAACATTCTTATAAATTAATTGATTTTTATTCCAATTGACAAAGGATAGCTATTCCTCAATACCGTGAAATTTAGATTTTGAGGCTCATTGAATAAATTCTCTAAATTAGTAAGATAATTTTCACTTAAATCCGAAACTGGTGAACCATTAATGGAGTAAAGAATGTCGCCAGGCATAAAAGTCAAGTCAACGAAAGACTCTTTATTTTCTCCAGGATTTACTTCCAAACCTGTTAATGCGCCATTAGTAAAAATTGGAGTGAATGAAACAGCCTCCAGAATGTTTTGGTTCGAAAGCCAATCAGCGGAGATTGGATTATATTGATTTTTATTAGAAGAATTTATCTGAGTTTTATTTCCTATGCCCGAAATGTAATTTGATTTATCAAAAGAGAGACTCTCCGAAGTTCCTGCTCTATTAATTGTGACGTAATCTTTGTGAATGGCTTCCAAGTAAACATTATCTAAAACCTGATCTCCTGCTTGATATTCTTTTTGATCTGTTTTATCTAAACCTATTATTGCAAAATTTTTATCCTTCGAAGATGTGACTCCAAATAATTTAAGAGACAAGGATGTCTCTGGGGCCTTGTTAGCTAAATTAGAAGTCAAAGATATAGTTTGAGAATAATTTGCCTGAAAAGGATTACTATTGACTTTTTTTATCTGAATTTTAGAAGAAGCAGAATGATTGATTACAGGTTTGTCAGCGAAAGCGATTTCTAAAATTATATTTGATGTTTCAAAAGAAAATACGAGAACAACAACGCTGATCAAAATAATCTTAGCCCTATTGGCAACAAAACTGACAATTTTTTTATAAATATCTAAAAGATCTATATTCACCTTGAACTAAATTTTAAAAAAAATTTTACAAGTTCATATTATCTAATATAAAAGCTATATTAAAGTTATTTAAGTGTGAATTTACTCTTAATATTTTATGGAAATATTTTACGCATTTTTATTCGGATTAATATTTGGAAGTTTTCTAAATAGCATGGCTTATAGAATCCCCTACTTACTAAACTATCGTGAAACTTTGAAAGAATATCCTAATTTGGGACTTTCTTTTCCAAGATCCTTTTGTCCAAATTGTAAAGAAGCTTTATCCATGAATTCTTTGATACCGGTTTTAAGTTATTTTATTCAGCTGGGTAAATGCAAATCCTGTAAAAAAGATATTTCCATAAGTTACCCTTTTTTTGAAATCTTGTTAGGAATCTTGTTTTCTTTGTTATTTATTAAAGCTGAATTCATGAATTATATTTATCTTATAAATTGTATTTTTGTTTTTACTTTAATTTTAATTGCGCGCTTAGATGAAAGTTTTTTTAAAATTCCTCTGTCGTTAAATTTATTGCTTTTTTTGAATGGCTGTCTACTTGCTTTCTTTAACTCTAACTTAATTTTAAGTTTATCTTCTTTTTTAATATGTTTAGGTTTATTAATTTTAGTTAAATATTTAGGAGATTTTATTTTAAAAAAAGATTCTTTTGGCTGGGGTGACGTAATTTTATTATCGAACCTTTCATTGTTTTTTTCTATCTATAATTTACCTTTTATTTTATTTGTTTCTTCGCTATCAGGTATTACCTGGTACTTATTCAAAGGCAAAAAAACTTTTGAAAAAATAGCATTTGGACCACATATTTCCTTATCAGGAATTTGGTTGTTATTCATTATTTGATCTTTTTTTTATCAAAAAGTAGATATTTCTTTTTTTCTTTTTTCGTGAGCAATTCTTAGAACGAAAAGAGAAAAAAGTGAAAGTACAAAACAGATGCTAGATCCAACTGAAACCGGTGTTCCTGTAAAAAAACCAACAAACTGCGTCAAACAAAAAAACATGCATACGACGTATACTGGCCAGATCGTGGAGGTGGGGTTTAATCCAGCAAAATATCTATATATAAAATAACTAACGGTTAAAAAAATTGCAGGATTTATTGTTTTCAACCTCCATAAATTCATTTCTTCGCTTGTTAAGCCGGAAAAGGGAAAGGAAGCATTCAGTTCTGGCCAGAATAAGTTAATTGTTGATATTGGAATGGTAAAAGCCAGCAGTGAAACCATTACAACCGTTACTAATTTATCCATATTTAAAAAAAACCGAGGATAATTCTAATTAAAAGCATAGAATGTTCAAGTGGGGATTAAATATATTGTGGAATTTAAGTTAATACTTTTGGTTAACCGAAAATAAAGGTTCTTTTATGAAAAAGCTTTTTCTTTTACTTCTGCTTTTACCGCCAAATCTCTTTTCCATAATAATCAATGGAAATATGGGAGATGTAAATAACTGGTATGATTCGACAGATAAATTCCCCTTTGTTGTCCAAAGAACCCTGACTGATGGGACAATGTTTTGCAGTGGGACTTTAATTAATCCGAGAACGGTTCTTTCCGCAGCGCATTGTGCAATTACTGTGCCGCAACAAATTTGGATAGGTTCAGATGTGTCTAACTCTGCTACAAAAGTAAACGTTACCAGCGATGTGCATTTTAGATTTGAAAATAATGGAATAGGTAACCCGTTTATTGCCACCACAGGTACAGATTTTTCAGTTCAAAGTTTAGAAACTCCAGTTTATTCCGTTACAGAGTTTCCAACTATTTATTCTGGAGGAAACTTTCAAGATGCTAATGGTAATAATATCGAGCAAGAAGTTTACATTGTTGGGTATGGAACCAAAGGAGATAATTCCGGTTATGAATATGGCAATGTTGGTGTGGCTAATCTCCCTGATGGCAAAAGAAGATATGTCACAAATAAAGTGTTAAACGTGCCTACATTTCTGGGTCCATATCAAAAAGACTATTATCAGGCATCTTTCACTAATCCAAATGAAGCTTCTGCGACTACTTATGAAGGCACGGTTGCGCCCGGAGATTCAGGCGGTCCCATATTCTTGGAAACTATAAATAATGGTGTTGCTTCTTACCAATTTTTAGGAGCTGCATGCTGTATTTCACTGGTTAACGGCGTTGGAGGCCTTTATGGGACCTCTGCTTCTTGGTCAGATGTTAGAAACTTTTCTCAACTAAACGGTTTGGAACGAGTGATGCCATTGAAAACCTCTATATCAGATCGCGATGGTGATTGGTCATCTTTGAACACTTGGACTTATTCAGGTCATGCGGGGACTCACGATCAATTCATACCAAATAATTTTTATAATGTACTTTCTGGTTTTGGTTTATTTACTCAATCCGCAAGGTATTACAACGTTTCTATTTCTCACGCAATAAATCTACAAGCTGCGGCAATCGCGATTGATAATTTAGACATAAACTCATCTGGAAGATTGTCTTTGGATACTAACGCTAATTTAGCTCTTTCAGGTAATTTAATGATGGATTCTGATGCAACCATTGAGATTAAAATAAATTCATCTGGAGACTCTGGTTTAATTAATGTGAATGGAACAGCTTCTCTAAACGGTAATCTCGCTATAGCGCCTTTAACTGGGGGGGCTCTCTATAAAAAAGGGCTTTCTTACGACTTTCTTAATTACATAACCTTGAATGGAAATTTCTCATCGACGCAAATTATAGATCCTAGTGGGCACTTAGGATTTTTATCTATCAACTTGAGTACTGACAGTAAGAGTTTCGTGTTGGCAAATCCAAATTATCAAAATTTGTCTAATTCGCATCAAACAGAAGCAGTTTCTAAAATTTTAGACAATCTTGAATTAATAAGTAGCTCTAATCCATCTCTTTACAACAATATTCAATCCATTTTAGATGAAGTTAATTTAAGCTCCTCGATAGCTAGTCTTAACGAACAAATTTTATATTTTGCACCTGACTACAATTCAACTATTGGCATTAATACTTCTAATATTATTTTTCTAAAAAATAATATTAGATTTAATCCACCAAAAAAATCTTTTAATGCCTTCATCACCAAAAGTGATATTACTCAAAAAAATAATTTGAATGCCAAATCTAATCAATTCATTGGTTCTTATAGTTTTGAAAAATTTACCGCAGGTTTTAATGTTTCGAGAAGTAAACTAGATGTTTCCAGTCAAGACAAAATAGAATCTTCTAGTTTTTTTCTTACATCTAATGAAATTAGTAGAAATAAAAATTTAGACTTTAGACTGATCTTATCGGAAAGTAATTCTGATTTAGAGAGAACAAGGTCAATATCTTTGAATGCTTCATCTTCATTACAGAATTTCAGCATAAGATCCAGTTTTGATTCAAGGATTTTAATGATCGGTGTAGATGTTTATCCGGATGAATCTAAAAGAAATGAAAATATTTTTTGGAAATATGTAAACAAAATAGGATTTGATGTAGTCAATTATGCTCAAGATGGATTTTCAGAAACTGGACATCCTAGAGGTTTAAATCTGACTACTAAAGATTTTTCAAAAACTTTTTTCATTGCTTCAATAGAGGCAAGCTTGATAAAGGATTTGATTGTATTTAACGACTCTTCTGTAAAATTTTCATCAAATGTTAACTACCATCTAATTTCATCAACTGGATCGATTGAATCATATTTTGATGAAAATTTAGGCCTTATTAGAATGAACAATCAGGAAGTGGTTGAGGATCAATATGGATTAGAATTTCAACTAAAAAAGGAATTTTCAAATTCATCAATACACTTTAATTTCGATTTAGGAAATACTCAAAAAAATATTTCGCTAGGCTATGAAATAACGCTTTAAAAAATAAAGAAACAATTATTAAAAAAAAATAACAATTACAATTAAATGTTTTTTTGATTGGAAACCTATAAAATAACTTTGCTTTAAATGTAGGAGATTATTATGAATCTAGAGTTTGGTTCTGAATACGACGAGTTCACCAAAGAAGTCGAAGATTTTTGTAAAGAATATAGTGGAGCCACTATCACTACCAATGATAAAAAATTCGAAATGCATGATGCTTTGTCTGGTAATGCATCAAAAAAATCAGGTAAGTCGGTTGGGCGATCAGAATGGCAAAAACTGCTTATTGAAAAGGGCTATTTTGCAAGATCTATTCCAAAAGAATACGGTGGCTATGGAGGAGAACCAGATATTATTAAAAGCAGGATTATTGCCGGAGCATTTGCAAAATACAAAGTGCCAAATGCTATGGGCGGTCAAGGAATAGATATGCTAGTTCCCACCCTTCTAGAATGGGGAACTGAGGAACAAAAAAAACAATACATTGAATCCACACTGCATGGTGAAACGATTTGGTGTCAGGGATATTCCGAACCTAACGCCGGAAGCGATTTGGCAAGCTTGCAGACAAAAGGAGAGCTAATTGATGGAAACTGGGTGATAAATGGTCAAAAAATATGGACAAGTACGGCTCAATACTCTCAAATGATGTTTTGTTTGGTTAGAACAGAACCAGAAGCATCTAAACATGCTGGTATTAGCTTTATCTTAATTCCTATGGATACTCCTGGTATTGAAATTAGGCCTTTAGTTGATATGACCTTAAAAGCTGGATTTAACGAGGTCTTTTTTGACGATGTCACAGTGCCAGAAGAAAATATTGTCGGGAAGAGAGGTGAAGGCTGGTCCGTAGCGAACTCTGTGCTGGGACACGAGAGAGGTTCACTTGCAAATCCAAACGTAACTCTTAATAGATTAAATTCTCTAATTAATCTTATGAAAGAAGAAACTATTGATGGTAGGAGATTAATTGATGTGGCTTCTTATCGAGACAGATTACTGCAAGTGCAAGGGAAAGTTTTGGCAGCTCAAGCGCATTCTTTAAGACTACTTTCTGCAAAAATTAATCCGGGACAAAATGTGAAACTTGGGGGCATGATTCAAAAATTAGTTGGTACTGAATTACGTCACGAATTGGAGGGTCTTGCTATCGACATTATGGGGGAATTAGGAACTCTATATGAAGACGACCCAAATGTTCGAGGTGGTGGCTCCTGGCAATTTACTTACATGTATTTTCTAGGTCTTATTATTGGTGGAGGTACCAATCAGATTCAGAAAAATATCATCTCAGAAAGAGGCCTTGGAATGCCTAGGGAACCAAAAGTTCAAGTAGAGGTCTAAAAATGTATTTTGGGTTATCTGAAGAACAAGAATCTATCCAAGATTTTGTAAAAAAATTTCTTGCCGACAACTCAACTGTTGATGAAATTCGTAAAATTGCAAATGGTGAAGGTGAGGAATTAGAAAAAAACATTTTTGAGGGTATTTTGAGTCTTGGCATTAATACCCTTCTGATTCCAGAAAAGCATAATGGATTAGGCGCTGGTCTTTTGCATGCGGTGGCAGTGGCACAAGCTTTGGGGTCTGGAGTTGGTCCAATTCCTTTTGTTGGATCATATGTTATGGCTCCAATTGCAATTAATCTTGGCGGAAATGAGGAACAAAAAAATAATTACTTACCTAAGATTGCTAATAACGAAATAAGGTTTGGCGTTGGCATGACCGAATTTATCGGAGCTAGAGAAGACGCAGGAATTGAATTTTCTAAAAATAAATTAAATGGTCGAGCTTTATTTGTTTTAGATGCAGAAAAATCAGACTTTATAATGCTTTCAAATAAGTCAGGAAATATTTTTATCATCAATGCTAAAGAAAAAGGAGTAAAAATAAACAAATTGACTACAGTTGATAAAACACGCTCATTTCATGAAATCTTACTAGAGAACGTGAACGCTGAAATTTTGGCTTTAACTGAAGACAACAATGAAATTGCAAAAAAAGTTGTTGACGCAGGAAGAATAATTCTTGCTGCAGATACAGTAGGTGCGTCCGAAGCTATGGTAGAAAAAGCTGTTACTTATTCTAAAGAACGTAAACAATTCAATAGAACTATAGGTTCTTTTCAAGCAGTAAAACACATGTGTGCTGAAATGGCTGCAGATCTGGAACCTTGTTATTCTTTAGTTTGGCAAGCTGCCCATTCGTTCGATACTGAAGAAGATAGCACGTCAAGATTACTCGCTTGTCAGTCAAAATCACATACCTCTGAAGTTGGGAAAATGATTTCAAAGAAGGCTACAGAAGTTCATGGGGGTATGGGCTTTACCGACCTTCTGGGACTTCATTATTGGTTTAAAAGAATTGGCTTGAATCGTCAAATTCTTGGAGCGCCCGAAATTGTCAGAGAAGAAGCTGCTGAATTACAAGGTTTTAATCAGTAATCAAAGCTTATAAAAACTCTGAGCAGTTTTATAAAACATTTGGTCTTTTTCTTCACTGTTGTATCTGTCAGCCATTTTTTTAAAAGCATTCCAAAGAACGTTATAAGAAATGGATTGCTTATCGACTGGAAAATTACTTTCAAACATACATCTTTCTGCCCCGAAACTCTTAATTAAAAAGTGGTAATAATGTTCCTGTTCTTGGATCAATTGGTCGGAAGTTGCTGGCGATGCTTGTTTATGAAACTCGTAGCCATTTATAGGCATTGCCATTCCGCCTAACTTTACATAAACATTTTCACATTTAGACAGCTTAAGTATGTCAGTTTTCCATGCCTCAAAAATTTCTTCTTTTTTCGTTGCATAGGGGCCAATTCCTATGGGCCCACTGAAATGATTTAACACGATTTTCAAATTTGGGAGGGTTTCTGCTATTTTTCTCACTTGATTAACTTGATGATGATATTGCCAAGCTTCAAAGGACAGATTCATGTTGCTTAGTTCATTAAGACTCTCGAGAAAAGTCTCATCAGAATATAGATTTTTCGGAGGGTTGTGATGTGAGTTAGACAATTCATAATGGTGATCCCAACCTCCTGCGTGACGTATTCCTTTAAATAAATCCCCGCCCTCTTTGAGATGACTTTTGAGAACAGACTTAGTTTTTTCAGCTCCAATTAGTAAATTGACATGGCCTACAATTCCTTCAATCTGAGTTCTTTGGCTTTCTTCTTTTGCGGCATCACAAATTTTTTTTACAAATATTGTTTCTCCAACAGGTGCATAATCCTGATCGCCCTCTTCTAAGTATTCTTGGGAACATTCAATAAAAACTGTCTTCTTTATATTATGGCCGCTCTCTGTATCTAACCTAAGATCATCAAGGAGGTAATGTAAGTCACCTGGCCAAAAATGATGATGGGGGTCAATTATTGGTCTTTCTGGATCAATAGTTTCTTCATTATGAAGATTTAACCAATTGAGATGATCTTCTAATGAGCTCACTGAGCTTTAAAATCTAAACGCTTGGAATGTAAAATTGGTTCTGTGTAACCACTTGGCTGATTTCTTCCTTCTAGAACCAAAGCGCAAGCAGCCTTGAAAGCTTCACCATCAAAATTTGGAGCCATGGGTATGTACTTAGGATCTCCAGAATTTTGTTGGTCAACAACAACTGCCATTTTTTTCATGGTTTCCATAACTTGAGATTCATCGCATAAGCCATGCAATAACCAGTTAGCTATGTGTTGGCTAGAGATTCTGCACGTAGCTCTATCTTCCATAAGACCTATATTGTTTATGTCAGGTACTTTTGAACAACCAACGCCTTGATCAATCCAACGAACAACATATCCTAGAATGCCTTGAGCGTTATTGTCTAATTCACTTTGAATCTCATCAGATGTTAATGAGTCCGGATTTTTTAGCAAAGGAATTTCAAGAATATCGTCGAGATCTGCTTTTTGTTGTGTCAAAAGGTTTTCTTGGACTTTTGAGACACTTATTTGATGATAGTGCAACGCATGCAGTGTTGCTGCTGTTGGCGATGGAACCCATGCGCAATTAGCGCCTGCTTCGGGATGGTTAGTTTTACCTTCATACATTGCCAGCATTTCATCAGGCATTGCCCACATCCCTTTTCCAATTTGAGCTTTACCTTTGAAACCTGTTTCCAAGCCAGTATCAACATTCCAATTCTCGTAAGCATTTATCCAAGTTTGTTGCTTCATCTCAGATTTCTTTATCATCGGACCAGCTTCAATACTTGTATGAATTTCATCACCAGTTCTGTCTAAAAAGCCAGTATTAATAAAAATAACTCTATCTTTAGCTATTCTGATACATTCTTTTAAATTCACAGTAGTTCTTCTTTCCTCATCCATAATTCCAATTTTTACAGTCAGAGGCTCTAAGCCCAATGCAGATTCAATAGCAGCAAATAAATCGCAAGTAAATTTAACCTCTTCAGGACCGTGCATTTTAGGTTTCACAATATAGATACTTTTGGTTTTACTATTTATTGTTGTTCCTGTATTCAAAAGATCATGCTTAGCAATAGCAATGGTGAACATCGCATCCATAATTCCTTCAAAAACTTCATTTCCATCTTTATCTAAAATAGCTGGATTAGTCATTAAGTGTCCAACATTTCTAACCAATAATGTACTTCTACCAGGTAAAGAAAAGGAATCTCCTTCGGGTTTTAAATAATCTCTATCCTGATTGAGAACTCGCGTCATAGTTTGATCATTTTTTTGAAAAGTTTCTGCTAAATCGCCTTTCATCAAACCCAACCAATTTTCATAAACCTGAGCTTTATCTTCCCCATCGACAGCTGCTACCGAATCCTCGCAATCTTGAATTGTTGTTATTGCACTCTCTACCAAAACATCTTTGATACCAGCTGGATCTTCTGATCCAATGTTATCAGTTCGATCGATTTGAATTTCCATATGAAGATTATTATTTTTTAATAAAATACCAGTTGGGTTATCTTCTGTTCCTACGAAGCCGACAAATTTTGAATCATCGTCAATAGAAACTTGACTTTGATCTGCAAGAGTTATTTGCAACTTTCCGTCTTTAACTTGGAATGCCGTAATGTCAGCAAAGCTTCCAGACGTCAAAGGAAAAGTCTCATCAAGAAACTTTTTTGAAAATTCAATTACTTTATTCCCTCTAGTCGAATTGTAAGCACCTCCCCGCTCTGCACCACCTGCTTCAGAAATAACATCGGTTCCATATAATGCATCATATAAACTTCCCCATCTGGCATTTGCAGCATTCAAAGCAAACCTTGCATTCATTACTGGAACTACAAGTTGAGGTCCAGCGATTGTAGATATCTCTGGATCTACATTTTCTGTTTCAATAGAAAAATCATCTCCCTCGTCTAATAGATATCCAATCTCTTTAAGAAAGTCTTTATAAGCCTCTTTATCAAAATTCTTGTCTTTATTAGTTATATGCCAGCTATCAATTTGTTTCTGAAGGGATTCTCTTTTTTCTAAAAGCTCTTTGTTAATGGGTGAAAACTTATTAAGAATTTCTTCAAATTTACCCCAAAAAGCTTCTGGTGTGAGGTCAATAGAATGACAAACTTTTTCGCTTATCAGATTGTCTAAGTTTTTAGAAACTTTTAAATTACCTTTATCTACATATTCAGTCATATATTCCCTTCTTTTATAAGTTAAAAAAATATTCTACCAGTGAAAAAAAATTTTTTTAATAAATAGTTAAAAATGTTTTAGACTTACAAAAAATGAACCTTGAAAATTTAATAACCGACCTAATAAAAATCGAGTCTATATCTCCTAGAGATAAAGGATGTTTCGATATTATTGAACCAATTTTGACTGATCTTGGTTTCAAGTCTGAAAGAATTGACTACAAAAACGTTGAAAACCTTTATTCTGTTTACGGTAATGACGGTCCTACATTTTGTTTTCTTGGGCATACCGATGTTGTGCCGACAGGGCCAGAAGAATTATGGACCCATCCTCCATTTTCTGGAAAAAAAGTTGATGGAAAAATTTTTGGTCGGGGAGCAGCAGATATGAAAGGGAATATTTGCGCTTTCATAAAAGCCCTCAGTGAATTTATTAAAACTAAAGAGGATAAAAACTTCAGAATAGCTATTTTATTAACTAGTAATGAGGAAGGAGAATCATCTGATGGTTTCATAGATGTGCTGCTTGATAAACTCATTCAAAGAGGAGAAAAAATAGATTACTGCTTGGTCGGAGAACCCTCATCCTCTGAAAAGGTTGGAGACACAATTCGAATTGGTAGAAGAGGCTCTTTAAGCGGAAAGTTAAAAGTTATTGGGAAGCAAGGCCACATTGCATATCCAGAGAAAATAATTAACCCAATTTTTTTAATTTCCGACATCATCACAGAACTAAGAGAGAAGAAATGGGATGCTGGTAATGATCATTTCCAACCTACTTCGTTTCAAATCTCCAATATTAAATCTGGAACTGGAGCTGGAAATATTGTGCCCGGAGAATTAGAAATGGATTTTAATTTTAGATTCTGTTCAGAATCAACTAGCGAAGGTTTGATAAGTGAATTTGAAAAGATTTTAGATTCTCATAAGGTTGATTACAAAGTTGAATGGAATCTCAGTGGGCTTCCATTTTTAACTACAAAAACTTTTTTTGTAGACTTGGTGATTGATTCAATAAAAAAGGTTTTGGGCAGGGAACCTGTTATCAATAACGGGGGCGGTACATCAGATGGAAGATTTATGCCTGTTATGGACGCTGAAATAGTTGAGCTAGGACCTCTAAATGAATCAATACACAAAATTGATGAAAATGTTTCTGTGAAAGATTTAGAAGAACTTAGTAAAATTTATCTAGAAATATTAAATAAAATCTCTATTTCAAATTCCTAAAATTTGGCTTTCTTTTTTCTAAAAAAGCTAAAACTCCCTCTTTAAATGCTGGTTCATCACAGAGCACTCTTTGAGTTTTAATTTCATACTCCAATTGTTCGTCAAGAGAGACATTAGAAGCATTGTCGTGAGCATGAACGCATGCTTTTAACCCTTCGATTGCGCTATCAGAAATTTGTAAAGCAATTCTCATCGCCTCATCCATTAAAGAATCATCTTCGTAAGTTTTCCAAATTAGTCCCCAATCTTCTGCTTGCTCGGCATGAAGGTCTTCTCCGAGTAAAGCAAGAGCGTTTGCTCTAGCTCTGGAAATTAATTTCGGAACGAACCAAGAAGCGCCAACATCAGAAATAATTCCTAGTTGTTTGCCAAATACTAACTTAAACCTAGCTGACTTAGCAGCTATTAAAATATCTCCACTCAGAGCCAAACCTACTCCTCCTCCAGCAGCAATACCATTTATGGCGTTAACAACGGGCTTTGGACAGTTAACTATTTTTTTTATCATTGGATTTAAATAAAACTCCATGTTTTTTGCTGAAATTTCACCTGTAGACCATTCTGGTTCAGTTGGCCATCCACCGCCGCTTAAATCAGCGCCTGAACAAAACCCTCTGCCCTCACCAGTTAAAATAACTGCCCTAACTTTTTCATTAGACGATGCTTCATCAAAAGCTTCGATTACTCCAGTAACAAGACCATAGTTCAAGCTATTTAAGCTTTCTGGTCTATTTAACTTAATCACCATAACTCCAGATTCATTAATTTCGTTTATTACTTCGCTCATAATTTTTCCTCTTTATTTATGTTATCTGAAGCATTGTTATTTTTTATATATCTTTTTAATAGAAACAATATTTTATATATAGCTTTTAGATATATATACCAACAGAAAAGGTAGAAAATATTTTATATAACTTTCTCTTATATAAAATACATGCATGTTAAATCAGGAATTACCTCCAAATATGAAAAACGAAATAGCTGGACACAAGTTACCCATATCCGTTAGCGATTCCTTTGCCCTTGGTATCACAAAGTTTCTAAGAAACTCAGCCGATTTCCTTTTTAAAAAAAGATATGGTCACAGAGCAGTTGTTTTAGAAACTGTTGCTGCAGTTCCAGGAATGGTTGCTGGGGTAGTTCACCACTTACGCTCTTTAAGAAGAATGCAAGATGATAATGGTTTAATTAGAGAAATGTTAGAAGAAGCTGAAAATGAAAGAATGCATCTAATGACTTTTATTGAAATAGCTCAACCATCAACCTTCGAAAGATTTTTAATCTTTCTTGCTCAAATAGGATTTGGAACTTTTTATACTTTTTTATACATTTTCTTCAACCGAACCGCTCATAGAATGATTGGATATTTTGAAGAGGAGGCGGTTATATCTTATACCGAGTATTTGGATGAAATTGATAAGGGTCAAATAGAAAACACCCAAGCTCCTGAAATTGCGGTCAACTATTGGAATTTATCTAAAGATGCAACTTTGAGAGACGTAGTCATTGCAGTTAGAAATGATGAAGCTGGGCATCGTGATAAAAATCATTTAATTGCGGATGATTTAGATTCTGCCTAATTTATAGCAATAGGATTAATTATCATTTGAACCGCTCCCCTAACTTTAGCTTGACCTAATACAAACAAAAACTCATAAACATTATCTTTCGCAAGTTCGCCTGTACTCATAGCTTCTAAAATATATATCCCATTTTCTTTTAAAAGTATTTGATGTCCCGGATAAGGCTCATTTAAATCAATTGGAGGAACAACATCATATGACCAAGTATCTGCTCCGGCTGCAACAACATTTTTTGAGGCTAGGAATGAAGAAACCTCTCCGGTAGGCCCTGGCGTTCCCGAACCCCATAATTCAGGATCAGAAAAATATTTTGCTTCGGTCCATCCAGTGTGAAATATGACAACATCCCCTTCTTCAATTGTGACGTCTTGAAGTTTAAGAGCTTCAATTACATCATCAACATCAAAAGTCTCTCCGGCCTCTAAAAAATCTTTTTTAAAGAATCTAGCCATGTCTACTAAAACACCTCTTGTAACAATTGGAGGAATTTTTTCAATTCCTAACTTGGTTAACCCGGTTGTTTCAGAAAATTCTTTACCATCATGACAATTATAAAAAATTGCATCGGTTCCTCCGATGTGTCCGAGACCATCAATTTGAGAACCTATACCTAACCAACCATGAAACATGTCGTCATTGTAAGTCGCATTGGGCAACCCTAATTTACCAAACTGTTGGGTAGGCTGAACTACACTCAAACTTAAAGATCTTGGAGGATAGGCTGGAGTATTCTGATCAATGACTAAGCCTAAACTATATACTTTTCCAGTTTTAATTAAATCTGAAGCTTCAAGAACTAATTCTTTTGTAAGTAGGTTCGCATTACCCAATTCATCACCTTCTCCCCACTTAGAATGTTCACAAGCATCGCTATATATATAGAAACTAAAGATAGGTAATAAAGAAATTAAAAATGGTTTCATTATTTTTTTGAAAATGGAGCGATTGACGGGGTTCGAACCCGTGGCCTCGACCTTGGCAAGGTCGCGCTCTACCAACTGAGCTACAATCGCAGACCTAATAATTTACATATTATGAAAATCCGAATCAACCTTTACTTATAATAAAAATTATGAAACGAGAATAAAAAAATTTGATAAAAGTTTTGACCTTCTTAGTTTTTTTTTATATCTTAGTGACGCTTCTTGTGTACGGGGGAGATTCACAAGAAGCTCCAAAAAAAAACTCCGGCGTTGAGCCGGAGTTTTTTTTGGTCTAAATTTCTTAATAAGAACTTTCTGAATCCGCTTTAGCAGCAGCCCAGATAGCTAAACCAAATGCTGTTTTGTTAATTAAGTCAGCCAAGTTGTAGATAATATTCAATGAATTAGCATCTACTCCGCCACCGAAATATCCAATTGCATATCCCAATGGGTATATTGCCCAACCTACAGTCACAATCCATTTAATTGTTGTAAATGCT
>MDTE01118998.1_pt1 | contig 15031 bp, 12 predicted proteins | sample 811231 | NCBI WGS metagenome assembly MDTE01 (sample SAMN05326651, study PRJNA326480) | marine metagenome | isolation source: seawater | place: Indian Ocean: Red Sea | collected 2010 | reverse complement strand
GCCTACTGCGAACACCCTATCTACTCCACAAATCCTACATGCGGCTAATACCGAAGGATCTGGCCCGCGAGTTCCGTTAGCGGGAGTACATACAACGATTTCCGAGACACCGGCTACACGAGCGGGTATTGCGGTCATCAATACGCTGGACGGATACGCAGCTGACCCTCCGGGTATGTAAATGCCTGCAGTCTTTACAGGTCCGAATTTTTCTCCGTACCCGTTACTTTCATCATGCCAAGATTTGGGCATGCTACGCTCATGAAATGTTCGAACCCTCTCTGAAGCAATCAGGAGCGAATCAATAAGTGATTTCGGGGATGTGGCATACGCATCATCGATAGTTTCCTTTTCCACTTCGATGGAAGGGAGGTCTACCTTATCAAATGTTTGCGTATACAGATTGATCGCATTATCTCCATCAGTCCGTACGGCCTGAATAATCTCGCGAACCGTTGCTTCCGCAGAAAGCATGGCATCGTGAGATTCAGTTGCTGATACGACTCTCTCTCGGGTATCAAGCAATAATTTTGCTTCGTGCAATCCATTAACATATTTCATGCTGTATATCTTAACTCCCAAAAATTCTCAAGTGATTCGACTGATCGGCTAATTGCCCTGCTTTTATATGTTTCGATGTTGTCTAGTTCCATATATGACAGGATTCTCTCCAATCCAGCGGGAATGTTTGACAGGAAATCTTCGACGGATTGCTCAACTTCGGCCTCATCAGTCACAGTCTGTCGTCGAGCAAGGGACCTGAGTCGATCCCAGGAAAAACTGCCGGTGGCATACTCGTTTATCCATTCATTCCATTTTGTCAGATCGTCAGGTGATATGAATGGTACACTAACATCCACCGTTGCTGATATCAGGTGACTGGAGGCATACTCCCAGACTGGTCTGTCTTGCCTGTCCATTTCCAGTTGCAGGGCTCTATCCCATATGTTGGCCAGAGTTTCGCTAGGGAAAATACCTCTGTTTCCAAAATAAGGTTTATACATAGTCATGATCCAAGTTTGATCCGATATCAGGTGTGTAATGTACCCAGATATGAAGGCCTGAGTTGCTGGAGTTGATACTCCGCTATCTAGGATCTCTTTGTTTTCCGATAACAGTCTCTCTACTCCATCGCCCAATACAGTACTGTCAAGCCCAGAGTAGTGGGTTAGTTCTCGAGATTGCTTGGTGATAATCCTTATATCAGGTGCGGTTGCACCAAGCAAATAACTACCCATGTTATTGGATATCGATGGAAGGTCTACTTCATTGGCGGTAGCAAGTGCTAGAGACACGTGAGAAGTGAGGTTAGGCAATGTTGTCACTCCCAGCCATATTCGACCCAGGAAACTCATCAGATCCAGAGAAACTCTCAAACAGATATTTAGGCTCAGTTACATTCATGGCGGTAGCGTTCATCTTTCTGAATTCCTGAACAACTTCACGTAACAACATTTTGTTTGCGGTTATTGTTATGGCCATTCCTATACTGCCCTGCTCCCCGCGCAAACTTGAAAAAGTTAGTGGTCCGAACCTCTGTAGCATGTCGTAGTTCTGGTCTTTTTCGATATCAAGGTCGTCTTGGTAGATGTGTGCAGTCACTATGTACACATTCTTTGCGCTAAGGTAGCCTCTGATGTTGTCCACTATCAGCCTTACCGCTGAATTCAGGGCATCCGATCCGTTGTTTCCAATGCCTATTCGAACATTGTTTGTAACCAAGCACGCGGCTGAGCTAAATACAACACCGTCACCTATTGGCTTCAAGTGGTTTTCTCGAAGTGTCGTCCCCGTTGATGATATATCTACTATGACGTCTGCATAACCTATGATAGGCGCTGCTTCCAGAGCACCGCTAGCCTGGACCAAGGAAAAGTAGCGTAGTCCTTTTTCGTATAGGTATTGAGATACCAATTTGGGGTATTTGGTGGCGATACGCAATGTACGGTTATTGGCACGAAATTCTGCATCTAGATCAGCCAAATCGATCATGTCATTTACATCGATCCACGAAGTGGGCACAGCTGTTACGAGCTGGGCCTGTCCGTAGCCTAGATCCGGGATTACAATGGCAGAAGAGTCGGATGGTTCAGTTTCTTCAGAAAATCTATCGTGCCCTACTATACCCAGGTCTGCGCTCCCATCTGCGATGTTATGTGGTATGTCGGATGCGCGCTGGAAGAGAATCTGTACGTTGGGAAGTGACCGGATTGTGGCCGTGTATTGGCGGCGATTCGGTCTATCTACGGTGAGACCACAGCTATCGAGGAATTCCATAGTAGAGGTGTGGAGTTCTCCATCACTCGGGATGGCGAACCGCAAAACATTATCACTAATCAACGCTTTGCTCCTTTTCTATTCCCGTCTGACTAATCCATCTGATGTGGTTCATCATGTTCGCCTTTGCATATTTGTGCAAATCCAATACTGCGTTGGAGTCAGGCAAAATTCCTACACGCTCACCTAGGGCCCGAATTTGCCGTGCATAGTCAATTGCACTTTTGACGGAGTGGAGGTCAGCTGGCACGACCAAGATACCCATGGTCTTAAACGGATGTTCCGCAAGGTCTTGATCCAATGTTGGACTATTATTTAACAGGGTTTCCACTGATATAGCGAATCCTAACGCGGGAGTATCATCAGTTGCTCCAAGGGATCGGTACAGCATGTCGTAGCGGCCACCACTGCATATGGGAATGTTTCCAGTTGCATCATCGGAAATCAGCACTATCTCGAATACCATTCCTGTATAGTAGCGCACGTCGTGAGTTAAGCTAAAATCACACGTGAGCTCGATATCCTCGACGGCGTAGTGCTCAAATGCAGTGGTAAAGCTTTCAATCCAATTCAAAGAAGTTGGGTCAAGCTGCCATTTTGCTACAAGTGCTTTTGCCTGATGATTCGCTTCTTCGAGAGTGCCTTGTATCGTGGTTAATTCTGCCAAAAACTCTAAGGCCAATTGGGTTTGTTCCACGTTTTGGGATGCCCCGACTCTTTTCATATACCGCTCTACTATTTCATCGAGGCTTCGGCTTCCAATGATCTGGTTGTCATTAGAAGAAAGCAGAGACAGTAATATTGCTTCACCTTGTGCAGCCTCTTGCTGGCTTTGCCCACTTCCCGTTGATGGCAACTGCTCAGATCTTCCAATTTGCAGACCGATTTCAGCGGCATGTTCCTCGATATTAGTAAGCCAATCGAGGCGGGATAGCAAGAGAGTTATTGTCCGCTGTGACAGTCCAAACTGTTTGAGAAGATTTGAGGCTACCCCTACATTGCCAATATTGATTTTGAGGTTAGGGTAGCCGCCATCACGGAGCGCCGAAGCAGCCAGTGCGACTACCTCAGCATCTGCATCTACCCCTCCAACTCCGATCAACTCTGCGCCGACTTGATTAAATTGACTTTGTTGTCTGTTTGTAGCGTCATTACGAAATACAGGTCCAGCGTAGCATTTTCGGATGGGAAAAGGTTCGGCGTTGGCTGACTGTAGTATGTGTCGTGCAACAGAGGAGGTGAATTCAGGTCTCAGTGCGAAGCGTTCACCTCGGGAATCCGTCAGGTTATAAGTTTCCCATGTGTAGGCTTCCCCTGACTTTCTCAGGAAAATCTCCGCAGGTTCAAGCACAGGAGTATCAATGAATGAATAATTCCAAGTTACTAGCACATTCTGTATTGATTTGATTGTTTCTTGAATGGTGTCCGATCTGCTTTGGTTAAGATCCGGTACATTATTCGTGCTGTGAGTTTTGCTCATATAGATGTAATGTCCAATATTGGGATACTGCTGTCTCTCGATTCGACAGAAGTCCATTGTAAACTAATGCCTAGAGAGGTTCAATGTCGTATGGTGCTCATGTCAGGGCTAGTTATGGTAAGAGTTGCGAGGTTACGTCGCCTGAAGCCAACGTGATATATGACTTATCATCCAATTCCATCACGAGATTGCCAGCCTCATCGACGTCAACTGCCTTTCCTGTGTGGCTTGCTTGTGCTTCTGTGAGTGTTATTCTTCGCCCTAGTGTCACGAGTCGTCGTTTCCACTCAAAGACTGGTGTGTGGTCTGCCCGGATATTTGTTTCTTGTTCTTCAATCATTTTCAGTAATTCGATGAGCACAAGTTCTCGAGACAAAGGGTGTCCCATCTCTTGACGAATACTGGTAGCGATTTGAGCAATTTCCGGATACAAATTGGTGTCCATGTTGATATTTATGCCGATACCGATGACCCCATAAGATAAATTGTCAGATGCGTGAACCTGTTCGACCAAAATTCCTGCAAGTTTCTTCCCAGCGACTGTCAGATCGTTTGGCCAATCTATGTCAACCTTGAGTGAGGTGAGGCCTTCGATCGCCTTGCTTGTCGCTAAACATGCCGCTATCGACATATATCGCAGTATGTTTTCGGTTCCTGGCATCAGTATCGACAGGTACAAGTTCTGATATTTTGGGGAAATCCAATCCCGCTTGAATCGGCCACGCCCGGATGTTTGCTCTTCGGCCAATATAACAAGTCTGCGGATAGTTGAGCTTGACGCTTCCGAGTGGGCTATATCCATCGTCGACGCGACGCTATCGAGATAGATGAGGCTATCCCGAAATGCGCTGGCCGCCAGCTCTTTTTGGACTAGCGCTATATCGATATTGGGATCGTACTCATCCTCTTGCATATGTTACGTATCCTTCGGTTAGGGTTTTTGTGACATGCCGCTGCTGTTAGGACTGTATAAGTGGTTTGCCAGTAGGAGCGGGAGGCCTATAAGCCGAGTTCTGTGCCGAACCAATATTTGGATCGGTGATGGTTATCTATCTTGCCCACGTCAACCGCAAGGTTTCTGCGAATAATCGCCAACCTAGCGATTCGATCTGTGCTCAGATCGCAGGGTTACCCCTGGGGTCATGCGGCCTACCCGGAGACAGGTCAGGCTCCTTGTGTCCCCCTATTTGGCCTTGCTCCCAGTGAGGTTTAGCCACTGATTGTGTCACCACAACAGCCGGATGCTCTTACCATCCGTTTTCACCCTTACCATCTTTGAAAGTTCAAAGATGGCGGTATTGTTTCTGTGCCACTTTCTGTCGGGTTTCGTTTTACGAATCCGCCTGGGTGTTACCCAGCACCGTGCCCAATGGAGCTCGGACTTTCCTCTCCCCACAACTATATGTGAGGAGCAACCATCCAGCATCCCGCTCACCCTTACTCTACCATTTGTTTGAAACAATGACCATTTACCAATCCAGCTATTGAATGAACGTGGGTAGGTATCTCTATAGAGAAATGGGATAATGGTCACCATTAAGTAGTTTGATTGCCACTCCATTTGAGTCTGCTACTGCTGTATCGATAAAGGAAGTGAATAGCACTTTCTGCTCGCGTAAAGATATCGATTCCCATAACTCAAAGTCCCCTGTTTCCATAACCCGACTAACTGTGATTGATTCCGATTCATTTGCACCCGAATTGAGATATCCTAGATCAGTGGTTATGCGTCTCAAATCTCCTAAAGTCAGCGAACCGGTTGCGGTTAACCTCAGTGCTCGCATCCATCGTCTTTTTAGATTCGGGTCAAAGGATATCGGACCTCCAGGAGCCGTGGGAGCTGAGCCGGTACTTGGTTCTTTCCATCGGGAGAGTGAAATGCGCTCCTCAGGGTGTTTTAAGAAGTAATGATAAAGGCTTGTAGATGCGCCTTGTTCCCATTGGGTTGCAGATGTTACGTTGCTCTTGCACAGCGGGTTGTTCAGACGATTCGGGCAGTAATAGTACCGGTATATTTTTTGATTCCTTGTTCCGTCCTTACGCCTCCAGTTCTGCTTTCGAGAAAATCCAATCATCTTGCCTGTACAATGTTCGCATGCAAGTAATCCGCTCAGCGGGTAGATTTGTTGCTGTCGCTTGCTCTTGTAAGTGCGCTTGGACCGCATAAGTTGCTGTGTGCTTGTGAAATCTTGAGTTGATATTATAGCCTCGTGGTTATGCGGCATGCGTAAGCCGAATCTACGATACGTTCCTATGTAGACCGGGTTGCGCAGTATTGCTAGAATTTGGGCTATTGTCCACTGTTTATCATTTCTTGCTAGATCATAGCTGCTATTCAGGCTCTCCGCGATTCGTCGAAGCCCTAATCCTTCATGGACATACATGGTGAAAATCCGGCTCACAATGGGCGCTTCATTTAGATTAGGTGTGAGGTTATGGTCCTCATCAATTTGGTATCCGTAGGCAGGTCGACCAAGGGCCTTTCCTTGTGAAGCCTTTTGTATCATTGCACCGCGTATTTGCTCGCTACGTTCCTTCTGAAAGACCCTCAGAGCATTTTGGATTGCATCTGGGTAGTCTGCTGATGAGCAGACCGCTGTGCTGCCGGTATGATCAATTTGGAGAATGGCACTGACTGCCTCTTCAAGAGAGGTGCCTAGTATGTCGGCTCCGGTTACTACCACCATACTCGCCTGATTAGGGGAAGCGATGAAATCAATCAAATCACGATACCCAGGGTTTCTGCCGCCGCTTGAGGAATCACTGAAAACCTTGATGAGATTATGATCGTTTTGTTTGCAGTAATACGTTATAGAATCAAATTGTAGTTCGTACTGATTGGCCTCGCTGTCCGATTCTTCTTGATTGGTTAGTATGTATCCAATGGCTCGCACAGGATTCTCGTTTCTGCCAAGGCGAGGTTTCTAGCTTAATAATATTCTGCCGCAGCTTGAACAATGTACCAATTCTTTTCCAGTATGGGCTCGTCTTGAGTCAGAAGACGACACCATGATCTTACATTCTGTACAGCGACCGACATGTACCTCGGCTACTGCAGTATTGCCCTTGGTAGACATAAGCTGGTCGTAAATGTTGAGCTCGGTTGTATCTACTTGTTTGATCGCTGCGGCACGTTCTCCGGACAATTTGTCCAACGCAATCCCTATTTCATCAAGACGCAATCGATCTGCTGCCGATTGTTGTTTGGCCAAATCGGTTTGCAACTCCAAGTCTTTCTCTGCTTGCGCTAGCCGAACCTGCATCCGCTCAACTTTATCCATGATCCTAAGCAGTTGGTCATCAGAGGTTTCCTGTCGCTTTCGTAGCTGTTTCAGGTCATCCGCCAGATCACTCAGTTCCTTGGGGTTAGTTACTCGTCCGGAGTATAACCGGCTATCGGTTTCAGCAATTTTTGCGGTAAGAGTATCGGACTCATGTTGTGCCCTATCTTGGCTGGCAACTAAGTCATTGTAGACATTGGTAGCCGATTTGAATGTTGCGTCGGCTCGTTGCAATATAGGTGACGACAGCAACTTAGCATTAATCGTGTCCTGCTCTTTCTGAAGATCGAGGATCTTGATATCTACTTTTTGAATGAGATAGAGTTGCTGAGCAGTCATGATAGCCCTTCACCCTTTTTTGCAAATTCTAGCAATTGGGATACAGGATGTATATATATTTTCAGGCGCTTTTCATCTTTGACGTGGTTTGCTTCTCGGAGTACTATTTTGGAGTACGCTTGGCGATTATGGATTGGTACGGTGAAGTATGTTATCGATCTACAATACTCTGACTAAATCTCGAGAAACTTTACTTGTGGAAGAATCGGGCTCTGTTGGCATATACACTTGTGGCCCAACGGTCTATAGGCGTTCACATATTGGTAACTTACGTTCCTATCTGATGTCTGACTGGCTTCGCCGATCTATTCAAAGTACTGGCGCCGAAGTATTCCATATCAAGAATATTACAGATGTTGGCCATATGCGCCAAGAACGAGTTGATTTAGGCGAAGACAAAATACTTGCTGCTGCAATTGCTGAAGGAAGACCTCCTAAAGAGATAGCAGATGAGTATACGGACATTTTCATGCGGGATGAGAGAGCGCTTGGCATAATTCCTGCTGATGTGTTTCCTCGGGCGACTGAGCATATCCCAGAGATGATTGACATGATAGTCAAATTAATTGCCAAAGGCTTTGCCTATATTGTTGAAGGTAATGTGTATTTCTCCGTTAGTAGTTTCTCGGACTATGGCAAGCTTTCAGGCAATTTGACTAGGCAATTACTACCCAGGGATCCAAATGAGACAGACACGCGAAAGAAGGATCCTCGTGACTTTGCCCTATGGAAGGAAGCTGAGCCTGGTAGATCAATGAAGTGGGATAGTCCGTGGGGTCCTGGTTTCCCAGGGTGGCATATAGAGTGTTCAGCCATGGCAAGTAGGTATCTTGGCTCAAATATCGACATACACACAGGTGGAGTTGATAATATATTTCCCCATCACGAATGCGAAATTGCCCAGAGTGAGGCAGTTTTTGAAAGGCGCCATACAAATGTATGGTTACACGGCCAGCACTTGCTTGTCGATGGTATAAAGATGGCTAAGTCGTCCCAAAATGATTACACATTGGAGGGATTGGAACAAAGGGGATTTGATCCAATGGCGTTTCGATATCTCTGCGCTACAGCTCGTTATCGGAATCGATTGAATTTTACGTTGCAATCGCTTGATGCTGCGCAAAGGGGTTTAAGGCATTTGCGGCTTCTGGTGCAGGATTTGGATTCCTCTAAGGATATATCCTCTGCAGACCTGCGGGAGGCAGAAGGATATCGTGCAAAATTCCTCGGAAATATCGAAGACGACTTGAATTTGCCGTCAGCGTTGGCTACCACATGGTTCGTTCTGAGATCGGATCTATCTGATACGGCAAAGTTACAGTTATTGGGAGAATTCGATGAGGTATTAGGCTTGGATCTTCTGTCACCAGATCAATCTGTATTCCCTGAGAATGTGCGGAACTTGGCCCGTGACCGATCTAAGGCGCGCCAAGCTAAAAATTGGCCAGTAGCTGATGATTTGAGAGATCAATTGCGTACACTAGGTGTCATTCCTGAAGACGGTAAGGACACATATCGACTTCGAATGCTTCAAGGGCGAGAGTTAATTCCAACAAGCTGGCAATGTGTTTCAAGGTCTGAAGATCTGGAGTTTGCAGATGTTCCAGACCCTGATATTGATCTCTCAGTTATCCTTGTGAACACAGACCAACTACAGGATACTCTTAGGTGCGTAAATAGCATTATTCTGCATGCATCTGATCTTGCGATGGAAATAGTAATAGTTCAAAACGGTATGCGCGGCGAAATCGATTCGGAACTTGAACTGATGTATCACAGTAGTGACCACGTCCGCATCTTGCATGTTGAAAGCCAAATTGGGGATTCCGCAGCCAAGAATGTTGGGTTAAGGGTATCCCGCGGCAGTCATATTGTTTTGATGGATTCGTCGGTTGAAGTGACAGGGGATATATTCAGACCTCTACGCGGATCACTTCAGGATAAGTCGGTTGGAGTAGTAGGTCCTTGGGGTTTGGTCTCTAAGGACTTGAAAGAGTTTAATGAAACAACTGTTGGTAAAGTCGATGCTATGCAAGCTTATTGCCTTGCGTTTCGGCGCGATGCCATCTCCGAGGTTGGTATGTTAGATGAGGCGTTCAGATTTTACCGGCATGGTGATCTTGAATATAGTTTCAGATTCAAATATCACGGATATGCAGTTGTTGCTGATGGGAACTTGCCGATGGTCCGGCATGTTCATCGAGATTGGGAGCGATTCAGTGAAGAGGATAGGGAACTATTGAGCGCAGCAAACTTTAGGAAGTTCCTTCGGGCATGGGGTCATCACCACGACCTTTTAGAGGCCAATGTTTCTTAATATGCTGGATCTTAGTGCAAGGGATGGCCGCCAAAAATGTTCCGGAGTTTTGCCAGCAGCCGGTCGCTATAGGACAGGTTCTGAGAGGCAAACCTTGTCCATAGGCTTGCTGCAATCACAGGAATGGGTGTGCGACTGTCAGTCGCTTCTTGAATCGTCCAACGCCCTTCCCCCGAATCACTAACCACCGGATTCACATCCATCAGAGAAGTATCGTCTCTCAGAGCATCCTCTATTAACTCAAGCAACCATGACCGTACTACACTGCCATGATTCCAGGTTCGTGAGATTTGATGTAGGTCAAGATCAAAGTTGCCTGAATTTTTCAATAGGGCAAATCCCTCGGCATATGCTTCCATAATGCCGTACTCAATACCGTTGTGGATCATTTTTACAAAATGACCAGCTCCATGAGGGCCGGCCAGCAGGTGTCCATACCCTGACTCATCTGCTAGGGCATCCAAAATAGGTTCAATACGCTTGTAGGTAGTGGGCGTAGAGCCCACGGTCATACTGAACCCCAGGGTTGCACCTTTCACACCTCCACTAGTGCCAACATCCGCGAACTCTAATGATTGGGCAACTACAGATGCGGCACTGTGCATGGTCTCCTTATAGTGGGAATTACCACCATCGATGATTACATCACCCGGAGATAGCAGGGCTCCTGAGGCCTCAATGGCATGTGTGGTAGAAGGGCCCGATGGTACCATTATCCAGATATAGCGAGGTTTATCCAGAGAGGTCACGAGATCTTCGAGCGAAGTCCGTTGGCGGTGCCTAGGAATCTTGAGTTTAGCGTATGCCTTAGCATCTGCGTCGTACACTTGGGGCTCAAAGCCGCTAGATTTGAGCCTAGTGTATATCGCCCCACCCATTTTGCCTAATCCAACCAGTCCTATGTTCATCTCAGTACCCCCTAGGTAACGTAAGTCTGAGTATCTTGCCATACAAGCTGTGTTTGAAAGACGATCTCCACGTTGCGGCTGAGTTCTTCTAAGACTGTCTCGCAGCCTACCGGAACGTTCGATTCATGTTCAATTGATGTGTGCCTGAGGGTTGGATCATTGCATGCTGTTATGTGGTCGAATCCGGTGAGATCCCCAAACACATTCAGAGAGAGACCGTGACTGGTGATCCCCTCGCGAATGCGAATGCCTATGCTGGATATCTTCCCGTCCCCGACCCAAACGCCTGGGTTGCCCTTTTTGAAGTGTGGCGCCAGTCCGAAAGAGGTTAGGGTCCTGGCTACGACAGTCTGCAACGATTCAACATAACTGACAACGGAGTATAGGCCTCGAATCCGCAGGATTGGGTACAGCACAATCTGACCCGGACCATGATAAGTCAAGCCGCCACCACGGTCAGCCTGAGCTAGCGAAATGCCTGATGATGCTAGGGTGTCCTCAGCTGAGAGAATGTCAGATTTGAGTGCATTTCTACCCAAGGTAATGACCGGTGGGTGTTGGGCAAATAGAAAGGTTCCGAGACTGTTTCCAGAGGTGATATCCGTGGAAAGGCTGGCTTGAAGGTCTGAGGCGATTGTGTAGGGAATGTTTTCGAAGTAGTAGGCGTTGTGTTTGATGCAAGCCATTGAGTTAATCCCCCCATACTAAAGGCCAGGTTGTAGCAACGGGCAGTACACGGGAAGACTGACTCATTTCTGACTCCACTTCCTGAAGATCTCTAAGAGGGGTTCTCGCATTTCCGCATGTTCCAATCCAAGTGTTAATGCGCAAGCTAACATCCCCTGTGGTGTGCCTACGTCATAGTGATCTCCCTCAACTATGAGTCCGAATACCGGCTCCGATTCAATAAGCTTCGCTATTCCATCCGTGAGTTGAATTTCTCCCAGTGCCCCTGACGGGGTTGATCGTAAGATATGGAAAATGGTAGGTGGTAAGATGTAACGACCAATGACAGCTAAATCGCTTGGTGCATCGTGAATGGACGGTTTTTCTACTATCCCATGGATTCGATATTGATTAGCTGCGATTTGGCTAGCAGAAACGACCCCGTACCGACTTATCATATCTGGCGGAACACGTTTCAGTGCCAAAACTGATCCCTTAAGCTGAGCTGATACAGCCAGCATTTTGGTGAGGAAACTGCTGCCCCCAAGCAGGATATCGTCTGGGAGAAGTACAGCAAATGGCCGATCTCCGACCAATTGCTCTGCCTGAAGTACGGCATGGCCTAATCCTAGTTGCCGATCCTGAGTGGCGTATTTGATAGTAGTCTTGCTGAGTAGGTTCTGGTGCTGTTCGAGTAGATGTTCAGATCCGTTAGACTGTAGGTGCGATTCAAGATTAGGGGCTTCAGAAAAGTGCATCGCTAATGCGGATTTGTTTTCGGAGGTGATCAAGACTGACTCGGGTATTTGAGCTCCGACAATGTCATCAAAGATGAATTCAATCGCTGGACGGTGAAGGATGGGAAGCAATTCCTTAGGTACTGCCTTGGTAGCAGGCAGGAATCTGGTCCCAAATCCGGCCGCGGGAATGACAGCTACGCTTGCTCTTTTCATACTTATCTTGTCTTATCTCCTACCTATCAGGATGGGTCCAGAGTTTTTCCACTGCTGTGCTGATGGCAGTTTCAATATCGATCTCGCCTAGTTGGATTGACTCAAGCAAGTTGGTAGTAACCATATTTGCCTGCTGTGATCGCAAAGCTTGTGACACTATAGCATGTCTGATACCAGCTAGCAGGCGTCCTTTCAGTTTGGCTTCTCTGTGAGCCCTCAGGCTGTCATCTTTAATCCACCGACCGTGTATCCGGTCAAGCTCCTGGCCTAGTTGGAATATACCGCTGTCGTTGTCGGTGATAGCAGATGTTTCCAAAATGATCAACTCATCTTCACTGTAAGGATTGTTCAGGCCCAGAGTTGTCTTTAGCTCTGCTACAACTCGACCACTGTTGCCCCTATCAGCTTTATTGATTACGTATATGTCTGCAGTTTCCAAGGATCCAGCCTTAAGAAATTGGATAGTGTCTCCTGAATCGGGTAACAGGACCAGCACGACTGTATCAGCTATATACCCCAGGTCTACGTCTGCTTGACCCGTGCCAACCGTTTCAATCAAGATCACATCGTATCCAGCCACATCCAGGATCGATAGCGCGATATGGATCGCCGATGAAAGACCGCCGAGTTGTCCCCTAGTTGCCAAGCTCCGAATGAAGACTCCGTCATCTAGATAGTGATTTGACATCCGTATTCGGTCACCTAGTAAGGCACCTCCTGTCAAAGGGCTGCTTGGATCCACGCTCAAGATGCCTACCCGATGGTCCTCAGAGCGAAAGAACTGGGTCAATTTGCTAATGATGCTACTCTTGCCAACTCCGGCACTACCTGTGATGCCGATTACGTGGCTACGGCCAGTCAGAGGGCGTAATTCTGAGGCCAGTGAAGCTCGATAAGACACATCGGTTTCTGCCCGAGATAATAGCTTACTCAGTGGAAGTTGAGCCGCAGCCTGAACGTTGGAAATCCTGTTTTCACCCATAATCGTTTTTGAGACCCTTTGCTGCTTGTTAATTGTGGTCTATTGCTGCCAGCTAAGTATATGATACAACACAGTCGGTGTGGCTCGTGAAGCACGGTTCCCAATTTTGGGAGTTTCTGGAGGGCATGTGGAAGAATCATTCGGTTGCGAAATGGCCATTCATGGTCAAATCCAGTCATCTGGCTTAGATATGCACTATCTGGATTGGGGGGGCACTCAGCGGCCTCTCTTGGCCCTCCATGGGTTATCTTCTTCTGCCCACTGGTATGACAAGTGTATGCCTCGGTTGGCAGCCCATTTTCGCTGTGTAGCTCCCGATCAGCGGGCGCATGGACTAACTAACCAGCCTGAGACAGGGTACGACTGGAAAACCCTCTCAGAGGACTTGATTAGGTTGCTCGACCACCTGGATATTGATCGGACAGCAGTCCTTGGTCATTCTTGGGGTGCCAGCGTTGCAGGACACTTTGCAATTCAACACCCGGAAAGAGTGACAGCACTAGCCTTGATTGATGGTGGTGTCCAGAGGCCTCGTGACCCTAACGTAACGTGGGAAGAATTCCGGCAGAGGCTTCGTCAACGAGACATCTACGGAGCAGTAGAGACATATATCAATGCGCACAAAAGTGAGCACGCAGCAGTGTGGGATGCCGAGCTTGAGCATATGTTGCTTTCTATGCCAGAACACCTCGGAAACGATCGAGTAAGAGAATACTTGTCGCCGAACAGTCACGAGCAGGTCATTTGGAATATGTTTAGCGATCCACTCTCAGCAATATACGAGGAAATCAAGGTTCCCACCCTGATAGTGTCCGCTGAGGGCAATACGGAAATGTCCAGATCCTACCTACCTATGAAGCAGCAGGGCGTAGCAGATGCACTTCAGCGGATCCCAGACAGTCGCTCGGTTTGGATTAGGAATGCCCCCCATGACATTAGCTTTTACGAACCTCTATTTTTAGCTAAAAGCCTGATCGACTTCTTGTCATAGAGTTCGAATGGCTCCGTGTTTCATTAACGTCAATAACCCCTGAGCAGGCAATCTAACTCCAAATGTACTGTAAACTTACCGTTGTTCCGCCAGATGCTTGCATAATGTTCTCAAATATAGTATCTTTGCAGTAACTTAACGGTATTATTTGTTTGGGTGTTTTATGGCAGCGATTGGTAAGTTCAATTACCCTGATGTTGGCATTGATGAGTGTGCTGATCTGGTTAGGGTGATTAATTCAGAGTTCAATGGGGAGACTTCTCGCGACGCTCTTGCGGCTAAGTTGGGGCACAGTGGCAATAGTGGCCGACTTAGTAGCAAACTATCGGCATTGCGCCAATTCGGATTAATTGAAGGTCATGGTGCCATCAAGCTAACAGACCTTGGATTGAGCCTCGCTCAAGCCTCAACTCCCGAGCAGAGAATCGTATGGAAATTTCAAGCCATATTGAAAGTTCCTCTCCTTGCGCAACTCTATGAGCGCTTCAATGGCACTGGGGTGGAGGCTGCCGCATTAACCGACTCCATGCAGACAATCACAGGACTAGGTAGATCGGATGTTGAGAGGGCTATTCCGAGCGTATCCCGGCATTTAGACCAGGTTACTGCTTGGAGTAACAAAAAAGCCAGCGTCGCACGACTCCCGTATGACTTCGAAGACGGTCTAAGAGCCGCTAGCAGATTTCAGTCATCCCAAATCCGGCCGCGGGGAAGTAGTAGTCTCTTGGATCAACTCTATCCTCAGTTTCCTGAACGGCGGGATCATTCCGAAGTCGAGAGATCTGCGGAAAGCAGTAGGCAACCCTTAAACGCCTCTCCTATAAAGGATACTAGCCT
>MDTE01061981.1_pt1 | contig 15032 bp, 17 predicted proteins | sample 811231 | NCBI WGS metagenome assembly MDTE01 (sample SAMN05326651, study PRJNA326480) | marine metagenome | isolation source: seawater | place: Indian Ocean: Red Sea | collected 2010 | reverse complement strand
TTTTTATACATATTACCTTATGATTATCAAATTATAACTTATGATGCTCGAAAAAATATTTCCGAAGTTACACCAAGAAGGGTATAAGTTTTTAGCCATATCTGTGATTGTTACATTAATATTATGGTCAATTTCTGATTTTTTTGGATTTATTTTTATATTAATCACCATTTGGGTATATTATTTTTTTAGAGATCCTGAAAGAACGATAATAAATGATGATAATTATCTTACTAGCCCAGCCGACGGACTTATATCAGCCATAAAAGAAGTAAATGGTCCTGTAGAACTGGGATTAGAAAATAAAACCTTTACAAGAGTAAGTATTTTTATGAACGTTTTTAACTGCCATGTAAACAGATCTCCATCAACTGGTAAGATAGAAGATATTTTTTACAAGCCAGGAAAATTTTTAAATGCCTCGCTAGATAAAGCAAGTGAAGAAAACGAAAGAAACTATTTTAAAATAAAAAATAATAAAAATGACGATGAAATTGTGGTTGTTCAAATTGCTGGATTAATTGCTAGAAGGATTGTAACTCAAACACAAAAAAATCAAGAGATTAAACAGGGTGACAGGATTGGGATGATTAGATTTGGAAGTAGAGTAGATTTATACTTTAATAAACGAAAAATTATGGTAAAAGTTGGCCAAGACGTTATTGCAGGTGAAAGCTTAATAGCGAGTTTATAAATGCAAAAAAAAAATAAATTTAAAGTCGTTTCTGTAAATAAATCTAGATATATTTTACCTAGTGTTTTGACATTGATAGGTGTTTGTCTAGGTATCAGCTCAATTAAATTTGCAATGGATGGTAATTTTGGTTTCGCAGTTTTATTTATAGTTGTTGCTGCAATTTTAGATGGCCTTGATGGAAGGGTAGCAAGAATGATCAAAGGTACTACCGAATTTGGAAAAGAACTAGATTCATTAACAGATTTTGTAAGTTTTGGTATTGCTCCCGTTTTTATAATATATTTTTGGGAACTTAATCAATTTGGAAAAATTGGCTGGTTACTTGTATTGTTGTTTTCTGTCTGTTGTGTATTACGACTTGCTAGATTTAACCTAACCAAATTTGATGCAAACGAAGGATGGAAAGTGAATTTTTTTCAAGGAATACCATCGCCAGCTGGCGGTTGTTTGATTTTGTTTCCTGTGATGTATCAACTCTCAAGTTTTAGTAGTTTTTTTGAAATTAAAAATTTAAGTCCTTTCCTAGTTGTTATTGCCTCAATTCTTTTAATAAGCAAAGTTCCAACATTTTCTTTTAAAAAAATTGTAGTACAAAGAAAAACGACATTGTTTCTTTTATTGGGTTTTGGCCTATTCTTTGTTTCTATTATTCAATTTACATATGAAACTCTTGCAATTTGCTGCTTTGTATATTTATTGTTGATACCCCTGAGTGTTTATAATTATAAATCAAAACTTAAAAATGCTCAAAATGAAATAATAGAGGAAGATCAAAGAGATATTTTGTAATTTTTTATTAATGGATAATAAAAGTTATAAAGATCATTTTTTTTATAAAGCCAAAAATTTAGGTTTCAGATCCAGGTCAGCATTCAAACTAATAGAATTATATAATAAGTTTAAGTTTCTTAAAAACCATATAAATTTGATTGACCTTGGTTCTTTGCCTGGCGGATGGTGTCAAGTAGCTAAAAAAAAAATAAAAAATGGTAAAATTATAGGCCTCGATAAAAAAAAAAATAGTTGATAAAATCAACGGAGTAAACATTCTTCAGGGTGATTTCTTTAAAAAAGAAATTAAAGACTTATTGTTAAGTAATTTTGATTCGAAAATTGACGTTGTCTTATCAGATATGGCAGCCGATACAACTGGCAGTAAAAGTCTAGATTGTATTAGGACTAATCAATTATGCTTAAGTGTACTTGAATTTTCAAAAAATGTTTTAGGAAAAAACGGCACGGTTGTTTCAAAACTATTTATGGGCGAGGATTTTGAGGAGGTTAGGTCAAAAGCAAAAATTAACTTTAAAAAAATTAATTTTTTCAAACCAAATTCAAGCAGGAATGAGTCTAAAGAGACATATATACACTGCGTCGGATTAAATACTTTATAATTTTTTAAAATTGTATATAAAAGTATATGGCGACTTTAAAAGAATCCCTTACCTTTGACGATGTTACTTTAGTTCCTCAGTTTTCTTCAATATTACCTAGTGAAGCCAAAATTGGGACCTCTCTTGGAAAAAATCTAAATCTTAAAATCCCATTTCTATCTTCAGCTATGGATACTGTAACCGAATCCAGAATGGCAATTGCCATTGCAAAAGAAGGTGGTCTAGGTGTTATTCATAGAAATTTAGGTATCAAAAAACAATGTGAGGAAGTTAACAAGGTCAAAGCTAAAAGACTTATAGTTGGTGCTGCGATAGGCACTTCAAATGAAGATATAACCAGAGCAAAAAAATTAATTGAAAACAATGTAGATCTAATAGTAATAGATACAGCACACGGGCATAGTAAAAAAGTTTTAATTACATTAAAAAAATTAAGAAAATTGGTAAAAAAAATACCCATATGCGCTGGAAATATTGCAACAGAAGAGTCCGCAAAAATTCTTGCCAATGAAGGAGCTGACATATTAAAAGTTGGAATAGGCCCGGGATCTATTTGCACAACAAGAATTGTTTCTGGTATTGGAGTACCCCAAATTAGTGCTGTAATGGAGGTAAAAAAAGGAATTAAAAAAAATAAAAAAGTAAAAATAATATCTGATGGAGGAATAAAATTTTTGGGTGATGCTGCAAAGGCTTTGGCAGCAGGAGCAGATGCCGTGATGATGGGCTCAGTTTTTGCTGGAACGGAAGAAAGTCCAGGAAAAAAATTTAAAATTAAAAATAAATTTTACAAATCTTTTAGAGGAATGGGTTCTATAGGAGCGATGATGGATGGATCATCTGGAAGATATTTTCAAAAAAATTACAAGGATAGAACAAAGTTTATACCTGAAGGCGTTGAAGGAAGAGTATTATATAAAGGTAAAGTAGATAGAATTATTTATCAACTTAAAGGGGGACTAAAATCCTCAATGGGATATATTGGCGCTAAAGATTTAAAAAGTTTACAGAAAAAATCAAAATTTGTAAAAATTACTAAAGCAGGTTTTTATGAGAGCATGGTTCATAATGTTGAGGTAACGGGGGATGGGGGAAATTATAGAATATGAAAAAAAATTATTTTATTACAATAATATTTTTATTAACATTATTTTTATTTAAAAATGTTTATGCAAAAAATAATTATTTTTTGGAAGGAAAAAAACTTTTTTTAAATAAAGATTTCGATGAATCTAAGTTTAAATTTGAAAAAGATATAGTTTTTAATCCTAAAAACGAAAAATCTTATCTTTACTTAGCTAAAATTTTTAAATTAAAAGATAATGATGATCTTCAGGAACAGAATTTAAATACAGTTATTTTATTGAATCCTAAAAACGAAGAAGCCATTTATTTGATGTCTCTTCTAAAAATAAAACAGTCAGACTATCAAAAATCAAAAGAATTAATAAAGATCTTTACAAAAGTTTGCACAGTACTTTGTGAAAAGGAAAAAGAGCTTAACGAAAAGCTTAAAAATTCACAACCAAGATAAATGATAAGTAATTATCAAAAAAAAAAAAATCTTAATAATCGATTTTGGATCACAAGTTACAAGACTAATTGCAAGAAGGATAAGAGATTTTGGAGTTTATGCGGAAATAGTAAATCCTCGAGATTTAGAAAAATTTAAGTCTTTTAAAAATATTTGTGGCTTAGTTTTTTCTGGTGGACCGTCAACAGTTACAAAAAAAAAATCACCTAAAATCCCTAAAAAGATCTTCTCACTTAACATACCCATTCTTGGAATTTGCTATGGTCTACAGTTAATAGCAAAAGAATTTGGAGGACTGGTTAAAGCCAATACAAAAAATAGAGAATATGGAAGAACTCTTGTAAACAGAAGAAGAGAATCTATTCTCACTGAAAACTTTTATAAAAACAATAAAAACGAAGTTTGGATGAGCCATCAAGATTGTGTAACTAAACTTCCGAGAAATTTTATAACTTTAGCATCTAGTAAGAATTCTAGATATGCAATACTTGAAAATAAAAAAAAAAAAATTTTTGGAATCCAATTCCATCCTGAAGTAAGCCATACAAAACGTGGATCAATTTTGTTAAAAAACTTTGTTTTTAAAGCCTGTAATGCTAAGAAAAATTGGAAAATATCAAATTATAAAAAAAATATAATAAAAAATATAAAAGAAAAAACAAAATTTAAAAAAACAATTTGTGCTTTATCAGGAGGTGTTGATAGCAGTGTAACAGCGTTAATATTAAGCAAATCAATCAAAAGAAATTTATTTTGTATAATGGTAGATACGGGCCTTATGAGAAAAAATGAATTTAAAGACTTATATAAAATTTTTAAAAGAAAGTATAAAATTAATGTAAAGTTAGTAAATGAGTCAAAACTTTTTTTAAGAAAACTAAAAAATGTAACTGACCCAGAAAAAAAAAGAAAGATAATAGGAAAAATATTTATTAAGATTTTTGAAAGAGAGGCTAAAAAGATCAGAGGAGTAGAATATTTAGCCCAAGGGACACTTTATCCAGATATTATTGAAAGTAAATCAGCCACAGGTAGCAATACTTCAAAGATCAAATCACACCATAATGTTGGAGGTTTACCAAAAAAAATGAAATTGAAATTAATAGAACCGTTAAGAGATTTATTCAAAGATGAGGTTAGGAGGCTTGGCACTTCCTTAGGTTTAGATAAAAAAATAGTATACAGGCACCCTTTTCCTGGCCCTGGTTTGGCTATAAGAGTTCTGGGAAAGATAACACCTGAAAAAATTAAGATCTTACAAGAAGCAGATTATATCTTTATGAATGAGTTAAAAAAAAGCAAATTATATTCAAAAATTTGGCAAGCCTATGCTGCATTATTACCAGTGAAGACAGTAGGTGTAATGGGAGACTCAAGAACATACAATCACACATGTTTAATTAGAGCGGTTACATCAAAAGATGGAATGACAGCAGATTATTTTTATTTTCCTAGAGAGTTTTTAGACAATATATCAAACAAAATTATTAATAATGTTATTGGAATAAACAGAGTAGTCTATGATATAACATCAAAACCGCCAGGTACAATTGAATTAGAATAAAAGTTTATGTCAAAAAAAATTTCTAAAATAAAAAAAAGCAAATCGAAAAAAAAACTTGTCTGTCTAACTGCCTATTCTCGTCCCTTATCTAAAATATTAGATAGACATTGTGACATTGTTTTAGTAGGAGACTCTGTTGCAACAGCATTTTATGGAATGAAGGATACTAAAAAAATAGATATCCAAACCATGATTAATCATGCAAAAAGTGTAAAAAAATCATTAAAAAGAAGTTTAATGGTATTCGATATGCCACACAATACTTATAGAAATATTAAAGAGGCAAAAGTAAATGTTAAAAAAGTTATTAAAAATGTTAATTGTGATGCAGTAAAAATCGAGAGCAACGGGAAAAATTATAATATAATTCAATCTATTGTTAAATCAGGGGTACCAGTTATGGGACACATAGGTTATACGCCTCAATTTAAAAAAAAATTTAAAGTCGAAGGCTCTAAATTTAAAGAAGAAATAAAATTATTGAGTCAGGCTAAAATGATAGAAAGAGCTGGTGCTTTCAGTTTAGTGCTTGAGTGCATAACCAAAAGAGCATCGAAAAAGATTACTAATTCGATTAAGATCCCCACCATAGGCATTGGGTCATCAAATTTCTGCGATGGTCAGATTTTGGTAACAGATGATTTATTGGGTCTTAGTGGTTTTTATCCTAGATTTGTTAAAAAATATGTAAATCTAGAAAGTATTATAGAAAAAGCTATAAGAAAATTTAAAAAAGATGTAAAAAATAAAAAGTTTCCAAGAAATAATAATTCTTATTAAATTATGGAAGATCAACCAAAAGAAAAAATTAAATTTTTAGATATTATTAAATCAAATTTAAAAATTATAACTTCAACAATCTTTTTGTTATTGGTATTAATCTCATTTTATTCATGGTTTGAATATAAAGAAGATATTAAGAAAAAAAATCTCTCTGAAAAGTTTATTGAAGCAAAGATAATGCTTTCTCAAAAAAAAAATGATCAAGCGCTTAATATTTTAAAAAATATAATTGAAGAGGAAGACAATACTTACTCAGTTCTTTCTCTCTATCTAATAATTGATCAAAATTTAGAAAAAAATGACAAAAAAATAATAAATTATTTCGATAAGATCCTTTCCAACAGTAATTTAGAAAATGAAGATTTAGATTTAGTGAAATTTAAAAAAGCGATTTTCATTTCTAGCTATTCAGATGAAAAAGAAATGTTAGATTTACTTAATCCAATAATTAATTCAGACTCAGTTTGGAAAGTGCAGTCTATCAAATTCTTAGCAGATTTTTATTTTTCAAAAAAAGAGTATAAAAAAGCAGACCAATATTATTCAACCCTTTTGGCTTTAGAAAATCCTAACATCGATGGAAAAGAAATTAAAAGAAAGATTAAGACTTATAAAAAATGAAAAATGTATCAAGTTTCTTCTTAATATTTTTCTTAATATTATTAAGTAATTGTTCCTTTGATAATAAGAGTGGAATTTGGAAAGAACATAATAAAAAAATAATAAAAAAAGCAAAAAATGAGGAAAAAGTTGAGAAAATTTTTAAAAAGAACAAAATTTTTGATGAAGAAGTCAGAAGTACAGATATTGTAATTATTTCAAAAGAAAAAGAAAACTTTGGATGGTTAGAAGATAACCTAAACTCAAATAACGATGTTTCCCATTTAAAATATCAAAACAATAAAGATAGAATTTTAAAAAGCAAAAAAATAGGCAAAAGGAATCATTCTTTAGAAATCATAAACTCAGATCCTTTAATATTTGAGGAGAACATTTATTTTAGTGATTTAAATGGAAATATTTATAAATATTCTACTAATTTAAAAAAACTATTGTGGAAATTTAATTTTTATAAAAATAAATTTAAAAACATCCCGATTAAAGTTAATCTAAAAATAATATCAAATAACATTATAGCTTCAGATAGTTTAGGTTACTTTTACAATATCAATATAGATACAGGCCAGCTATTATGGGCGAAAAATCATGGCGTACCACTAACATCTGAAATAAAGGCATTTGAAAGTAAACTTTTTATGCTTAATCAGGACAATAAATTTTATATTTTTCAAAAGGATAATGGTAAAAAAATTTTAGATTTCGAGACATTTCCAGTTATATTAAAAAAAAATAATAAACAAACTTTAAGCCTAGACTCTAAGAACAATTTATATTTTGTAACATCTGCAGGTCAAATTTTTTCTTTGAATCACAAAAATTATAAAATAAATTGGTTAAAAAATGTGAAGGCTGCGGAGTCAACAGGGGAATATGGTTTGTTTTATTCTTCACCAATAATTGTTAAAGATGAGTCAGTTTATATTAGTTCTTCAGAGGCTACATTATCCATCGACTCCTCTTCAGGAAATACTAATTGGGAAATAGGATTTGGAACAAGAATAAGGCCAGTCATTTCTGGAAGGTTTATATTTTTAATTTCTGAAAAAGGTTTTATTTTAAATGCAGATCTAAATAGTGGAAAACCGATATGGTCAAAAAAATTATTTAAATCAGAAGAATTTAATTTAAAAAAAATTGGTGAAGTAACCTCTCTTCTTTTAATATCTGATCAATTATTTTTTACTACAAAAAATGGCTACTTCTTTTTTATTAATTATGAGAATGGTGAAATTATCAATTACGCAAAAGTAGCAAAAGGTTTTTATTCTAGACCAGTAGTAGCAAATGGTAAAATTTACATAATTGATAAAAGTATGAGTGTATTGGTGTTTAATTAGTTGATTTGCCGCTAAGCAAAGATAATTGACTAACAAACTTATTTTCATTTTTATCAACTCTTTCAATAGGGTATTCTCCAGTAAAATAATGATCCGTAAATTGCGGGTATACATTGTTTCTTTTGCTTGAACATAACGCTCTATAAAGACCATCTAAACTTAAAAAATTAAGTGAGTCCGAACCTATAAATTTTTGCATTTCCTTTAAATTTTTATTAGCTGCCAAAAGCTCCTTTTTTGAGGGCATATCTATACCATAAAAATCTGGATATTTAATTTCAGGACATCCAATTCTCACGTGAACTTCTTTTGCCCCAGCTTCATAAAGCATTTTTACAATTTTGTGGCAGGTAGTACCTCTTACGAGTGAGTCATCAATTAATATAATCGACTTATTTTTAATAGAAGACATATTTGCACTTAATTTGAGTTTAACACCCAAACTTCTAATGTTTTGTGTTGGCTCTATAAAGGTTCTTCCAACGTAATGATTTCTTATCAATCCTAATTCAAAATTCATTTTTTTATGTTGAGCATATCCTATTGCACAAGGCACTCCAGAGTCAGGAACAGGTACAACGATATCCCCAATATCTTTTGATTCTCTAGCTAATTCGTATCCAATATTCTTTCTATATTCGTATGCACTTTTTCCATCAAGCAAACTATCGGGTCTTGCAAAATAAATATATTCAAATACACATGGTCTAGCTTTTTTCTTAGGAAAAGGTTTTAGGCTTTGGATATTTTTATTTTCAATTACTACAATCTCGCCGTTTTCAACTTCTCTTATAAATTTTGCTCCTATTATATCTAAAGCGCAACTTTCAGACGCTAGGACATATGAATTTTTTAATTTCCCTAAAACCAATGGTCTAATGCCAAATGGATCTCTCACACCTATAAGTTTTTTATTTGTAATCATCGTAAGAGCAAAACCACCCTGAATTTGAAAAAGTGCATCAATAATTTTATCAATTATTTTTAATCTTTTTGATTTTGCAATTAATTGTACGATAGTTTCAGTATCACTTGTCGTTCGAAAAATTGCCCCATCTTTTACTAAAGACTCTCTAAGACGTAGTGCATTTGTTAAGTTTCCGTTATGTGCAATTGCTATTCCTCCCCCATGGAGATCAGCAAAAAATGGTTGAATATTTCTCAAAGAAGTTTCACCAGTTGTTGAATATCGATTGTGCCCAACAGCAAATTTTCCAGGTAATTTTTTTAATACATCTTTATTGGTAAAATTATCGCCAACCAATCCATGCCTTTTCTCAGAATGAAAAGTTTTTCCATCAAAAGAAACTATTCCACAACCTTCTTGTCCCCTGTGCTGTAAAGCATGAAGACCTAAAGCTGTTAAAGCAGAAGCGTCATCAATATCGTGAATTCCAAAAACACCACATTCTTCATTTATTTTTCTCATTAAATCTTCTCTATATCTTTCTTAGTATCTTCTAGGTCTTTTTTTTCTGGGAATTCTTCAATAAGTAACTTACTTCCTTTTTCAGTTATTTCAAAAAAATAAGAACTCTTTAAAGACATATCCCATTTTTCATACGAATAAAACCAATTAACAATTGAAAAGATACACACAAAAAAAACATAACCTTTAAAAAAACCAAAGAAAAAACCAAAAACTTTGTCAACAGTTCCCATGCCTGTGTATGAAAATAAACGACCCAAAGATTTTCCTATTAATATTAAAGCAAACAAGGTTATTATATAAACAGCGATTCCTAATCCGACCCCTGTAATTAAATCGTTTTTGACAACGTCTGAAACATAAGGCTCTATCTTTGGAACCAGGATTATTGTGATTATTAAAGCCAATACCCATTTTAAAAAAGAAATTAAGCTTATAAAAAAACCTTTGGCAAAACATTGAATAGAAAAATAAATTATGAAAATTAAAAAAAATATATCAAATAAAACTACGTTCTCTCCAACAAAAGAAGTCAAACTACTCAGCATTATCGAATGGTTTAAAAGTCAATATTAGTTTTGGTAATAAAGTTAAAACGGAAATCATAGCTAACAACATGGCTATTCCAGTAAAAACTCCAAAATAGATTGTTGGAATAAAATTAGATAATACTAGAATTGAAAAACCAAAAACTATTGTTATAGAAGTATTCAGTATAGCAACACCAACTGTACTATGACATTTTTCAAGCGTTTTATTGTAGTCATTAATTTTCTTAAATTCTTCTCTAAATCTATAAATATAATGTATACTATTATCTACGGCTATACCTATTGTAATTGCAGCAATAGTTATAGTCATCATGTCCAAAGGTATTCCTATCAAACCAATAATTCCCAAAATTAGAAATGCAGCCATAAAATTCGGAACTACGCCGATCAATGATAAAGTGATATTTCTAAATAAAATTAAAAACATTAAAGTTATACCCGCCATAACAACTCCTAAGGTTAATATCTGAGATTTAAATAGACTCTGTAAAAGATTATTAAACAAAATTAATACACCAGCTAATTTAAATTCCTCCTTTTTAAGACCTAATTTATTCTCTAAATCATATTCAATTTTTTTTATTAATTCGTTTCTTCTAAGATCTTCTTTAGAGTCAAGAACTCTCAAACTTATTCTTGCTTCATCATTTTTAATAGAGATATAAGGGTCTATAATTTCTTTTTTAATAGAATTTGGTATTTTAGTATACAGAACACCCATTTCTAAACCTTGAAGTTTTTTTCCTTCATTAAGATCCTCGGCAACCCTAACCATTGAAGCAAAAGATATAACTTTTCCAACCGGTTCTAGATTATCCAAATAATCGTGTACTTCGGTTATTCTGTCTATTTTATTTCTTGTAAACCAATATTTAGCATCATCTGTTTCATCCTCTCCCCAATCATCTTCAGCTTGATCTTTTTCTTTTTTTGGAAATTTTATTATTATATCGAGAGGAGTAGTACCTCCTAGATTTTCATCAATTAACTTCATACCTTTATATATTTCGGTATCTTTATCAAAATAATTTATAAAACTATTTTCTACTTCAAGTTTGGTGATACCGTAAATACTTATTAGAACCACAACTAAAGCAGATGAAAAAATTGTTTTGGTATTTCTTTGTGCAACTCTACTAAGAAAAGAGGTAATTTTTGATTTTTTTTCTTCTCTTAAATTTGAATTTTTATAGCTAAAAATATTCAACACAGCAGGGAGCAAAGTAAAAGTAACAAACATTGAGACCAACAAACCCACTGTCATCATCCATCCAAAATCAATAATAGGTTTAATCTCACTAAAAATTAATGATAAAAATGCACAAATAGTTGTGAGTACAGTATAAAGAATTGGCCAAAACATTTTGTTAGCAGTCCAAGCTATTGCTTGATCATTGGAGATGTTTGGATTTTCTTTTCTATATTGTAAATATCTTACGCTTAAATGAATATTCATGGCCATTGTGAGTATAAGCATTAATGCAATGAAGTTAGAGGATATAACTGTAACCTTCCAACCAACCAATCCTAAAAAACCAATCATTATCAAAACTGAAAAAAAACAACTAAGTAATGGAATAAAAACCCATACAATATTTCTAAATACAAACCATAATGTTGCAACAATAAACAGAAAAACACCTAATCCAAAAACAATTATATCGTTCTTTATAAAAGTCATCATATCATCGGCAATCATTGGAATGCCGCCTAAATGGATAATAGGATAAGAGTCTTTTGATCTTTTCTTAACTTCACCTGGCGATGGATGGTTAGCAATTACCTCTCTAATTTCTTTAATATTTTCGTGATTTTTTTTATTAGATAATTTTTTATATTCATCATATTCTTTTAAAAATTTTTTATATTTAATATTTTCCTCACTGGTAAGCTCTTTTTTATTAAAGTAATAATTTTTAGCTTGAATAAGTTCAGATAATTTTTTATCTGGTTTTATATAAACAATAATACCACTAGTTTTTCCGTCTGTACTTATAACAAAATTCTTATAAATAGGACTATTTATAATTTCTTCAAACCCTCTTTTTACATCAGTATCTCTACCAGACAATGTTTTATAATTTTTTATCCTTTCAGTCAGCGGATCATCATTATTTTTTAAAAGCGGAACGTCTAAAATAGTTATTACCCTATCAACCCATTTCAAATTTTCTAGAGAATTTTTTAAAAGTAAAAGATTTCTTATTGTATTTTCTGATTTAAAATCATAAGCATCATTTGGTTTATGCGTATAAGTTAAAACTAAAAAATCCTTAGATCCATAATTTTTATTAACTTCTCTTAAATATTTTAAATCTGGATCATTTTCTAAAAGTAGAGTATCTGAAGAAGCATCCAACTGAAAATTCTTTGAATAATATCCAAAACATACTAAAAAAATAGTTAAAAATAACAGAGTTATTTTTGGTTTTTTTATTACTATATTTTTGTATAAATCAGAAAAGATCACTTATGTCAGATATAGCTTAAAAGAGGAGAATTTAAAATTATTTATTTTTGCTCTTTTTTAGCAGCATCTTTGAATTTTGTATACATGCCCTCAAATTCCACATTTACTGTACCAGTAGGTCCATGTCTTTGTTTACCAATTATTAAGTTTGCTTGACCTATAATTTCATTCATTTTTGATTGCCATTCCATATGTTCAGTCGTTCCCATTTTTGGCTCTTTGTTAGCCACATAATACTCTTCTCTAAAAACAAATATAACAACATCTGCATCTTGTTCTATTGAGCCAGACTCTCTTAAATCAGCGAGTTGAGGTTTTTTATCATCCCTTTGTTCAACTGCTCTTGATAACTGAGATAAAGCTAGCACAGGAACATTTAGCTCTTTGGCCAAAGCTTTAAGACCTTGGGTAATTTCAGATATTTCTTGAACTCTACCATCGTATCTTCTGGATCCAGAGGACATCAACTGTATATAGTCTACTACTATTAAATCTAAACCAAATAACCTTTTTATTCTTCTGGCTCTATTTGATAATGTAGCAATTGTAACAGCAGGCGTTTCATCGATAACTAAAGGTAATTGATGAATATTTCTAGAAGTCTCAATAAGCCTATTGAATTCTTCCTCAGTAACTTTCCCTCTCCTAATGTCATTAGATTTTATTCTTGATTGCTCAGATATTATTCTTGTAGCTAGCTGCTCTGAAGACATTTCTAATGAAAAAAAAGCGATTGAATTTTTTTTACCATCATCCATAACTTTTTTTGCAGCGTAGTATGCAATATTTGTTGCGAGAGCTGTTTTACCCATAGATGGTCTTCCCGCAATAATTACCAAGTCAGATTTATGTAATCCTCCCAATCTTTCGTCTAAATCTTTCAATCCTGTGGGAACACCTACAATACCCTGGTCACTTTTCATTGCGTTGGTAGCCATTTCTATAGTTTGATCAAGAGCCTGATCAAATTTAAGGAAAGATTGATTAAAGGTTCCTCTTTCAGCTAAATCAAATAACATTTTTTCTGTATCTTGTATTATGTCTTCTCCACTTTTTTCTATTTTTTCATCAATAGCTTCCTCTGATAGATTTTCTGAAATTTTTACCAATTCTCTTTTTACAAATTTTTCGTGAATAATTTTTGCATAATCAATCGATTGTTTTACTGAAGATGATAGTCGTGTTAGTTTAACTAAATACTCCGTTCCACCAACTTCAGAAAGATTAGCATCTTTTTCAAATGGATTTTTTAAAGTAATTGGATTTGCAATCATTCCTTTATTATGAAGTTTCTCAATCATTTCATAAATTTTGGAGTGAATAGGATCGTAAAATTCATTAAAATTTATAATATTTGCAACCTCATCAATAATATCGTTATTTACTAGGACCGAGCCTATCAAAGCTTGTTCGGCATCAATATTCGATGGTAATTTTATTTCTTGCGTAAATTTATTTATCTTAAGATTTTCCATCTCTGCATTGTTTTATAATAAGGTTTGTCTCTTTTAAAAATAAAAGTTATTAACTTTTTTTGTGGGTTGTGGAAAAGGTATATTATTTACTTATCTTCTTTTCAACCACAACATGCAATTCTGCAATAATCTCTGAATGAAGATTCACAGCAATTGGATATTCTCCAGCTTTTTTTATTTCTCTTTTTAAATCTATTTGTGATGGATGAATTTTTTCCTTAAATTTTTCAAGGAAATAAACTGAAATTTCTTTGGGTTTTATAGAAGCAAAAAGATCGCCATTTTCTTTTGTTTCTTTTTCAAATAATAATTTTTTATTTTTAATGGTATCAAATATTTTTTTTGCATTTTTCTTTTGTTCAGCATTTTTTTTAGATATTTCCTCTCTTTTTTTCTTAAAAAGAATTTTATTTTCTTCGTCTGCCCTTAAAGCCATACCTTGTTTTAATAAGAAATTTCTCCCGTAGCCATCTCGTACTTTTACTACTTCTCCCATTTTTCCTAAGTTTCTTATATTTTCTAATAATATTACTTCCATTTAAATTAATCCCAAAAATTGAGCCCTTTTAATAGCTAAAGATAGTTTTCTTTGTTTATTTTGACTTACAGATGTAATACGTGACGGTAAGATCTTCCCAGTGTCAGATACATATTTTTTTAAAAGTCTAAGGTTTTTATAATCAATCTCTGGAGCTTCTTTTGTTGACAATGGGCAACTTCTTTTAAGTCTAAAATCAGGTTTTTTAAACAAACCCAGTGTATTTTTGCTACCAAATTTATCCCCCCTTTTTTTCTTATTTTTATCTCTTCTCATTTGTCTTTTTTGTTTTCTTCAAAATAATTTTTTTTAAGATCTAGTTTTTTACATTTTACAGTCAAGAAACGTATTATTTTATTATCAATTGCAAGTTTTCTTTCAATATCATTGATAACTTTGCTATCTGACTCGAACTTGAAATGGACAAATAATCCTTTCTTATTTTTTTTTATTTTACGAGAAAGGTTTAAAAGTCCCCACTTTTCTGTTTTCAATAATTTTCCTGATTTTTCAATTATTTTTGTACATTCAGCGGCAATATTGTTAACATCTTTATCAGAGATGTCCTGTTTTCCAACAAATGTATGTTCATAAAAACTCATTTTAGATATTTTTTTTTTAAGTTGGGTCTTATACTAT
>MDTE01191387.1_pt1 | contig 15033 bp, 8 predicted proteins | sample 811231 | NCBI WGS metagenome assembly MDTE01 (sample SAMN05326651, study PRJNA326480) | marine metagenome | isolation source: seawater | place: Indian Ocean: Red Sea | collected 2010 | reverse complement strand
GCGAGGGCGCGGGGGGAACCCGTTTACGGCGCTAGAAATTTCGACTCGGATGACGATTCGGACGACGTCGACACGCCGGGCGGGACGTCCCGTCCGGACACCGCCGCGCGCGCGGAGCGGCTCCTGGCGCGAATGGGATCGGCCACGACGCGGTCGTCGTCGCCGGCGGCGAAGCCTCCGGCGCCGGCTGGACCCGACGTCGAGAAGCTTCGCGAGCTGAGACAGAGGCTCGAGGAGGCGGAGGAGGTGCTCAAGGAGAACGCGAAGCGGGGGTCGGGGGTGGGCGGGGCGCTGGGTCAGAACGCCATGCAGGAGAGCGAGGTTATTCGCATACCCTGGGAGGAACTGAGGACCAACCAGCGAGACGCGGCGAAGATCGTGTCCAGGGTGGCGCAGCACGGCGGCGAGGCGTGCGCGCAAATCTCGGTCAAGTTCAAGGACAGGTACCTCCCCGTGTTCGTCAACTTCCACTTCGGCTGGTCCTACCGCATGGCCAACACCATCACCAAGGGCGCGCCCCTGGGCGAGGCGAGGGACCAGGACATGACCACGAAGGAGACGCAGTTTCAGATGGAGGGTTGGCCGATCGACGCGTACACCATGGTCTTTGCCACGCAGGCGGACGCGCTGAGCTACGCGCACTGGCACGCGCACATAGGCGACCCGGCGTCGCCGTCGCTGATGAAAGCGGCGGGGGCGGAGTTCAAGCTGACCGAGGAGGTTTGCGCCAAGGACATGGACTACCTCGCGGCGCTTCGATGCAGAGTGGCGAGGTCGCTGGTGACGAGCGAACCGTTTGGGCTCAGCGCCCAGCTCTGTTGCGCCCACATGGGGGTACCGATGCTGACGCAGACGCTGCAGGACGCGAACTCGATGCTGCAGTACCTCGTGGGCGCGAGCGAGGCTCCCGAGGATTTGCTCGTCAAGCTGGACACGCGCGGCGCGAGAACCGCGCTGCTGGAGTACCTCGACGAGACTGAGAAACTTCTCACCTCGCCGTCGCTGTCTTACCACCTCGGCGCCAACCGCATCATGGTGAAAAACCTGGCCACCCTGCGCAAAGCGGAGAGCGAGAGCTCCGGTATCCTGGGCGACGAACCGCTGGAGAAGTTGAGGGAGGTGAACACGTGGCTCGCGGTGTCCGAGACGTGCGTCACCCGAGGCTTGTACATGATCACGCTGAAGCGCGACGAGGTTGTGGAGATCAAGCGAAAGTGGCGGCGGATCAAGCGCAAGGAGAAGAAGGAAAAGAAGGAGAAGGAGCGGTCGCAACGCGAGATCAGCAGGGAAGCGGAGGAGCGCAAGGCGCGCGAGGACGAGAAGAACAAGATCGCGTTCAGGTACGATTAAGTAGCCACCGCGCAGTCGCTCGGTGAAGTCGATTTGATTCGTCGTGAAAAGAAGGTTTTCAGTCTCGGTCCCCGTCTCAGTCAATCAGTCAGTCCCCCACGATGGCGTCGCCCGCCGACGACGAGGACAAAGCCGCGCGAAAGTCGTCCACCATCCTCGCGCACGCGGCGATGCCCTCCTCGCCGATGCCGCCCGGGTCGTCGAACGCGCGGACGATCGCTCGGATCACCTCGGCCCTATCGAACCCCTCCCTGTCCTCGAGGACCACCGCCACGATCGCGGCGGCCACGCACGTCGCGCGCCTGCTGCTGAAGTTGACGTCGTACAGTATCGCGAGCGCGTAGACGTCGGTCCGTCCGCATATATCGGCGAACTCGACGTCCGTCGGGTCGTGGCCGAGGAGTATGAGGAGCCGCGGGATGATGCTCGCCGGCGTGGGCGGGCTGAGCCTCCACCCGAGCTCCTGGAGCACGAGCGACTCCATCTTCTGGACGCACACGCGGTCGAACGCGACGTCCACGTGGCGCTGCATGGCCGCGGCGTCCGGCCGCGGGTCGGTCGGATCGCAGGGCTCCTGGAACTTCACCGCGAGGGTCATGCACGCGTTGGCCACGAGGTGGTAGGCCCAACCCTGCTCGGGCAACACCGAGTACTTGCCCGAGCCCAAGAATACGTCCAGGTAGGAGACCGCGAGGGAGGTTGTCTCGGTGGAGAGCTTGAAGACGATCTGGTTCTTGACGATGCCCTCGACGAGGACGCCGCGGAGCTGTCCCACTTGGTGAAGCGTGGGGCGCGCGGCCTGCATGAGCACGTGGTGGTGTCGCTCGGCGTCCAACGCGGCGCGAACCTCGTCGCCCGTGCGCGCGAAAAGCGAGGGGAACTCGTTGTGCCGCTCGGCGCTTCGGTGGAGCGCGGCGAGCGCCGCGGAGGTATCGCGCGCGTCCATCCTCCGGGGCTCCGCATCCATCGCGGACGCGACCTGCTCCATGCGAGATACGACTCGATCGAGTATCAGCGCGGCCGATACTGCCGATACTGCCGTCGCTCGACACAGCTGGCGCCGACACCTTTTCCGGTGCCCGAGCTCATTTCGTCGTCAATCGGTGATTGCATTACATAACTTACGCGTTCCCGCAGGGTCCGTCGTCTGGTCGTCTACGTGCTCGTGCTAAATGAACCGTTTTTTGCCTCACCACCTCCAGAGGCGACGTCGCATCCCGTCCCGTCCCGTCCTCCGTCGCGCGCGGCGACGCGTCCCAACCTCACCTCGCGCCCGAGTGAAGGTTGCCCACGCCGTCAAACTCACCCGCGCTCGAATCCGGCGAAACCTGCGCGAGCGGACGCGAAGGGGCGCTCCTCGCCGCCGCCGCCGCGGCGGTTCCCGACATGAAACAGCTTCCGACCCTCTTGAGACTTCCGGGGTCGCCGCGCCCGTCGCCGTGCGTCCGCGCCCGCGTCTGCGCCGCGTGGTTGACCTCGAGGTTGACCCGGGGCGTCGGCACCCTCGGCGTCGCCCCCGCCGAGTTTGGATCTCCCGACCCGCGCGAGACGCCAGCTGTGATGGCGACGGGCGCGGGGGGGACCCACAAGGCCCCACCCTGGGATCCCCCCGGGCCGCCGGTTCGCGCGGTGAGCTCCGCGAGCTGGCTCCGCAACGAGCTCGTCTGCGCGTTGCACTCGCGCACCAGCCGCTCGAGCTGCTCCACCCTCGCCTCGTAGTTCCTGTTGCTCTCCCGCAGCAGCGCGGTTTGCGACTTGGCGTGCTCAAACTCCGTCCTGAGAAGCTCGTGCTCCCTGCGGTTGGCGTCGCGATCCTCGCGCAGGCGCTCGTACTCCATCGCCAACGCGCGCGCATCCTCGTCGATGAACGCGCCGCCGGCCGTGTGCGTCGGGTGGGACTCGGTCAGCATCACGGATCCCGCGCGGTGGTGCTTGGGCCCGGGGGTGGACGTGAACGAGTTTGATCGGCGGCCGCCCCCGCCCCCGCCCGCGTGTCTCGCGCCGTCGCCCGATCCACCCCCCGATCCGATCCGACCGGTCGCGGCGTCGCAGACGAGATCCGAGGATCGCGACGGGTTCATCGGCGCGCGATCGTGCGGGCTCGGCGACTGCGGGCTCTTCCCGCCGCTGCCGCGATCTGAGCCGAACTCCCCCCTCGCTCCCCGCCCGCCGACCGCCGCCCCCGCGTCGACGACGGTCTGGCTGACGGGAAGCGAGCCCGGGGCGTGGCGCTCCGCGCCCTCGGCGGCGCGAGCGAGCGCTAGACTGTTCTCCAGGTTGTGGATGCGTTCCTGATGCGGCGGGGGAGGGGCGGCGAAGGTCAGCGCGTCGCGTGCCAAGGGGAGTTTCATCATCGCGGGCGGGAAAAACTGGCCGTAGCGCGAGCCGCTGTGAGCCGCAGGTTGGGATACGGTTTGCGCTCTCGGGGGTAGAACACGCGCGATCGAGCGCGCGTCGTCGGGGGCGGCGGGGTTCGCCGGACGTACCTCGATCTCTTCGAACCTCGAGCGCTGCATGAAATCGCCGTCGAAATTGGTCGGATGCGGCGCCAGCGCGGTGGCGCGCATGGCGCTCCCCGGCAGAGGGACCTCCTCGAGCGATCCCAACCCCCCCTTCGCCACAGCCTCTTCCATCGCCGCCCAGAGCGGGTCCGTCTCCCAGTCCTCGCGCTCGAAGAGCGACGCGGTGATGCCGTTGACGTCCGAGTGCCTTCCGCGCCCGACTCCGAACCCGGCTCCCGCGCGCGGCGATGGCTTGACGCCGGCGCCCTGCGCGAAGGCTCCAGCCCCGGGTGACATCCGAGCCTTCTTCCTGCCACCGTTGGCTTTGGATTCGGGGCCCTCCAGGTCGCGCCTCTTGCGGTCGTCCTCCCGCGCCGACGGGTTCTCCTTACCGCGCGAGCTCGGCTGCTCATCCAGCGGAGCACCCACCGGAATCCTCAAGAGGGGCTCCCCGTGCATCCTGAGATCGTGCGTGTACCCGTAGACCCGCCTCTCCATCACGTCCTTGACGTACATCTCGGTCTCTTTTTTCCTCTGCCTCGCGGTGCCATCGGTGAATATCCTCGACGCCCCGAACATGTCGTCGAACCTCGCGTAGTCCGCGAACTTATCGGGGACGCCGTTGCCGACACCCCTGCTCGACGCTACGTCCGCCACCTGGCGCTTCGCGGCGTCGCCATGGCCTCCGCGCATCGTTCTCCGGCGCCCGACCTCGCGGCAAAAAACTCAAATCAACGTTGGTTTCCGCTTCGCTGGCGTACGACACAGAGAAACCCTGCGGAGTCGCGACTCGGTAACGCGCCTTTCCTGAAGCGCGCGAGGTGTCCCACGACCCGAGATCGCTCCGAGGCTCTCGTGTGCCTCGCTCACGAGCCAAAGGCGGGCTTTGACCCTCTCACCTAGCCCGCGCGTCGACGCACTGACCGGTCTCCCGCGCGTCAACTCGCGATGTCTCTGTTCCCTGTATCTGTGCGAAGGGGCGAGCCACAACGTTTTAGAATTTCGTCGTCTCAGCGGAATAGGCGTGTGCGGCCAATAGGAATTCGAATTACAGAATTCTCCCATTCGCGAGGGTCACGGCTGCAGGTGAAAATTTCCCTCAAAAACCCGCCACTGCTGGAGACCGTGAAACCTGTGGCTCACAGCGCCCGAAAAATATCAGATCTGCTGACCGTGACGCCATAGCAGAAATTTGCCGTTTTCACGGTCGGTCGTGTCATCACGGTCGGACCACCGCCGCCTCGGTCTGCCCCAGGTTGTTGGAAAAAGTTCCCTGCCTGCCGGTTCGCGGCGTCAGTGACGCAGCGCGCACCCACCCAAAGCTCGCTTGAAGAGACTCGAGCGCTCTACTCACTGAGAAGGTAGCGAACCTCGATTCGGGAGCGATGGTGAAGCCCAGCAAGACCGCCGGCAAGCCGAAGGGCGGCAAGAAGGTTCTGAAGCAGCTCAAGGTTAAGGGCGGCATCGCGAGCCGCTACACGACGCGCAACCAGGCGCTCAACCGCCTGCAGCTCAAGCTCGCGGACTTTCGACGCCTGTGCATCCTCAAGGGCATCCACCCCAGGTACGCGAACGCTCGTTTCATCTCCCGAAACCCGGCGCGTGCGATCCCCCGTCGTGTCGCATCGCTCCGCCGACCCGCCGCCCGCCGCCGATTTATCAACCAATCCGCGCCCACCGCTGACCACCCTCGTCCACTCTACGCCGCAGGGAGCCCAAGAAGAAGTTCAAGGGCCAGCACAAGACCTACTACCACGTCAAGGACATCAACTTCCTCGCGCACGAGCCCCTCCTCGAGAAATTCCGCGAGCTCCGCTCGTACGAGCGCAAGATCAAGCGCGCCAGGGCGAAGAAGGCGTACCACGCCGTGGACCGTCTGGAGGAGAAGAAGCCTAAGTACGGCCTGGACCACCTCGTGAAGGAGCGGTACCCGACCTTTCTCGACGCCCTCCGCGATCTCGACGACCCGCTCACGCTCGCCCACCTCTTCGCCGTGCTCCCCGCGGACAAGAGGCACGGGATCCCCGCCGAGGTGGTGCTTGAGTCTCGCAAGCTTTCGCTCGAGTTTCAGTCGTACGTCACCAAGATGCACGCGCTGCGCAAGGTGTTCATATCCGTCAAAGGGATCTACTACCAGGCGGTGGTGCACGGCCAGGAGATCACCTGGCTCACCCCGCACGCGCTCGCGCAGACGTTGCCCGAGGACGTGGACTACAGGGTCATGCTCACGTTTTTGGACTTTTATACGTCGATGCTGGGCTTTGTCAACTACAAGCTCTACTTTGACCAAGGCCTGAGGTACCCGCCGGTCCTGGACACGCGACTCGAGGACGCCGCGGGTGGCATCGTCGCCGTGATCCACGACCTCGCGGACAGGATGGAGACGGACAAGGAGCAGGGCTACGCCGGCGGCGCCAAGAAGAAGAGCGCGCAGGCGAAGCTCACCGAGTCCAGGCTGGCGACGCTGGGCGATAAACTCGCGCAGATCGGCGACGGGGAGGTGGACGAGGAGGCCGAGGCCGAGGCTGCGCTGCGCGCCGAACGCAGCGACGGCGAGGACGATGAGGAGGAGGCCGAGGAGGAGGACGAGCTCGAGCGCGCCATCAGTCTCTCCGCCGGCGGAGATCCGACGGCGAGGGAGGACGCCAAGGTCTGCGCCACGCTCTTCAAGGGGATGGTCTTTTTCATCCAGCGCGAGTGCCCGAGGGACATGATGGTGTTCATCATCCGATCGTTCGGCGGCGAGGTGTGCTGGGACGGCGAGGGCAGCCCGTACGACGAGTCCGACGGCGGCGTGACCCACCACATATGCGACAGGCCGATGGAGGGAAAGATGCTCGCTCAGCGCGAATACGTCGTCCCGCAGTGGGTGTGCGACTGCGCCAACTGGAGGATCCTCATCCCCTGCGCCGACTACAGGCCCGGGATCGTGCCCCCGCCCCACCTCTCCCCGTTCGTCAGCAAGGACGACGAGGGGTACACCCCCGACTACCAGGCCACGCTGGAGAAGCTCCAGATGCAGGCGAAAGCCGCGAGGGAGGGCCGGTCCTTGGCGGACGTCTCCGGCGACGCCGGCGCGAGGATGCTCACCGCGGAGGAGGAGGCGGAGGAGGAGGAGCGCGAGTACGCGCGGGACCTGCAGCGCGAGGCGAAGGGCATCCCTTACTCCAGGGCCATGCAGGAGGGCAGGGATCACACCGCGGATTCGGACGAGGAGGAGGAGGGATCCGAGGAGGAGGAGGGATCCGAGGAGGAGGAGTCCGACGAGGAAAACTCCGACTCCGAGGAAAACTCCGACGACGAGGACGACTCCGACGACGAGGAAAATTCCGACGCCGAGGACGACTCCGAGGACGAGGACGCGCCGAAGAAGGCCAAGAAGCGCAAGCCCTCGAGGCTCACCCACGAGATGGCGATGCGCGAGAAGGACATCATCATCAACAAGCGCATCAAGGAAATGGGTGAGGATGAGGAAATCAAAGCCATGAGTTATACCCTGCTGCCCAGGAAGAAGAGGGAGCTGTACAAGGCCATGCAGCTCGGTCTGGCCAAGAAGGAGGCGCGGGTCAACGAGCTCAAGGAGCGGGCCAAGAAGCTCAAGAAGGACGGCGTCATGGACGAGAAGGGGAGGCTCATTCCAGCCGCGGCGGATGCCGCCCCGGCTAAGAAGACCAAGAAGAAGAAGTGAGCTTGTAATGAGAGAAACGCGGGATCGATGAGTAAACGCGAAAGGCTTTGCTGATAATTGAAACCTCCGCAGTGCTAGAACGAATATGCGCGCGGCGCTCTGCGCGTGAATGTACACAACTCCGTTTCACGCCGGGGAGCCGAAAGCACTTGCCAGCGCACTCCGACTGCCCACGACGACACCCACCAAGACTAATGACCAAGAATAAAGCGGCAGCGAGAGCGCGGCGTTTAAACCAGCTCGATGATAGCCATCTCGGCGTTGTCCCCGCGTCTGCGGAGCGTCCTGACGATGCGGGTGTAACCACCGGTGCGGTCGGCGTAGCGAGCGGGCGCCTGCTCAAAGAGCGCCGCGACGAGCTCCTTGTCGTAGACGTACGCCTCGGCCTGGCGCTTCTTGTGGTCCCCGCCATCCTTGCCGAGCTGGATCATGTGCTCCACGGGCTTGCGCATGGCCTTGGCCCTGGCCATGGTGGTGGTGATGCGGCCGTAGCGGAGGAGGTCAGTGGTGAGGTTGCGGAGGAGAGCCTTGCGCTGGTCGGCGGGGCGGTGCAGGCGCGCGACCTTGTTCCCGTGGCTGATCATGAACCACTTGCCACCCGCCTCCACGCCGAAAGACGCGGACTCGACACCTGCGATGGGACGGATCGGGGCGATGCGACGTCAGTTCACGGGTCGGGGGCTGGGTCCAGAAAGAAAGAAAATGGATAAAAGGAGGGGGGCGTGGCGACGTCGCTGACGGGTCGAATCGACGGGTCGAGCGAGGCCGCGCGCGGTTCGGAAAGTCGGGATTCCAGGGTTCGAGATCCATCGGGCGGTCGACTGCACGCGCGCGAGGCGCGTCGCGGGGATTCACCCCCGCTCCCCGCTCCGACGCGCGTCCCATCGGCCCAGCCTTAGCCACTTGAAAAAGCGTGGCGAACCCCAAAACCCTGAAACCCTGAAAAAAAGCCACCGGAAAGGCGCGGTGAAGGCGGGCGCCGCGCGAGGGCGACGGCTTGGACGCGCCAAACGACGACGCGACCGATACCGCACGCCGCATCGAAGCGCTTGACGCGTTCGTTAGGCGCGTGAAGACGCGCGTCTTCGCCGCCACCGCGCCGTTCCGGGCGGGGAATCAGCGCTTCCGGACACTCACCCTCGCGGCCCAGAGAAACGGAGCCATTCATGGACCCGACCAGGGACACGGCCTGGGCGGGCGCCTTGGGGGCGACGCGAACGTTGCCGCGGACGCCGACGGTGGGCATCGCCGTAGTGAGGGCGGACATGACGAAGGCCATCTTACAACTCTCTGTCGTCGAGCGCTGCTGCGAATGACCGGGCGCGCGGACCTCCGATTCGGCTTTATTGTGGGGGGGTGACGTAGCGGGCGAGTTTATCCAGACGAGGAGACGAGCAGCGGGGCAACCGACCGAATCCTATGGCGGGCAGTCATCAGGATTTCGCCCCGCGGATCTCGGCGCCTCGGAACTTTATCCTCGCCGACTGACAAGTGGAGGGCGAGGCGACGGCCACTCTTCACGCCGCGCGACTCGCCCGTGCGCCCGGATCTCGACGGAAGAGACACTCGGTGACGGAAATGTCCGCGATGTTCGCCTCGGCGCCCGTCGCGCTCAAGGTCGCCGCCGCCAAGCCGAGCGGCGCGCGTGCTCGATCGGCCCGCGTCGTCACCGTTCGCGGTTCCGTCGCCGAGGGCGCCGCGAAGACCTCCGCCGCGCAGGCTGGCGACCGCCAGAAGGCCGTCGTCGTGGGTGGCGGCGTTGGCGGCCTCGGCATGGCGTCCCGCCTCGCGCACGCGGGCTACGACGTCACCATCCTGGAGAAGAACGAGGACACCGGCGGCCGCGCCAGGTCCGAGTTCTTCGGCCCCGACGCCGACGCCTCAGGATGGCGCTTCGACACCGGCCCGTCGCTCATGCTCCTCCCGGACAGGTACCGCGAGCAGTTCACCGCGGTGGGCAAGAAGCTCGAGGACTACATAGACATCGAGCGCGTCGACCCGGCGTACCGCGCGCACTTCGGCGATCACACCACGCTCGACCTCCTCTACGACACCGAGAAGATGCGCAAGCAGCTTGACGACGTGGAGTTCGGAGCGGGCGGTCGATACATCGACTGGCTCGGCCGCGCGCGCGCCTCCCTCGACTACGGCGTCGCCGCGTTCATCGAGAGGGACGCAAACTCCATCCTGGACTTCGTCGACCTCTCCCGCGTCGGCCCGCTCGCGTTGGCCGTCAACCCCCTCGACCTCCTCCTCCCCCAGTTCAACCAGATGGCCAAGTACTTCAAGGACCCGAGGCTCCGCGCGCTCTTCTCCTACCAGGAGCTGTACGTGGGCCTCTCCCCGTACAACGCACCCGGCGTCTTCTCCCTCCTCGCCGCCACCGAGCTCACCGACGGCGTGTGGTATCCCAAGGGCGGCTTCGACAAAGTTCGCGGGTCGCTCGCACAGCTGTGCGACGAGGAGGGCGTCGAGATTCGCACCGGCGCGACGGTCGAGTCCATCCTCACCGAGCCCCTCGGCGAGGGTCCCAGCCAGATCGCCGGGAGCAAGGCGACGCAGGTAGTGCGTGGGGTGCGGCTGGCGAACGGCGACGTGATCGAGGCGGACGTGGTGGTGGCCAACCCGGACCTTCCGTGCGTGTGGGACCAGATGATCGACAAGGAGACGTTTCCGGAGGCGAAGAAGGAGGCTGAGCGATGGGAGGACGCCGAGTACTCGTGCTCGGTGATCGAGTTCAACTGGTGCCTCGACACGCAGATCGAGAAGCTCCTCCACCACAACGTGTTCCTCTCGGGCGACTACGAGGGAAGCTGGGTCAGGCCCTGCGTCGTCTCGGATTTCGACGCCCCCAAGCAGCACAACTTTTACTGCCACAACCCGGTGTACACGGACCCGACGTGCGCGCCCGAGGGTGGATCGTCCGTCATGATCCTCCTGCCCGTCGCCAACATCAACGAGCAGGCGAGGATGTGCAAGAAACGCGGCCTGCCCGTCCCCACCGAGGAGGAGATGGTGAACGCGGGGAGGGAGGCTATCCTGCGCAGGTTCGAGGAAGCCGGCCACGGCGACTTGCGCCCTCACATCAAGCACGAGAGCGTCACCACCCCGTCGCAGTGGCGGGAACGGTTCAACATCAAGCACGGAGCGGTGTTCGGGCTGTCGCACGGCCTGACGCAGCTGGCGGCGTTCAGGCCGCCGGTGAGGACGGGCATCGGCGCGCTCGACTCGCCCGAGTGCGACGGGCTGCACTTCGTGGGGGCGTCTACTCGACCGGGGAACGGCGTGCCGCTCGTGCTCATGGGGGTCAAGGTGGTGTTCGAGGCCATCATGAAGCAGCACGGCGCAGGGGTGAAGGCGCGCTAGCCGACGCGATCGTCGCGATCGAACTTGCAATTGCATCGTATTATTACCGGGTTGTGAAAGGAGGGAGAGGAGCCACGTCCGCCCTCCTCGGTTTCTCGGGTGTCCCGAGGTTTCAGTTTTCTCGCGCTTTCTTTTCTTGGTCGGGGTCGAGAGCGAAGCCCCACTCACTCTTCATGCGCCAGGGCGACGCCGGCGACGTGGAGAACTCGCTCGGCGTCGCGAAAACCGGCGTCCTCCGTCGCGCGCGCGAGCGTATCTGCTCGCCGCAGGGGCGCATCTGCGTGTTCTTCGCCATGGTCGCGCTCGGCCTCTTCTTTGTCTGGCCTCTCAGCCTGGCTTTGACCGCGGCGGCGCAGGGCCCGCTCCCCGTGCCCGCTCCCCGCGACGGCATCCCCCCCGCGCTCGCGCCCGATCCGCGCCTTCCACTCCCCGACGACGGTCTCCCGCTCCCCGACGGCCGATACGTCGCCATCGTCCCGTACCCCGCCCCCGCGGCGACGGTCGTCCCGTCCGAGGACCGCGGCGACGCCGAGGACGACGACGCCGGCGCGCCGCCGCTCGACTGCGACACCGTCCGGGGCGTATCGGGGGGCATGACCGGCGTGGACCTCTTCTATAACCTCACGTTCCTGAGCGGTCTCGAGCGCCTCGTCGTGCCGGGCGGCGCGTTCCACGAGGTCGTCGGCGACCTCACCGTCTTCGCCCCCGTCGACGACGCCTTGCGCTCCGAGCTCGACTTTTTCGCCGACGTGCTCAACGTCACCCGCGACGACGTCACGCGCGACGCGCCGCTGCTCCAGGAGATCCTGAGGCAGTTCATCGCGTACGGCGACGTAGGCGAGTCGTACCGCGGCCTGTTCGTCACGCTGGACGGGAGCCTGTGGAACTACACGCGCGGCGACGTCGACGGGGGCGAGATCGCGCTGGTGCCGGTGGGGATTCAACTCGAAGAACCACCGGTGATACTCAAGGTTGACGACGACGCGGGGGTCCTGGCCGGGTGCAGCCGCGGCAGGAGACTCAGCGGCGTGGTCAGGGCGACGCGATACGCCAGGTGGGCTCGACGACAGATTCGACGAAAGGGCACGGTTTGGGGCTGAGACGCCGGATGAGAAAAACCAAAAACTGAACGTCCCCATTCCCCGCGCCGACTCATCAGGGTCTACCCTCGTCGTCCCGTCTATCGTCCGTACGTGCCTTACCCCGTGTACGACCCGTGGCCGGGCGCGGTGGCCGGGTCCATCGGGTACGGGTTGGGTGCGTTGGACGGGGTCGCGGCGGGCGCGGGGGTGGGATACTACGAGGGAGCGTACGACGCCCTCGACGCGCTCGACGGATTGGACTACTGAAGGAGAAGCTAGTTCGCGTTCATCGGCATGATCATCCGCCTCTGCTTGTGATGTCCCAGGTTTTCATCGCCACGTGATGTATGTGGTCTATGTTGAGGTATCTCGCCGATCTTGTCCTTGTAGTTCTGCATGATCTACACGGTCAAGATCTCACAGACCACATGTCGTCTCAGCACTATCATCTTGCACTGTTTGCGATGAATCCTGGGCCATGGAAACAAGCAGAAGCGGATGATTGGAACACCTCAGCCTCTTTTTCGACGTCGGCCGGGTGAGGATCTGGCGTTGCAGTCCGAATCGTAGAAGGTTTCGAATACCGCTTCTACGATTCGGACCGAACACTCACCCGGCGCAACGACAAGCCAACGTAGAGCTCTAGTCGAGTTTCAACGAACGAAAGGACAGTTTGTCGTGACATTTACAAGGCGTCGGGTCCGGTTCCCTCACTAGATGTCGCTCGTCAGGTCCAGCTTAACGGTGGTGGACCCCGGCGGCGCCTGCGCGGGCTGCCCCAGCATCGGGCATCCCGCGCACCGATATGCGTCGCCCAGGTAGCAGTTCCCGCACGAGCTCTTAAACTCCTCCTTCTTCTCCTCGGTCATCGCCGCCCTCTTACCCGCCTCCTCCTCAGCCTCCACCTCCGCGCGCCCGCAGCTGCAGTTCTTGCACGCCTTGGGGCCGCACCCCTCGCCCGCTTCGCGAGCCTTGGACGCGGCATCCGCGCCCGAGCGAAGGTCGGCGTCGTCGAGCAAGTCGTCCTCGTCCACGAGGTCGTCGTCGTCGCCGAGCTTCCACGCCTTTGCCGCGCCGTTGTTGTTCGGCGGCGCGGCGTTCTCCTTCAGCCGGCGGGACTTGAGCGAGAACGACGCGCCCGCGGTCCACGTCGGCTTGGACGCGGCGACCGCGCCCGGCGCGACTCCCGCGACGTCCCCCGCGGCCGCCCTCGCGTCCGCGAAGCCCGCGACGAGCAGATCTTTCTCAGCCGCGGGCGCCGAGCTGACGGGGACGGAGGACGTCGCGGCGGCGCCGAGGACGCCCACGACGATCTCGCCGCCGGGCATGACCGCCTCGTGCAACGCCGCGAGCACCGCGGGGGTGTGGAACCCGGGGGAGGACGCCAGGGACACCAGCTTCGCGACCGATCCCGCGGGCTCGCCGAGGTTGCCGTCGGCGGCGACGCGGGTGAGCACGAGGACGACCTCCGGGTCGAGGCCGTACGCGGCGGCGGCGGACACGACGGACGCGGGGAGGGACCTGGCGTCGGTCGCGAGAACGTGGGACGCCATCGTTCGCGGAAGCGCGGACACGGGCGGCGGCGTCGAGTAGTGCCGCGGGATCTGGCGGACTGGGGCTCTTACGAAAAAAAGGGCCCATTTTCGCAATAACCTTGAAACGACCCGACCATCCATTTCGGTCAACCTGACCGTTACCGAGAAAGGAAGGCGCCCGAAGCGGGATCGCATTGCGGACGGGCGCGCCGTCGGCGGGAAGATGGGGCTCGTGATCGACGACGAGGAGGCGGAGGCCGCCGAGAAGGCGGCGAATGCGGCGCTGGACGCGGACGCGCCGTGGAACGCGCCCGACGAGGACCCACCGCCGGGGACCGCCGGGGAGGACGCCGAGCCCGAGTTGGACGCGGAGGGCAACCCCGTGGAGAGGCCGGCGCCGGTGGATTACAAGGGCATCGCGAAGCGCCTGGCGATGGCGACGACGCCCGCGGAAGGGGAGGATGAGGTGGACCACCTCAAGCTCGTGTGCGACGCGTGCGACGACATCCGCGCGCTCGATATCGTCGCCAAGGATGGGTACGACGAGCTGGCGAGCAAGATCAAGTACTTCCGCGTCGTCGAGCTGCTGTTCAGGCACTTACGCGCGATGCCCGCGCCGTTGCCGCCGACGCCCGAACCCGAGCTCGACGACGAGGGCAACCCGATCGAGCCCCCGGCGGAGGACGACAAGGAGAACGAGCGCGAGCTGACCGCGGAGGAGCGCAAGGCGGCGGAGGCTGAAGCGGAGGTCCGCGCCAAATGGAACGCGGTGGGGATGCCGTGCGCCAGGGCGCTCGCGCACCTCGTCTCCGTCCCCGGCGCCATCCGCCGCGAGGTCACCGACTCTCCGTACCACACCCGGGCGCTCTTCGCGCTGTGCGACCCGGCGCCGTTCCCGCCGCGAGACGCGCTCGCGCTCTCCGACGTCGCGCTCAGATGTTTAACCCAACTCGCGCGGGGCTCGTCTTCGTTCGCCGCCGCCGTCGCCGCCGCCGCGTGCGGCGACGACCCGGCGCTGCCCAACGCCGCGTGCACGTGGCTCACGCGCATGTGCGCCCTGGCGCCGCCGCCCAAGACGGAGGCGCGGTTGGCGGAGGAGGCGGAGAGGGAGGCGGAGGAGTTACGAAAGAAAGAGTCGGAGGGGGACGCGTACGTCCCGCCGCCGCCGCCGCCGCCGCATCCGCGTTGGCGCGTCGCGGCCAAGGCGATGCGACTGGCGACCGCCCTGGCGCGGTCGCCGTCGCATCGCGCGCGGATCCTGCGCGTGATGGAGCCCGCGAGGACGCCGATAACCGTGGAGAGTTTGCGGGCGGAGCGCGAAGACGCCGAGAAGGAGCGCGACGGAGAGACAAAGACCGAGACGAAGAAGCCGGCGAAGGACGCGGAGGAACCGGCGGATATCCTGAAGGTGGCGCTGCATTGCGCCACGAAGCACCCGACGCGCGAGGAGCCCGGGGATAAGACGACGAGGATGCTGGCGCTGAGGTTGGTGCGGCTCGCGTGCGCGGACG
>MDTE01160817.1_pt1 | contig 15033 bp, 14 predicted proteins | sample 811231 | NCBI WGS metagenome assembly MDTE01 (sample SAMN05326651, study PRJNA326480) | marine metagenome | isolation source: seawater | place: Indian Ocean: Red Sea | collected 2010 | reverse complement strand
GTCCTGTTTTGGGATCTATATCAATAAAATCAACTTTTGCCCCACAATATAAAGCACAATTTGCTGACGCTACAAAACTATTTGGAGATGTCCAAACAATATCGTTTTTTTTCAAACCAAGTGCCATGCAAGAAATATGTAGAGCGCTTGTTCCTGAATTAACAGATACACTAAATTTTGATTTTGTAATATCACAAATTTTTTTTTCAAATTTTGGGACTATTGGACCAGTAGTTAAAAATTTCGACCTTAGAATTTTTACAACTTCACTAATGTCCTTATTGTCAATGGACTGCTGTGAGTAACTTATCATTAGGAAATTTTTTTATTTAATTTTTTAATTTCTGACACACTAAGAAAATTTTTATTTTTTCCTGAACTATAATCAAGTCTCATTTTGACTTTTTTTCCTATTTCTTTTAAGTTATTTACGTATTTTTTTGTTGCATAGTTTTTAGTAAAAGTTGGAATAATTACTAAATGGTTTTTCATTTGTCTCACACTCTCTGACTCATCTGAAGAATATAATAATTCATGAATTTTTTCACCAGGTCTAATACCAATAATCTTTATTTTGATATTATTTCCCATAGATTTTGCAAGATCGGTTATTTTAATTGATGGCATGATGGGTATAAAAATTTCTCCACCAATCATTCTTTGAAAACTGTTTAAAACAAAATCCACTCCTTGGTTTTCCGTAATCCAAAATCTAGTCATGTTTGGATGTGTAACTGGTAAAATTTTTTTATTCTCACTTATAATTTTTTTAAAAAGCGGAAAAACTGAACCTCTAGAACCTACTACATTTCCATACCTTACAATTGAAAACTTTGTGCCTAAATTTCCAGACAATAAATTAGCAGAAATAAATAATTTATCTGAAGCAAGTTTTGTTGCTCCATAAAGATTAATAGGGTTTACCGCTTTGTCAGTAGATAAAGCTATTACTTTTTTTACTTTATTATGTAAACATGCATCAATTACATTTTCAGCTCCATTTACATTTGTCTTTAGACATTCCATAGGATTGTATTCTGCTGTGTCTACTTGTTTAAGAGCAGCCGCATGTATTACATAATCTATTTCTCTAAAAGCAAATTTTAATCTATCTTTATCTCTTACATCTCCTAAAAAAAATCTTAAAGATTTATAATTTCTAAATAGATGTTTCATTTCATATTGCTTAAGTTCATCTCTTGAATAAACAATTAATTTTTTTGGTTTAAATCTTTTTAAAAAAATTTTGACAAATTTTTTTCCAAAAGATCCAGTACCACCAGTAATCAATATATTTTTATTTTTAAACATAAGTATTTTTATAAATTTTTAATAAGTTTTTTATAATTATCTATTAAAGTAAGTTCATTTTTAAAACCTTTTAATTCATTTACAATATCAATATCTTCATATGTATATTTTTTATTTATATAATTTTCACAATTCTCCAGTGCATTTATTAAATCAGTTTCATTTTCAAAATAATAAAAACCCCTTATATTATCGAAAAAACTTTTTTTAACCTCAAACTTATCTTCGTATTTTAAGAAATTACAATAAAAAACCTTTTTTTTTTTAATTATAGCTTCTATCAAAATGGACGAAGAATGACTAATCAAAATATCTGACCAATCAATTAATTCTGAAGCATTAAATTTCTCATTGAAAATTGGAGTACATTTTTCTGGTAAAATTGACTTAGGTTTACTTGACTTTTCAACGTGAATCTTTTTTATGTTCTTTAATTTTTGTATAAAATTTTTTGGATTAGTGAAAATTCTGTCATTTATGAACACACCAACTTTTGTTTTTTGATTAAACTTTTTTTCATTTTTATAAATTTGACTCAATTTTTCAATCCAAAATCCAGAATATCTTAAACATCCAAGCGATTTTATTTTATCCATTTCATTATCTTTAACTTTATGAGAAATTTTACATGATGATATATACGTATCACATAGGGATAATGGGAAAAAACTTTTTTCATAAGGCTTTGTTATTAATGTTCTTGTTCCAACCTCTAATTCTATTATCTTTATTTTTGAAATTTTTTTTAGATTGTTTAAAAATAATTTCTTAGCTTCGACATAATCGTTTGGGATTATTATTTTTGAAACATTATTTTTTTCAATAAATTTTTGAAATTCTTTTGTATTAAAAAAAACCATATTTGAAATTTTCCACCAAAATCCAGAAAATTTTACAATTGTTTTAATAGGCAGAAAACATAATATCCTAAAAAAAATTAATATTATGTAATTGATAACTCCAGTATTCGAATTGTTTAATATTTTTATATTTTGGTTTGCAAAGTATTTTAATAGTTTATTTTTTTTATAAGATGCGATTGGATTTGAGTTCAAAATTATAACATTTTTTTTTTCTTTTTTTAATAGTTCTATAAATGGTGCTAATGAGTCTAATTGGATTATATGATCAAATAAAAATAAATACATTTTTAAAGATGAAATTCCTTTAAATTTATAAAATTGAAATTTTGTGCATCTGATTTAAATCTTACATTGTAATTTTTAGTTACAAGAGGAATAAGCCTCAAACCTTGCTCTGTAAAATCAGGCTTTAATCTTTTTGAAATTTGCTCTCTTTTTATATATATATCATTTTGATTTTTTATTAATTTTTTTAGTTTTTTAAAATCTTTTTCTGTGTCAATGGTTATTGATAATTTTTTTTCCTTAGATTTTACTTTTTCATTCAAACAATAAATTTTATTAAAATTCTTTCTTAAATAAAAATAAGTCAAATATTCAGAAGAATTTGGATCTTCAGCAAGTTTATAAATCTTTTTTAAAGATGAAATTGACATTATTTCAGATCTTAAACCTGGAAATAGACCATTTGTATAAATAAAATCTAATTTCTTTTTAAAATAAATTTTTGTCATTTTTTTTAGAGTTTTAATATCTGTCAAAGGATTATCTCCAGTTATTCTTACGAAATGGTCTGCCTTAAATTTATCGCAACATCTAATTATTCGTTTGAATATATTTTTTTCAGATCCATAAAATACATTTATCTTATGTTTTTTTTTAATTTCTTCAAAAAATTTATTTTTTTTTTCTCCACTGCATATTATTATTTCTTTTTTTTTGAATGATTTGCATAAACGTAAGATTAAGATTTCTAGTAGACTTTTGCCCAAAATTTTTTTTTTAATTTTAAATTTCAATCTTTTAGAATTAAATCTACAAATAATCAAAATTTTGAGTTTATCTTTTTTTACCTTCATTAATCTATTTCTTTACCATTTTTCCAGATTGTATTTGATAAATTTCATCAAAATTTTCAAACTCATCCTCAAAGTGTGAAATATTTATAATTGTTTTTTTTCCTAAAAGTTTTTGAATAATTTTGTTAATATTATTCTTATTTTCTAGATCTAATGATTTTGTAACTTCATCAAAAATAAGTATTCTTGATTTTCTGTACAAAGCTCTTGCAATTGCTATTCTTTGTTTTTCTCCACCCGATATTTTAGATCCTAATTCACCTAAATTATTATTTTGTGAGTTCTCTAAATTTGTATTAAGTTTTTGTAAATTTGTTATTTCAAGAGCATAATCATAGTTTTCTTGTTGTTCGGAATCTAGTTCATCCTCAAAGGTAATATTTTTTTTTAAACTATCATCGTATATAAAGACTTTTTGAGGAACATATCCAATTATTGAGTTAAAATCAGATAAATTTTCAGTTACATCATAGTTATCAATTTTAATTTTTCCTTTTAAAGGTTTTAATAAACCCAAAATAATTTCAATCAATGTACTTTTTCCTGAACCAGACTCACCATAAATACCTATGGATTTATTGATAAAAATATCTAAATTTAAATTATTAAAAATATAATTTTTTGATCCTGAGTATTTAAAACTAATATTTTGTAGATTTATATTTTTTTTGAAATCGTTAAATTTATCCTTGGTATTTTCTAAATTATTAAATTCAATTTTTTCTGATTGAAAATAGAAAAAATCAGCTGTTATTTTTTTTATCGCTTCTCTTGAGTAATCAAACGATTGAAGATTATTAATTAAATTATTTACAGAAGGTATTATTCTAATTATTACAAGAGACAGGGCTCCTAAAACTGGGATAAAATCAATGAAATTTTGTTGATTTTTTTGAATATATAAAATTAAAATTACCATAGATAATACCGCTATAAACTCTAGCCATATTCTTGGAAAACTTTGAAAAAAATTTTGTTTTAATCTAATTTCATTTATTTTTTCTTGATGAGGAACAAATCTTTTAAAAAAAAAATATTCTTTTTTTAAGATTTTAATTGACTCAAAACCCAGCAAACCTTCTTGTAATTTTTTTAACCTCAAACCTGTTTGAATTTGTCTCATTTTTCCCCATAACAAATTTTTTTTTGATATGATAAATTGATATAAGAATGCAATCAAAAATAAGATAATTAAAGTAGTAATTGTTAAATAAGGATCAATAAAAAGTAAAAAAAATATTAAAAATAAAAATAAAAAGACATTCCTAAATATCTCCAATGAAGTCATTAAAATTCCACCAGCCAGTTGGCCACTCTCCACGGTTATGTTTCTAATTAATTCTGAACTATCAAACTTGCTATGAAAAAGGGAAGAGCCTTTAAGATAACCATAAAATAATTTCTTAGAAATTGAAGCCTCAAAATCAAAAACAAATTTATTTTGGTACCAATAATAAAAACTTAGAAATAATGATTTTAATAAATATAAAAAAATTACATAAAATAAAATCAATTTCTTGCTTTGAAAATAAATATCAAAATCCAATAATGGAATTTTAAAAGAAGAAACATCAGAAACTATTATTGTTAATAAAGCAAAAACTAATGAAATACCTAAAAATTCAAGTGAAGCTGCAAACAAAAAAAAGAAAAGAATTAAAAAATATTTTTTTTTTTGTTTGGGAGACATAATTTGAAATAAGTCTTTTATATTTTGTATCAAATTTTTCATATTAATCTTTTTTAAAAATTATATTCTTTAAAATTACTAAGGTATCTTTTTTACAATATTTTCTAGTTTTTATCTTTTTAAATTTATCTCCAGTAAAAAAAACACTTCTTGTGAGTCCTTTTACTTTTGTTCTTAAAAATTTGATATCTAACTTACTAATTTTTACATTTGCTTCCAAAGATTTAGAAAACACCGCATGTTTTCCCATTTCATTCTTATAAGTCTTTTCATCTTTTGAAATTTTACTGTTATTAAGTATTTTAAAAAAATTTTTAAAATATTTTACAAATTGCTTAAATTCTAACTCTTCAAAGCTGCTTATATAATCTGGTAATTTTTTTTTTCTATCCAATGTTATATGTTTTTCGATATAAGTAGCACCATTTTGCAAAGCAATACAGCAACCTAAATAAGTTAATGAAGGATCTTTTACTTCTGTGTGATCAGCATATCCAATAAAAAAATTTTTTTTTTTTAGTTCATCAATAATTTTAAACCTCGTTTTACTCAAATTTGTTGGAAAATTTTGATACCCATACATTAAAATAATTTTATTTTTATTCAAATGACCAAATTTTCTTTGAATTTCACTTAAAGAATAACCTGAAATATTTATGAAAACTTTTTTAAATGATTTCACAGCATCTTTAATTATCATTTGATTATCCTGTTCAGATGAAGAAATTTTTATAAAGTTTTTTTTATTAAATTTTTTACAAAAAAAATAACTTTCTTCATCAAATGGCTCTAAGATAAGACTAATTTTTTTTTCGTATTTCTTTATAATTTTTTTCCACTCTCTATGGTCAATTTCAATTTTATTAAGACCTTTAAAATATTTACTTTTTTTGTGGCACAAATTTCGATTCTTGAATATTTGAAATTTCAAATAATCTGCATTTTGCTTTACAGCAATATCAGAGATTTTTTTTAAAGCTTTTATCGACCCATTATGAGAAGAGGCAATTTCAGCAATAATCTTAATATTATTCTCCAATTTTTTTCCACTCATAAGTGTCTTTAAAATCACAATTTTTGCAAATTTCTATTTGATCCAACTTTTTTGATTGATGTAATTTTCTAACTTTATTCAATTCATTTCCATTCCAAATAGACTCTAAAGAGCAAATTTCTTTGTTTGGTTCATTAAATTTTTTTGGTTTTTTTGCATTAATTAATAATTCAAAACCCTTTTTCTTATCTTTAATATTTCTCTCAAGTTCTTTTACAGTTTTATCTATTTCAAAAGCTCTTTTATCAATGAAACCAAGACAATGCTGTGCTCCCCAATCATGACAACACATTGCTACCCTGCCATCAAAAGTAATCATCAATCTTTGAAAAAGTTGATCACAAGGTTTTCTTTCTATCGAAATATAAACTTCCTCATCTGCACCTACATAAAAATTTGTATTTTTGTCTAGATTATTTTCATTTAAATAATTTATTAATTTATCTTTTTTATCTTTACTTATACTTTCAAGATTTCCACCCCTTTCAGTATATTGCGTTACCGTTACATCATCAACACAACTTGAAAATAAGTCATAAAAATCATTTATTTCTTTTCTTGATTCATTTGTTAGTACCATTTGTATTTTAGTTATTGGAAATTTTTTCATTCTTTGTTTTCTAATTTCACTAAATTGACGAATATTTTTCAAAACATCTTCAAATTTATTGCTCTTAAATCTAGATGGTCTCATTTTTTCATAAGTTTTTTTTGTTCCTCCATCAAAAGAGTAAATTATTAAATCAAGCCCAGAGTCTATTAGTTCATTTGATCTTTTTTTATCTAGATTTGTAGCGTTAGTATTTATTGAAACCTCTAATATTCCCTTAGTTTTAGCATAATTGATAAATTTTGGTAATTTTGGATTTAAAAGTGGTTCACCTCTCCAATTAAGTTTGATTGAAGGAACTTTCCATTTTACAGCAGTATCTATTATTTTTTTGTAAAGTTCAAAATTCATAATTTTGTCTGGGGTTATAATATATTCTCTAAAACAGTGTGGGCATGCCAAATCACAAATTGATGCTGTTTCAATATCTAAACATAAAGGTAGATAATTTTTAAAATTATCATCCTTGTAAGCATTTGTAGGATTTAATTTCCAATTTGTTCTGTAAACTTGGAATCTTTGTTTAAAATTGTCTAAGGCTTTAATCTTTTCAACTTTACTAAGAGTTTTATGTAAATTTAAATATTCTATAAAAGCCAAATTCTCATCCATGTTATCAATCATAAACTTTACTCTATCAAACTTATACTTCTCACCTCTGAGATATGAAGAACCTTGAATCAGATTTTGATTTTCAATTTTCATGATTTAAATTTTATTTGTATAAATATAGTTATATACACGTAAATAATCTTGCTATATATTAATTAATCTAGGCAAAATAAAGACTTTAATCACTATATTTATCGTAAAAATGAACATTAAATTAAAACTTTCAAACAAAGTATTTGAACCCACAGGTACAAGTGAAATTCTATTTAAATCTGCAGTTAAACATATCAAAAAATCAATAAAAATATTAGATTTAGGTTGTGGTTCAGGTTATGTGGGAATTGCGATCGAAAAAAATACCAAACATAAAAATAAACTATTTTTTTCAGATGTTTCAAAGCATGCAACTAAATTGACAAAAATTAATTCTAAAAAAAATAAGATTAAAGCAATTGTCAAAAATGGAAGTTTATTTGACCCTTGGAAAGGATATAAATTTGACTTAATTGTGAATGATGTGTCTGGAATATCACAAGAATTAAATAAAATTTCTCCTTGGTATAATAAACACATAACAAATTTTTCTGGAAAAGATGGAACTGATTTGACAATAAAATTTTTAAAAGATTCATCAAATTATCTTGAAAAAAAAGGTTTTATAATTTTCCCTATAATAAGTTTAAGTAACCATAAAAAAGTTTTAACTTTTACGAAAAAAAAATTTAAGTTCGTAAAAAGAATACAGAGTAGAGAATGGCCATTACCTAAAGAAATGTACAAATATAAAAAAAAAATTGATTTTTTGAACAAAAAAAAATTAATTTTTGTTAAAAAAAAATTTGGTTTAATATTATTTAAAACTGATATATATCTTGTAAAAAAAAATGGCTAATCTCAACGAAACAAAACTAATAAAAAAAATTGCAAAAATTTTAAAAACATCTGAAAAAATATTAGTTAAAAAAGACGATTTTCAAAAATTTAAATTTTGGGACTCATTAATTCATTTACAAATATTATCTTTGTTGGAAGATCAGGTTGGTCCTAAAGTGAATAAAATAAATAATTTAGCATCTTTAACTAGTCTTAAAAAAATTTTAAACAAAATAAAAAAAATTAAGTGATTGGCGTAAAGATTAAATCTATTGAATATTCGCTTCCAAAAAAAGTTGAATATCTAGCTGATTTAAAAAAAGATAATCCAGATTGGGATGTAAAAAAAATTTACTCTGCTACTGGTATTAAAAAAAGATATGTAAGTGATGAGAAAGAGGATATCATTTCACTTTCAATTAAAAGTGCAAAAAAAATATTTAAAAATTTTTCAAGGAAAAGAATTGATTTTCTAATAGTTGTTACTCAAACTTCAGATTATAAATTACCCTCAGCATCATGTATTTTACAAAATCAATTAAAACTCAGAAATGATATCAAAGCATTTGATATAAATATGGGATGCTCAGGTTTTATATACGGTTTGAATATAGCTTCAAATTTAATTAAAAATAATGAAGGAAAAAATGGCTTAATTATTTGTACAGATGTTTACACAAAATTTATTGAAAAAAAGAATAGATCCTGTAGACCAATTTTCTCCGATGCATCAAGTTCGATACTTGTATCGGCTGACAAAAAAAATTATATAGGACCTTTTCAATTTGGAACTGATGGCAAAGGGGCATTTGACCTTTCATTAAAAGACGGTAACAAAAATATCTATATGAATGGTTCAAAAGTAGCTTTGTTTTCTATAAAAAGGGTGCCAGAAAGTATAAATAAATTACTTTATAAAATAAAAAAAAATAAAAATACAATTGATAAATTTATTTTTCATCAAGCAAGCAAATACGTTTTAGACAAAATTTATAAAAATATGAAACTAGATAAATCAAAGATTTTTCAAAATTATAAGGATTATGGAAACACGGTATCTGCTTCAATACCAATAGCGCTTAAACTAGCATCAAAAAAAAAATACCTTAAAAATAAAGATCAAGTTATACTAACAGGATTTGGAGTTGGATTATCTTGGGGTAGTGTATTTGTAAAATGGATAAAGATAAATTAATAATTATTACAGGAGCCTCAGGAGGCTTAGGCTTAAATATATTAAAACATTTTAGCAAAAATTATAAAGTTTTAGCTATTTATAATAAGAATAAACCAAAATTAAAGAATGATAATATTACAACTTTAAAAATGAATTTTTTAAACAAAATTGAAATCAAAAAAAAATTTTTAAATTCAAAAAAAATTATTTTATTAAATTTAGCTTCTATTAAAAAAGATGGATTATCTATAAATTATAATCTCAAAGATTGGAGAGAAATTTTTAAAGTAAATGTGGAATCAAACTTTGAAATTTCAAAAATAATTTTAAGGCAGATGACTCTTAATAACTGGGGTAGAATAATTAACTTTTCATCTTCAGATGGAATTAGGGGAGATATTGGTACCATAGCATATACTTCATCAAAATTGGCTGCTCACGGGATTTCCAGAGTTATCTCTAAAGAATATGCAAAATTTAATATAACTTCAAATATTTTACTTTTAGGTAATTTCAATTTTGGAATGTTTACTAGATTGAATTCATCAAAGAAAAAACAATTGTTAAACAAAGTACCTTCAAAAAAACATGGTAAAATTGATAATATTTATAATGCAATTGAATTTATTATTAATTCTGATTATGTAAATAATTCAGAAATTAAAATAGATGGAGGATTATAGATTGATTGATGAAAAGGAAATTTATAATTCATTTAAAAAAGTAATTAAACCGACAGATACTACTATAGTTTTATATTCAGGTATTTGGTCTTTTATCAATAAAATAAACTTTAAAAAAAATATAGGAAAAAAAATATTAGATATTGTTGAAAATTTAGTTACTCCGAAAAGAACTCTAATAATACCATCATTTTCGTCAGATGCTTTCCTCAGAGAAAATAAATTTGACTTAAAGTTATCTCTAGATAATAAGAATGGAATTATTTCAAAAGAAGCACTCAAGAGAGATTATTACTATCGAACTCCTCAACCTTTGCACAGTTATTTAGTTACTGGAAAAAAAATTAAAGAAATTAAAAATTTAAGTTTAAAAACTTCTTGGGGAAAAACCAGTATCTTAGAATGGATGAAAAAAAATAATTCTAGAATATGTGTATTAGGTATACCCTGGAATAAAGGTTGTAGTTATCTACACAGATTTGAGGAAAAATTCGAAGTTCCATGGAGATATTATAAAACATTTGAAGGAAAAATGTACAACGATAAAAAGTTTATTGGCTATTGTAAGGAAATTAAATTTTCATCTCCTTCAAAAATTAATTTAAAATATGATTATAAACCTTTAATTAATGTTATGAGAAAAAGTAATATCTTTCTTAAAGGAAATGCTAATTTTTTATTAGAATCAACAAAAACAAAATCTATTGATTTAATTGCAAATAATTTTTTTAAAAAATCATCTAAATGGAAAATTATTAAAAATAGATCACAAGTAAAACAATGGATAATCAAATTTAAAAAAAGTGAAACTAATAAAACTTATTGAAAACTTTATTTTTTACAAACCGCAAAATACCAATATAATTTAATATCATCATAAACTTCTGATCTTTCATTAATTTGAACTTTTGAAAAAAATTGTTTTAATTTTTTCTTTAATTTTATTTTACTGTCAAAAAAACCTATTTCTTGATTATCTCGAAATCCTCCCCATTTCCATATCCATAAATTATCCTCTTTTTTTTTACTATTTATCACGGCATCATGCTTTGGTGAGGGGGTCTCTATAATTACCAAGCCATTTTTTTTTAAAACCCTTGAATATTCTTTAATTGCATCATCAATTTTTTTTCCTGAGGAATAATGAATAGTATTAATTGATACAAGAAGGTCAAAATAATTACTTTTAAATGGTAAATTTTCATTATTTCCAATTTTAAGTTGATTTGCTTTTAATTTGAATCTTTTTAAATTTTTTTTTGCTAAATTTGTAAGATCTTTATTTATTTCAACTCCATAGGTTTTCCATTTTTTATCCAAAAAAAAACGTATATTATTTCCAGAAAGGCAACCTATCTCACAGACTTTTAATTTTTTATTTGAAAAAAGATTATTTGTTAATCGTGAATATTTTTTCGAGGAACATATTTTTACTAACATTTCATTTGGATATGATGGTGGAAATTTTGCACCTAGTGATTTATTAAAACTGTTTTTTACTTTCCATCCACTCATTTCTTATTTAATCATATCCCACGTAATTGCTTTATTTTTTGAAACATTTTTTGTTGATGTTTTGTTAATAACTTTTTTATAAAATTGAGAGTCAATTCCTATAACTGGTCTTAAGGAAATAACATTTTTCCAAGTAAATTTTTCATTTTTCTTTATTTCTTTAAAAGTATAAAGAGATCTTCTATTCATTATAGAATTTTTTTCAGATTTTGAAGCCCCATAAAATATTTTTCCTCTGGATTTAAAACAAAGTTTTGTTTCATTAACTAATTTTTTCATTTCTTCTGGTGTAGAAGAAAAGAATGAATCAATACCAGTTTTTTTATTCAAGCAAATGTGTTTCTCTATTATAGTTGCACCTAGAGTTACTGCTGCTACAGCAGATATCGTTCCGATAGTATGGTCTGAAAGTCCTATTTCACACTTAAATTTTTTTTTCATGTCGATAATTGTTTTTAAATTAGAGTCATGAAAAGGTGCTGGATAACTACTAGTACATTTTAATAATGCAATATTTTTTTCTGATAATTTTTTTTTTATTGCACTAAATGCATTTTTTATTTCATTAAAAGATGCCATCCCTGTAGACATTATTATTGGTTTTTTTTTTTTTGAAATTTGTTCAATTAGATTAAGATCATTATTTTCAAATGAAGCTATTTTATAAGCAGGAAAATTTAAACTTTCTAGAAATTCTAAAGATTTAAGATCAAAAACTGAGCTAAAAAGGATAATTTTTTTCTTCTTGCAATATTTTTGTAAAGGCAAGTACCATTCCCATGGGGTATAAGATTTTTTAAATAGACTAAATAATGTTTTTCTGGACCATTTTAAATTTTTGTGGCTGACTATAAATCTTTTTTTATTCGAATTTAGAGTCATTAACTCCGGTTTGAAAGTTTGTAACTTTACTGCATCAGCGCCTGACCATTTTGCTGCATCTATCAGTTTTTTCATTTTTAAGAAACTCCCATCATGATTGCCACTGATTTCTGCAATGATAAATGGTTCACTTTTTTCTCCTATTGTTTTGCCAGAAATTTTCATTATTAGCCTTTAATTTTAGATAAAAACCATTTGTTGATATTTATTTTTGTTTCATTGTCAAAAACATTATTTATTAAGCCACCTTTTCCATCTGAAATTCCTATAACCTTATTAGGATATTTAATACTATTAACTATCACAGATCCTTTATTTTCTATTTGCCCACCTGAAGTAATACTAATTTTTTTATTAATTTTATAATTTCCAATGTCACATTTTATATGCTCTTGTAATGAAATTTTTTTACTTATTTCAGAGCACAAATAGATTCCATAGTTTGGTTTATAGAAATTTTTTATCAAGGGATATCTTTTTTTATAAAATGTAACTTCTTGTCTTAATTTTCCTAACACTAAAATATCAAATTTATAATTCATTTTTTTCAAAACCTTTTGAGTATTTTGTAATGAGTCATCTAAAATAAATAATGAGGATTTTTTATTTTTTGGTATTTTCTTAAATTTACCACCATACTTTACATTATTTGAAATAATATTTGCATATTTGGAAAAACTTATAAAATCTTTAACAGACTCCTCTAAAATTTTTTTCTCACTATATTTAAAAATTTTATTACTTTTATGTCTGTCTTTAATAGAAATTTTTTCATCAAAAAAAATAAAATATTTTGAAAAATTAGAAATAATTTTCAAATCAGTTTTTGAATTTGGACTCTCAATATGGCCCAATATTATATCGTTAGAGCTATAAATATTTTTTATTTGAATGTCTTTTTTATGTGTTCTACAAACTGTCAAAGCTACATTACAATTTTTTTTAAACTTTTCGGAAATTATTATTTTTTTCAAATCTTTAATACCTTCAAATGATTTAAAGTTAATATATTCTAAATTTTTTTGATCTATATTTTGCTCCATTTTAGAATCTTTATTTTTATTAAATTTATAAATAATTTTTTTCTTAAATTTATCATCTAAAGAAAAATTTTTTTTAAACGAAAAATTTTGTAAAACTTGTTTTGGAGATACCTTGATTTTTTTACAAAAAGATACTAATTGAGGATAAAAACTACTGTGAAAATAACTCTTACCAATTAATATCTCTTTATCGTCATAAAGTTTTTTTGGATAAATCGGTAAAATTACATTTGCTACAAGATCAAATATTAAATTAATATTTATCTTATTCTTTAAAATTTTTTCTCTATCAAGAATAGCAATTAACATTTCTGTAATTGCATTTCCAGAACTTCTTCCCATACCCATTATTGAACTATCAATTATATTTGCCCCAGCGTCGATTGCTGACAAGCAATTTGCGTTAGCTAAACCCAAGTTGTTATGTCCATGAAAACCTATTAAAAATTTTTTATTTACAGCTTTTTTAACTTCTTCAATATATTTCTTAACATCATTAGGAAGCATTCCACCAGCAGAGTCGACTATATAAATACCATGGGCTCCTTCATTTGATAAATTTTTTGTAATTTTAGATAAATATTTTTTATCAAAACTATAGGATTTAACAAAATTAACAAAAACTTTTAATCCAATTTTATTACAATAGTTTATGTACGGTAAATCTTTTTTATAAGATTTAGGGTCAACTCCAAATCTGATAAAATCTAATCCAGTTTTTTTTTACTGAATATAATTGATCATAGTTAATATTTGATGAAAAACAAAATGAGCCCACTTTTGAAGAATCATTTTTTTTTGCTAAATTTGCAGCTTCAATATACTCCTCATCTGAACAAAAAGATTTTCCATTTTTTAAATTAGCCCCAATTCCTACACCGTGCCCAACCTCCACATAATTGATACCAGACTCAAATAAAAGTCTACTTATTAGAGATGTTTCAAATTGATTAAAATTATAATTTAAGACATATGATCCATCTCTTAAAGTACAATCAAGAATTTCTACCTTATTTTTTTTCATTAATTATTTTTAAATAAATTAAATTGTTCTTTAATTTTTTTTAAGTTATAATTTTTTGTAAGCCATAAATTAATAACATTTTTTTCAATTTTATCTGAGTTTTTAAATTTTTCTTTTTTTTTATTAAAAACTCTCGCAATATTAGGATAATATGAAGATGCATCGTATCCCTTTTTTCTGACTATTTTTAGAAATTTATCTCTATTACTAATTAAAAAAGAAAATCGCCAAGGAATAAAAAAATCATCCGAGTGTAAAATTTTAACTTTAAGTGTTTGAAATAGTTTTTTATAATACTTAAATTTTCTGCTTCTTTGTTGGAATTCATTATCTATAAATTTAATCGAGCTATATATATCTTTTATTTTTTTATTATTAAATTTAATCAAATAAATTTTTGATGCAAAAGATTTAAGATTTTTTTCTTGAAGTTTCTTTCTTTTTTCAATTACTTTTGAATACCAATTTAGATAACGTTTTTTAGCTGATAAAGGTATTTTTTTATTTACTATCTTTTTATCAAAATTTAAACCGTAATCATAAAATTTTTTTTCATCTGAAAGAACTATTCCTCCGTGATCCAAATCAAAAATTTTTGAATAGCCAAAAGATAATAT
>MDTE01162288.1_pt1 | contig 15035 bp, 9 predicted proteins | sample 811231 | NCBI WGS metagenome assembly MDTE01 (sample SAMN05326651, study PRJNA326480) | marine metagenome | isolation source: seawater | place: Indian Ocean: Red Sea | collected 2010 | reverse complement strand
TGATGGACAAGACGGTGCTGACGGAGCAGAAGGGCCGCAAGGGCCTCAGGGGCCAGCTGGTGCTGATGGACAAGACGGTGCTGACGGAGCCGATGGTGCGCAAGGACCAGCAGGTGCTGATGGACAAGATGGTGCACAAGGGCCAGCAGGTGCTGATGGACAAGACGGTGCTGATGGGCAAGATGGACAAGATGGTGCACAAGGGCCAGCAGGTGCTGATGGACAAGACGGTGCTGATGGAGCCGATGGTGCACAAGGACCAGCAGGTGCTGATGGACAAGACGGTGCTGACGGAGCCGATGGTGCGCAAGGACCAGCAGGTGCTGATGGGCAAGACGGTGCTGATGGAGCCGATGGTGCACAAGGACCAGCAGGACCTGACGGACAAGATGGTGCTGACGGACAAGATGGCCTGAATGCACTTGTTTCCATGACACCTGAATCAGCTGGATCGAACTGTGCCAACGGTGGTACAAGAATCGATGTTGGCGTTGATTACAATTCCAATGGAGTGTTGGAGGCGAGTGAAATCGATCAAACTCAATACGTCTGTAATGGAGGTTCCTCTAACAACACCATGTTGACTTCGATCTCATCACCACCAGCCAACATGGGTTGTGATGCTGGTGGACGAGTTATTGCACACGGACTTGACAACGGTGACGGTGGTGGAACGTATGCAAACGGTGTTCTTGAAACGGGTGAAATTGACTCGTCGACGACCTTTTGCTCTCGGTATTTCTCGGATGATTTTAATCTGAGAATGGTCAAGGATATCAACAGCGGAAGTAGCAGCAGTTATCTCGATGACCTCACGGCCTTTGGCAACACTCTCTATTTCACAGCCAGCGACGGAACCCACGGAAATGAATTGTGGAAGAGCGATGGAACTGCCTCAGGCACAGTGATGATCAAGGATATCTACAGCGGAAGTAGTAGCAGTTCTCCCACCTACCTCACAGTCATTGGTAACACCTTCTATTTCCGAGCCGACGACGGAACCAACGGATCTGAATTGTGGAAGAGCGACGGAACTGCCTCAGGCACGGTGATGGTCAAGAATATACGCAGCGGTTTGGTGAGCAGCAGTTCGCCCGCCCACTTCACACCCATTGGTAACACCCTCTATTTCCAAGCCAACGACGGAACAAACGGATCTGAATTGTGGAAGAGCGATGGAACCGCCTCAGGCACGGTGATGGTCAAGAATATCAGAAGCGGAAGTGGCAGCAGTTATCCCTCCAAACTCACAGCCGTTGGTAACCCCCTCTATTTCCAAGCCAGCGACGGAAACAACGGATACGAATTGTGGAAGAGCGACGGAACTGCCTCAGGCACGGTGATGGTCAAGGATATCTACAGCGGAAGTAGCAGCAGTTCTCCCTTGTTACTCACAGCCATTGGTAACACCCTCTATTTCCAAGCCACCGACGGAACCAACGGAATTGAATTGTGGAAGAGCGATGGAACCGCCTCAGGCACGGTGATGGTCAAGGATATAAGAAGTGGAAGTAGCAGCAGTTCTCCCACCTACCTCACAGCCGTTGGTAACACCCTCTATTTCAGAGCCGACGACGGAACAAACGGATCTGAATTGTGGAAGAGCGACGGAACTGCCTCAGGCACGGCGATGGTCAAGGATATCTACAGCGGAAGTAGCGGCGGTTCTCCCTCCCACCTCACAGCTGTTGGTAACACTCTCTATTTCTCAGCCTACGACACAACCAACGGAGCCGAATTGTGGAAGAGCGATGGAACTGCCTCAGGCACGGTGATGGTCAAGGATATCTACAGCGGAAGTGGCAGCAGCTCTACCTACTTCCTCACAGCCGTTGGCAACACCCTCTATTTCCGAGCCACCGACGGAACCAACGGATACGAATTGTGGAAGAGCGATGGAACCGCCTCAGGCACGGTGATGGTCAAGGATATCAACAGCGGAAGTAGCAACAGTTCGCCCTACTTGCTCACAGCCTTTGGCAACGCTCTCTATTTCACAGCCACCGACGGAACCAACGGACACGAATTGTACACAAATAAGGGCACTCACACAGAAGTGATCTACAGCTAGGTTTGATTGTCTCGGAAGCGGTCTAATCCATCGCAACTCCGGGCGCCATGGATTTCGGGTGTTTGCGTCAACCGTACTTCTCGATCCAAGCGCTTTGGTCAAGAAGGGTGTTCAAAGAGGGAAAGACATAGGGTTTCGAAGAGCGATTTCGCTCCAAAAAGGCCCGCCATTCTTCTTCAAGGGCTTCCCTTTTGTACGGCACGGTCTCTGGACCAAAAAGAGAAGAAAGGTTTCCAAAATTCTCCAAGAGGTTCACACTGGTGAGTTCCCCTGTTCCAAAATCAAACACGATTTGGGAACCCGTCTCGCCAACGACAATGATTTGGCGTCCTTCATCTTCCCAGTTCCAACCAACCTCGATCACACCTGTCGCCCCCTGTTTGGTTTCCAACCCGATCTCAGCCCAATCCTCGTATTTTGAAGCAGTATTGGTCGTCATCTCCATGAGTGGGGAGGAGAGAAGCCAAGCAACGATATCGAGTCCATGGACGGCGAGCGTTTTGACCGGATCGGCGCCCTTCGGTCTGTTCCGACGGGTTGTTCGAACATACGTCACGGACACAACCTTACCTACCAAGCCTGCATCGATGTGCGTGCGTAGAGCGTGCATGCCCGGATGGTGACGGAGGAGGTAGCCGACCATGATTTGTGCATCTTTGTGGAGGGTCGCAAGCGAGTGCTCAAGAGCATCGTGATTGTCGCTAAGCGGTTTTTCAACCAGCACCGGTAGGCCGTGTTCCAGGGCCTGTTCCATCAACGAGAGATGACTGTCAGGTGGTGTGACAACGGCAACGGCGTCCAATGATTCGTGGCGAAGAACCTCTCCGAAAGAAGTGTAGGAGGCGTCCACCTCCAGGCCACTCAATTTGCTTGGGTCAACATCACAGACGACGATACGCCCAATCAGCCCCTCGGCCCGAAGCCGTTGAAGGACATTGAGATGGTTGCTGCCCCAACGCCCACAACCGACCAACGCAATCGACTTCGTCATGGTGCCACCTACTCGTATCTGGCTGGCTTCATCAGGCGTCCTTCAAGGTCTGTTTGTGCGAGAACGAAATTCGATGGTGAAGTGGTCATGGTGGACAAGTCGAGTGTGTTTTGCTCACCGAAACCCATTTTTTCATACATCTCAGGAGAAAAGGAAAAGCCCGATTCACCAACATACTTTGCCCTTGAAACTCGGGTCGTGATTCGGGCGTACCCTTTGTGCCAAAGCGCGAGAGCGGTGATCGCGTCTTGGCTCGTCGGGCAACGGTATGGCCAAGTGGAAAAGGGTGGTGTGAGAAGTTCTGGTGGGACCAGAGAAGTGCCGCTTCGTTGAGTTCGGGGGCGTTTCATCACTTGGCGAATAAAGCGCCAGCGTATGGAACGGTGCGCACGGTCTCCGTACGAGATCCCTTGCAGGTATCGGTTTTCAAATTCATAGAGAAGTGGTTTGACATCATCCCAAACCGAACGCAGCATGCCGTAGCCCCAAAAATGGCGGTTCGTGGAAACCACTTCATCGAATTGTTGTGCCTGGTGTTCCAATGAATCGTGGTTGATGTTGTACGCCATCACCGTTCCAACATCGTTGTAGGCGCTGGCCCACTCAAGCATGGAGAGAAGGGTGGCCACATAGGTTGGCGCGAGGACCATGTCGTCCTCGAAGAGCAAGACGCAATCGTAGCCTTGCTCGTCAAACAGCGCTCGCCTCGCATCGATGAGGTGGCGGCCTATTCCCCAATTTTTCTTGCGCTTGACCACCGTGACATGGTCGAACGTCGTGCGTTCAACTCGCTCCATGATGTCCGCTTGGCGCGCCTTTGGCCCGCCGTCCAAGTACACATGCAAGTCACAGGCGTGAGCAGCCTCGTTTGCTTCCAACGAGGTCAACGTTTCGTCAAAGTAGTCCACTCTGTTGAACCCGATGAGCAGAATGGCTGTCTTCATTCCTTGCACCTCTCTGGCGCTTCAAGTGGTGCGCGGGGGTTCCTCGTCGGCATCATTTGAACTGTCTTCTGGGCGATCTTCACCATCACCGTCATCTCGATCTCGGTCGTCGGAACGATCCACATCATCCCCATCATCTGCACGATCGCCTCCATCCTCAACTTCCGCCATGTCGTCCATAACATACCAGTCGTAAACGGAGGAGTATGGGATGGAGAGGCGGCTGGATTCTTCCATGGTGGTCAGGTTGGTGGCCGTGATACCGGCTGGAGAAATCGCATACACAAAGTCACCCATGAAAATAGAGCGGCGGATGTTTTGCTCGCCCCAACCCCAGTATCGGTTCTCCTCTCCCCCGTCGTAAAACGATGAGTGGTTCACTTCACCGTACATCGAAAGGTTACCGTCTGTTTCGTTCACCTCGACCAGCATGAGTTTGGAGATGTGTTGATACGACCATGTGTATCTTCCGTTCTCGTAGGTCTCTGCGTATCGGTAGGTGGAAAGTGGCACGGCGAGCATGGACTTCGGCGACCAATACTGGAAGGCTTTGGATTCATAAGTTGCTTCAGAAGACGACCACGACCACATGTTGGCTTGGTCACGTGCAACCGGCGAAAGGCGCAGGACATCGGCCTGCTGCGGGTCGGTTGGATCGACGATGTCGAACAGAGAAATCTGCGTGCCCGACCAATCGAGGCCAGTACCGTCTTCGTTGGCCGGCGCAAGACCGATGGTCAACAAGTGGTCCCTCGAAAGCGGATGGATGTAGGTTGAGACACCGGGGACTTTCAATTCTCCAAGGATGGTGGGATTGGTCTCATCAGCGACGTCGATCACCCACAACGGGTCGATTTGTTCGAAGGTCACGATGTATGCACGGTCGCCATCGAACCGTGCGCTCCAGATGCGTTCGCCTGGCGCAATGCCTTCAACACGGCCCGCCTCAACGAGGACTTGCTTTTCGGTATCAACGTCGACGGAGCGAACCAAGGTGACGAGTTGGGAGGACATCGGTTCGGGGTCTTCCATCCACCAGCGAGCCCACTGGCCGACGGTGGTCGCAACCCGAAGAACACCTTCGTGCTCAGAGAGTGAAAATTGATTCAAAACGGTACCTGCGATACGACCTGAACCGGTGTAGAGCGTTGCATCGGGTACACTGATGTCAAAGGTGTGGAGATTGGTCATCTCATCCATGCCATCGTTGTTCCAGAACCACCATCCTGGGAACGAGTTTTCTGCCAACACCAGCACGTCGGTAGAGGCGTAAACTTGGGGATAGGAGCCCACAACATGGTCCACTTCGTAATCAAATTCGGCGGAGGTCAAATCCAGGGAGAAAATACTGGAGATGCCTCGCTCCATGCCGTCTTCAGGCGCAACGAAATCACGGCAGGCGTTGTCGCTCATGGCGTGAACTGCAACTTCGCCGTTGCTGTATTCGTACACTTGAGGAATCAGATCAGCAAGCGAAAGGTCTTCGAGTGCTTCGCTGTTGCGAAGCATCGTTTCGTAAGCCACTTTTTCTCGTATTTCGAGACGAAGTGGGTCATCGTAGTCCAAGTTCCAATAGCCGGAAGGGAGGTCCAACCACGATTGCACGTCAGGAACATCCATCCAAGCGTGCGTGACGGTTCGAACCGTCCCGTTGATTTCGCGTGCCGTGATGTACGAGCCTTCGATGAAGAGTTCGCGCTCAACATCGGGGGCGCTGCGGTTCGTGATGTCAAAGACCGTGAACTTGGTCAAACTGCTGGTGCGCCACGAACCATAGGATTCCTCCCAGCCCATGGCATCGATCACCGGATGATTTGATTGAATGGACCAAGGATTCAATGTGGAAATCACCACGAGTTGGTCGCCGTCGAGCATCATGGCCACGGGAGTTCCAGAAAGGGTGGTGTTGTAGGTCGCTTCAAGGACTCCAAATTCTGGAACGCCGAAGATGTGGAGGTGACGGCCTTGCAGGTAGTAGATGTGATAGCCGTCGGTCTTCACGAAATCGGCTTCGTCAACACCCGCTTCCTGGTTGTTGGTACCTGAGAAATCCTCGCCTTCAACGCGATTTGGTGCGGTCGTGCGTGGCTGGGCGGCTGAGCTGGTGTCGGCCACGGCTCCATCGTCCATGGCCATTTCAGCACCCTCGGCCCACATGAAGTCGCTGTAGTAGTACTGCTCGGCCACCGCCTGCATGAGTTCGATTCGATATTGTTCTTCAATGGACTGTTTCAGCGATTGTTCCAGTTCATCGCAATCATCGTATGCAAAGAGTTGGGGGCTGGCCACCGTACGAGCGGTGATGGTTGACCAATCGTCCGGTAGCACCACATCGGGCACCTCAACGTTGTCCGTGACGTTCAGGCAACCTGCCAAGAGCATGGTCAGACAAAGGCCGATGGCGACGAGAGGTGTGCGTTGCATGGATGTACGGTGCCTTCAAATTGGTATTAAGCGATTGGTAAATTGGTTTGACACTCAAACGGGCAACATGCCCTGTTGGTAAGCGTAACCAAGCCCACCAGCGACCAACGCAAGCAGCACGACAAATACGAGGCGTTTCTTCTTCAGTTTCGCCTTTTTCGGCTTGCCTGCTGCGGATTCAACCGGCGCGACCACGGGCAAGTCGGGTAACAACGTAGCATCGGGAAGGGGGAGGGGAAGAACTCCCGGAAGGGGGAGGAGAGGGCCTTCATCGGCCTCAACTTGAATACGGTCTGGGTAGAGTTCGTCAAGATCTTCAAGGCCCGGTGCGTCAGGAATGGGGCCAAGAACGGTGGACCACACCGCTTCAAGACTCTCATTGGAAATGGGTTTCTGCAGCCAGGTCACGGCACCTGCCGAGAAGGTCGCATTTCGAGCGAGGTCGGCCATGCGTGCTGGAGCGATGAACACGATACGGCTTTCACCCCCGTGCTCCCTCATTTCCAAGGCAGCCAGATGGCCGTCCAAGGAGGGGATATCAAGGGAAAGGACGACCAGTTCAGGGTCGAGGCGAATGTATTCATCGACGGCTTGGTCGCCATCTTCACACAATTCCACAATGAAATTTCGCGTCTTGAACAAGTTCGAGAGCCGCATGGACGACATGGGGTTGTTGTCAACAATGAGCACGGTAGGTGCCGAAGCATCGTCCACTTGAGTGACCAAACCCATGCCTATCAATCGGGTGCAACAGGTGCTGGCTCATCAATCAACCGCTATTCTTCTTCACGTTTAGGTGAAGATGAGAGGTCTTCAACGGGTCCGTCGCGTGGTTGTGTGAAGGTTTCTCGAACCACCTCGCTTTGCGCCTGTTCCTCTTGCCGAGAGCGGTGCAGTTGGGGGGCTTTGGTGAATTGCATCTGCAACTCGCTGATGACGGCTCTGAGCATTTGCGTTTCTTGGTCGGAAAGGTTTCCTTGCGTCTTCTTTTGGAACATTCGAAGAACTTCAATGCCTTCCTTGGCTTCCATCAAGTTGTAATGAAATTGGCCTTCCTGGTCGGGTAAGTATCCCATGTGCAACAAGGTTGAGCGTTGAAACATCTGCACCATTTGAAAAAACCGGGCTGTATCTTCATCCGCAAACATATCGGCCATGGGCGAACGTGGGTCTTCTCGTTTTCAAACCCTCACTTTGACGAGGATGTGTGTTCCGTTTACTCAAAGAGTTGGTCGAGAAGCCATTGCGGGTTGAACTGCATGAGGTCGTCGTAGCCTTGTCCAATCCCGGCAAAGACGATTGGGCGGCCGGTAGCATAGGCAATGGAAAGCCCCGCCCCACCTTTTGCATCGGTGTCCATTTTTGTTAAGACCGCCCCGTCAAAACGCATGATTTCCTGGAACATTTTTGCCTGTTCAACGGCATCGTTGCCCGCCAACGAGTCGCCCACAAAGAGCGTCAAGTGGGGGTTGGTCACCTTTCGCACTTTGTTCAGTTCGTTCATCAAATTGGTTTTGTTTTGCATGCGTCCAGCCGTATCAACAAGCACGACATCGATGCCTTTGGCTTTCGCCGAATCGATGGCGTCCCGTGCAATGGCGGCAGAATCGCCGCCTCGCTGGCTGGAAACACAACGGATGCCAAGCCGCTCACAATGCGATTCCAACTGCTGTATAGCGCCGGCCCGAAAGGTGTCGCCAGCAGCTGCAATCACGGAAAGGCCGTTGTTGAGTAAGCGTTGAGCAATCTTTGCTGCCGTAGTGGTCTTTCCGGTGCCGTTGACGCCGACCAGCATGATCACCACGGGGAGGTCTTTCTCGTCAAGAAAGCCCTGAACGGTCGCATCAAAGTCCCAATACCCCGCCTCAAGCAAGGCGTGAAGTGAGCGTTTAAGCGCTGCTTCCAGAACTTTGGAAAGTTCTGCACCCTTTCGTAAACGCGCCCCAACCAGCGCATTGCGAAGGCTGTCGATGATGGCGCTGGAGGCGTGCTGTGAAATATCGGACTCCAACAACACCCATTCCAATTCTTCAAGCAAATTTTCGAGTGCTTCACCGGGTTTGATGATGCGGCCTCCTTGCTCGACCACCCCGCCACCAAGATCCACATCAATGCTGGTGCCGCCCTCGACCTGTATGGAAGCGGTCTTGCTCGAACCTTTTGGTGCCTGTTTCACCTGAACCAATTGACGGCCCGTGGTTGTCCGCATCATGGAAAGATCGACTTTGGAGCCTTTTGGACGAGCAACGTCCACTGCACCTCGCTTCTTCATGGCCTTCTTGGCTTTCTTCTCTGCTCGTGCACGATCCCGTGCCTGACGTTCGAGGAATTTTCGTTCCTTTTTGCTCAGCGACAACGGAGCGATGGGTTCGTCGTCGTCCCATGTGTCCCAGTCGTCGTCGACATCCTCCTGTTCGGGTACCTGTTCAGACGGGAGGTCTTCATCATCGATCTCCTCCCATTCATCTTCAGAAACTTGAGGAGGTGCCAACGACTTGGCTTCCTCTGTTGTTGCGTCGACGGACAGTGCATCGCCGTCGGTTTCGTCAGCAACCTCATGGATGCGCTTACGGAAGCGGTCAAACAAGCCCATTGAATCCCCTCAATCATCCAATGTCAAATCTCCACCAAACATGCTTCCTCGTTTCCGCCCTCGGCGTGTTGGTTGGGCTTCTTCGGGTTGTTCTGCTGGTTCAGGTGTTGGTGAAGGTGAAGATTTGGCTTTCTTCAGTTGCTCTGCCAATTTGTTGAATGTTTGTGCGGCTTCCCCGAGGGTTGATTCCGTGATGTTGGATTGTTCCTTCAATTCGTCGCGAAGGTGTTGAATGTCAGCGCGGCGCTCTTCGGTGATGGTTTTTGCATCGCTCCAAGGACGTTCTCCAAAAATGCCAGAACCAAGGTCAACAAGGGCTGTTCCCTCCTCGTCACCTTCATGGACGTAGGGTAAGCAAATGCCTGAGCCGATGGGGAGGTGGGTTGAGATGCTTGAGCCGCCTTCTCGGCCAGCCAAGGCGTTCAACACCGTCTCTGTGATCGTGTGTTCAGCGAGTACAGCATCGACCTGTTCGATACGGAGGTTGATCTCATCGAGACGTTTTCGAAGAACCTCAACCTCTTGTGCAAGGCGTTGAAGTTGTGTGCGCTCATCCATGGATGCTCAGCCTTCCGAAGTCCTCGGGGTTGAAGAAGTCCCCGACGAGGGTCACTCTTCTTCAGCCGACGGTGCAATGGGGCCGCCTTGTGCTGCAATCTGCTCGCGGAAATGATTGAGAACGGTGGGCTCTGTGGATGTCCGAGGGTCGATTTCAGCGATGCTGTCAAGGTTCACGCTGCGGCGCTTGATGCGGTGGCGCGAACCCAATGTGGAGTACATTTGGTGCATTGCATCGTCTTCGTTCTCTGCGGGAAAATCATAGGAAAAATGCTGTCGTTGGCTACCAAACGGTGCCGTTCCTGTCACTCGATAGGCCTTCATCAAGTCGGCGGACTTGCCATTCATCCTTAAACGCGCTGGCGCGGGAATGGGCTTGTTGGGAAACAGATTAAGGAAGCTTGGAGATGTGGGGGTGGCATGCGGACCGCTGTTTGGGTGGTGTTGTTGCTGCTCGTCCCCATGACTTCTGGGGCGGCGCCTGATTTACTACCTGAAGAGCATGTGGAAACGGGTCGTGAGCGCCTCCTTGTGTTGAATCAGGGTGTTTGGACTTCGTACGATTGGAGGGTGTTGGAGGAACACGGAGTCCAGCCGCTGCGGAGTGTGCGAGCCAATGCACTTCTCGTTTGGATGGAGGGTGGGTCTTCCGGATTGCCCTTGGACGTTTCGAACGAAGATTCGCCCGTTGCTCAGCTGCGCACAGGCCTTGATGCTCCAACAGGACCGGGTGATTACAAGGTGTTGCTCGAGCCAAGACTTCCGAGTCAAGCCGTTGACCATGTGCGTAACACCATCGAAGGTTTCGGCCTCTCAATCTCGTCCACTTCGCTTGATGTTGGTGGAAACCTTCCAGCGTCGTTGACCATCCATGCAACTCATGTTCATCAAATTGAGCCGCTTCTGCAAACCGAAGGCGTACTCTGGATTGAGCCCGTTTTGCAAACGCAAGCAAGAAACGGCCAGGCCTCTGCTGTGTTGGAGCATGGAATGCTTGATCAGCACCCCTTCTGGTCACTGGGCTTGAACGGTTCTGGCATCGTCGTGGGCGTGGCAGACAGCGGCATTGATGCCGACCACGCTTGCTTTCGGAACGCAACGACATCAACCAGCGTACACGCCGAAAGTGCGGCTCCTTATCCTGCCGTGGGTGTGTTTGGAGAAGAACATCGCAAAATCTTGCACATGAACACGGCGGTTGATGGCAACGACACCCCCGGTCACAGCGACTACCGTCATGGTACGCACGTCATCGGTTCATTGGCTTGTCATGATGTCGAGAGTTTTCGTCAAGGAACCGTGCCAAGCAACGGCTCTACACTGGCTCACGGCTCACGCTTGGTTGTCCAAGACATCGTTTCCTCGGAGGGGTGGGAGCCCCCGAATGTGGATGTGTTGCTATGGGAAAATTCACTGTATGGTGGTGTGGTTCATTCAAACTCGTGGGGTGATGCCACCACCGCTTACACCGATCGGACTGCAAGATTTGATGCATACGCCAGAGTGATGCCTTGGTCTCTGGCGCTGATCGCTCCGGGAAACAGTGGAGAAGGGGTACTTGAACCGGCCAATGGGCGCAACGTCGTGGCGGTCAGCGCCACGATGAAATCGCTGGATGAGGGTCGATGGGGTTCATCATCCTACGGCCCCACAGAGGCTGGGACTGACGGGATTTTCTTGTTGGCGCCAGGAGCGAATATCCAATCGGCTGGAGCCGATGGGTTTTGGAACACCAACAACAACAACCTCCGTCTTTCTTCTGGCACGAGTATGTCTACGCCCCACGCTTCTGGGGCTGCTGCTGTGATTCAGCAACTCTACGAAGACGGGTGGTTGGTACCGGCCTTTGCGCCCATGACCGCGCATAACCTGAACGATATACAGCCTCCTTGGGAAGGCGCTGCGCCATTGGGTGCATCCGTTCTCCTTGGTGAAGGCTTCACGCCTTCTGGTTCGCTCTTACGAGCATCGCTCGCCATGGCCGCATCACCGTTGTCAGAAGACGTCAGGAATGGGGGGAATGGAGGGCATGATCTTCACAACCCCTACGATGGATGGGGCGCGTTGAATCTCAGTCGTTTGTTCGATCCGTCGGCGGTTGAGGGTCTTGGAGACTCGCCAACCTCCAACATCTGGGTGCATGACAGTTATCGATTGGCATCGGGAACGGTGGATGAATGGTTTGAAGCCAACAAAGGCCAAACAGGAGACCTTTCCGGAATGATCGATGCTGGGGCTTTCCTCAACGAAAGTGTCGGGCCATTTTTGCAAACGGGTGATGTGTTTTCTCAACGATTGACGCTAAGCGAAGGAGAGGATGTACGAATTCGTATGGCGTTTCCAGCACAACCAGAACCTGCGATGGTGGACGATTTGCAACTTCGAGTTCGCCTTCAAAACGGAACCGTTCTACTTCCTGACCAATTGCTTGAAGGAAGTTTTGCGCCAACGCTGTACGCTCCCAATGTGACAGATACCAACAACACCACGGTTTTCCCGCCAACGAACGAGACCGTTTTTGGCTTGGATATTCCATGGAATTACCTTTCAGAATCATCGTATCTTGATGTCGAAGTTGTCGCTCGGTTCGTGCAACCCGGAGGAGAGGAGGGTGCGGTCGGCCTCGACGGTGATGCGGTTGGATTCGCTTTGGTGGTGACGGGGGTTCAGCGCGATTCAAGCGAGTATTTGGATTTCGATGGAGACGGAGTCATCGACAAGGACGACGCGTGTCCAACCGTAGCAGCCCCTCCTCAATTTGATGTTGACCGAGACGGTTGTTTGGATGATGATGATGGCGACGGCATAGCGAACGTAGAGGACTTGTGTCCATCGGAAACAGCCCACCCGGATTTTGATTTGAACCGGGACGGTTGTTTGGATGATGATGACGGTGACGGCGTAGCGAACGTAGAGGACTTGTGTCCATCGGAAGCAGCCCGCCCAGATTTTGATTTGAACCAAGACGGTTGTGATGACGGTAATCAGTGGAAGGTGTCCGTGCAATTCAGCGAGGGTTGTTCGGGGTGTTCCGTGGATGTTCGTTCAATTCAACTTCGGGTTGACGGGTTTACGGCCTACGAATACGACGAGGAACTTGGCGATCCTCTCACGCTTGAAGGGGAGCTGGAGAACGCCGTTTGGAGCTATGTGCTTACCCAGCATGCCGATGGCTACGATATGGCGGACTTTACTGAAGTCGAGCTTGAACTTGACCTGAAGTTTGCATATTCAGATTCAACAACTTCTGGACGGCAAGATTGGTGCTGGCTTTATGGAAATTGTTACACTTGGACGCCGCCATCTGTATCGTGGCGTTTGGACGTTGAATTGAGGAATGGTCAGCAGATTCAATCCGAGCGGGTGGTCGCGATTTCAACTGAACAATACGTGTTCGAGCCTGCGTTCAGCGTCCATAATTTCACCTGGTCAAAACACCCCACCGTCGATGTTGACGGTGATGGGTTTACGGAGCCTGGCGTGGAATACAACGGCGTTTGTGGAGTGGATATACCGCACTCTTACTATCAACCGAATCGGGGTTTTGACTATGTTTGCGACCTTCACAGGAACGGTGTGATTGACGCTTTTCCCGACAACCCGTCGCAATGGGTCGATTCGGACGGTGACGGTTATGGCGACAATTCATCGGGTACAGAAGGTGATGCATTTCCGAACAATCCCGGCCAATGGTCTGATGTTGATGGGGATGGATTTGGCGACAATGTTCGCAGTGGAGGGTGGGATGATTGCCCGTATCGGTGGGGCAATTCAACACAAAACCTCCTGGGATGTCCTGATGCAGATGGAGATGGTTTTTCCGATGTGTGCGGTCTTGATTGGTGCGGCGCAGAGTCTGTATGGGGCCCCAACGGGTATTCGTACTCAAGAGGCGATACCACCGATTCATGCCCCTCAATTCCTGGCAGCTCATACGAGACGCGTTACGGGTGCCCGGATTCGGACGGGGATGGTTGGGCCGACCCATCCCCTGCCTCGGATGTAGGCATCAGCGATGCGTGTCCCAATGAATACGGGAAGGCGATCAGTAAGGACTGGAGAGGTTGTCCAGATTCAGATGGAGATGGGTGGGCCAATGTTGAAGACGACTTTCCGCATGATTCGGAGTATTGGCTTGATACGGATGGTGACGGCGTTCCTGACGAGGAAGACGACTATCCTGAGAATGCATTTTTCTCCTCAGATGATGAAGTTGAGACCCTTTGGTGCTGCAGTTTCTGTTTTGGAATCGTTTTCCTTCCCGTCTTCCTCGTGAAGAAATGGAAGTCCAGAAACAAGTCCGTGGTTCTGAATCAAGACGATGTTACCTACTCAATTTATGATTTTGGAAATGAGGTGTTGGATAAAGATACAAACTTCAGAACAGAACCCGATAAACCTCCGTCGCCGGTGTTGGTTGGAAACTTTGGCGATGAAGATATGTGAGGGATGCTTTGGGCGCGCTCGACCGCCAAATCCACACACGGGCGGTTGAGACCGTGATTTCTCTTTGAGAACGGGGTGTGGAAAGCGTTTTTGCGGGATTCGTGAGCGTTTTTCATCGCAATTTTTCAAGGTGAACCTTGAAGTCAAGTGCCATGCTCGGTTAACCATCCCACGTGGGAAGGTGAAGAAAAATGAGTGACCGCCTGTATGTTGGAATTGACCTTGGAACCTACCAATCGACCATCGCTTCAAGCGCTGGAAAATTGCACACGATCGAAACTGTTGTCGGACGTCCAAAGGACCCCGTTGCACGAAACTTCCTTGGTCGAGATGTGCTCTTCGGCGAAGACGCCCTCAAGAACAAGCTCGCATGCAACCTCTACCGCCCCATGGCTGCAGGCGTCACCCAAGACGATGAAGCAAACTTGGCTGCAGCCAAGGCCTTCGTGTCTCACCTTTTGGAAACGGTTGACCCTGAAGAATACGACGAAGTGCTCGGCGTCATCTGCTCGCCCAGCCACGTCTCGTTCACCGACAAATCCAACCTCGTCGCCACCCTTCGAGGTCAAGTGAACGCCATCATGGTCGTGACCGAGCCCTTCGCCACAGCCTACGGAATTGACGAAATCGCTGGTTCCATTGTCGTGGACATCGGCGCAGGCACCACCGATATCGCTCGTGTCTACGGCACCTTCCCCACCGACGAAGACCAGACGACCATCACTGAAGCCGGCGACTGGTTGGACCTTCAACTGATGGACCTCATCAAGAAGAAGTACACCGGTGCACAAGTCACCAAGGACATGGTTCGAAAGTGGAAGGAAGCCTCCTCCTATGTCGGTGGAGAAGCACACGAAGTAACCGTTGAATTGTCCGTTGAAGGAAAGCGCCAAGTGGTCGACATCGGCGATTTGATCTTGGAAGCCTGTGAACTCATCATCCCAAAAATCGGCAACGCCATCAAGCGCAACGTCGCTGGCGCCGACCCAGAGTACCAACAGATTCTGC
>MDTE01175456.1_pt1 | contig 15037 bp, 13 predicted proteins | sample 811231 | NCBI WGS metagenome assembly MDTE01 (sample SAMN05326651, study PRJNA326480) | marine metagenome | isolation source: seawater | place: Indian Ocean: Red Sea | collected 2010 | reverse complement strand
TTTTTGAAAGCCAGAAAAAAAGATGGTTTTCTAAATGTTATTTCAATCTTTTCATTCATTGGTATTAGTCTTGGTGTTGCTGTTTTAATTATTGTTATGTCTGTTATGAATGGTTTTAGGACTGAATTGATTAATAAAATAGTTGGTTTTAATGCACATATTACTGTCAAACCTTATGAAAAAAAAATTGAAACAAAAAAAATAGATCAGAAACTTAAAAGCATTTCAAAAAATTTAATTTTGAGTAATTCAGGTGAGGCAATTATTATTAAAAGGGATACATCAAAAGGAATTCTTTTAAGGGGTTATAAAAATGATGATTTTCTAAAATTAAAAATATTTGATAATAAATCGATTTCACCTAAAAAGAAAATTTTAACAAAAAATTATATTTCTATTGGAAAAGAATTAAGCTTTACTCTTGATCTAAAAATTGGTGATAGTGTAACGTTAATGTCATCTGCAGGAATGCAGACAATAATAGGAAATATACCTAAACAAAAAACTTTTATTGTTTCTTCTATTTTTGAAAGTGGACTCGCTGATTTTGATAATAATATAGCATTTATTAATTTGGTTACTTTAGAGGAATTTTTTAATTTAAATGATAACGATAGAAATTTAGAAATTTATCTTCATAATCCTCAAAATATTGAATTTCAAAAAATTGTAGCTCAAAATAATTTTCAAAATGAATTTATATATACTTGGTCTGATCTTAATAATTCATTGTTTTCAGCTTTAAAAGTTGAGAGAAATGTTATGTTTATAATTCTTTCTTTAATAATAATAGTTGCAGCATTTAATATTATTTCTGGTTTAACAATTTTAGTAAAGAATAAAACACGTGAGATTGCAGTTTTAAAATCAATTGGTGTTTTAAATAAATCTATTATAAAGATTTTTTTTCTAGTTGGAATTATAATAGGAACATCCGCAACTATGTTTGGTATTTTTTTAGGTGTTACTTTTTCAATTTATATTGAAAATTTAAGAAAGTTTTTAAGTTCCTTATTCGATATTTCATTATTTCCAGAGGAAATTTATTTTTTAAGCACCATGCCCTCAGAAATAAACTTTGTGTCAATTTTTATTATTTCAATATGCTCAATAGTAATAACAATACTTGTTTCAATTTTTCCTGCATTAAAAGCAGCAAAATTAGATCCAATCAAAGCACTTAAATATGACTAATTTAATTAAACTTGTAAATATTAATAAATCTTTTGATAATTCAAAAAAAATTAAAGTTTTAAAAAAATTATCTTATAATTTTAAAAAAGGAAAAATTTATTCACTAATGGGACCGTCTGGCTCAGGTAAATCAACTCTTTTAAATTTACTCTCATTGATTGATAGACCTAGTTCAGGTTTGATTTACTTAGAGAAAAAATTAATTAATTTTAATGAGTCAAATAAAAATGATATTTTAAGAGCAAAAAAAATTGGAATAATTTATCAACAAGATAATTTACTTCCCGATTTTACAGCTTTAGAAAACATTTATTTAGCAAGTTTAGCCACAGGTTTAAATAAAGAAACCTCTGTATTAAAAGCTAAAAACTTACTAAAAAAAATTGGATTATCAAATAGATCAGACCATTATCCTTCACAATTATCAGGCGGTGAAAATCAAAGAGTATCAATTGCTAGAGCTTTGATTAATGATCCTCAAATTATCTTAGCAGATGAGCCCACTGGAAGTTTAGACTTAAAAACATCTAAGGAAATTTTTCAAATTATAAAAAATCAATTAAATCCAAATAGATTGATAATTTTTGCAACTCATAATAGATTTTTTGCCAAGAAGTCAGATTGTATATTGGAAATGATAGATGGTAATATAAAATCTACTAATGAACGAGTCTAAACATAAAAATTTTAATCATTTAAAAATTCATTCACAATTCTCAATCTGTGAAGGTGCAGTCAAAATAGACTCTTTAAAAGATAAAGCTAAAGAACTAAAAATAAAAGCACTTGGCTTATGTGATACGTCTAATCTCTGTGGAGCTATCGAATTTTCAGAAAAAATGTCTAGAATGGGAACCCAGCCCATAATAGGTACTCAAATCAACTTTAAGTATAATGAAACTATAGGTCTTTTACCATTATTTGCATTAAATGAAAGCGGTTACAAAAAAATTATAGAATTATCCTCTAAGTCTTATTTAAATAGTGATGAAATTTCAGAACCTAACTTAAATTTTGATGAATTATTAAATTTAAATAATGATGGTATATCTATTTTTTCAGGCACTGTACTTGGATTGTTTGGAAGATTGTTTGATAAAGGTAAATTTTCTGACATATCAAATTTATATAAAAATCTCTACATGAGATTTGGTGATAGATTTTATTTGGAAATTCAAAGGCATTTTGATCAAAACGAATTAAGTTTTGAAAAATTTAATCTTAATCAATCTAATAAACTTAAAATACCGATAATAGCGACTAATGAAGTTTTCTATTTATCTAAAGATATGCATGAAGCACATGATGCTTTAATATGTATCAAAAATAAAAATTATGTTAATGATAAAAAACGAATTAAATATTCATCTGAGCATTATCTTAAAAATGATAATGAAATGTCAGAATTATTTGCTGATATACCGGAAGCTTTAGAGAACAATTATAATTTTCCACTAAGATCTAGTTTTAGACCATTATTTTCAAAACCAATATTACCCAACATAAGTTCTTCAAAAGATGGTAATGCTAATGAAATAATTAAAAAGGAGTCTTTTAGTGGTCTAAAAGAAAAATTTATAAGATTTTTTAATCTTAAAGAAAACGAGATAAAAAATAATAAAAAATATTTAATTTATAAGGATAGATTAGATCATGAATTAGAGATAATCATTAAAATGGAATACGCTAGTTATTTCCTAATTGTATCAGATTATATTAAATGGGCAAAAAAAAATGATATCCCTGTTGGCCCTGGTAGAGGGTCAGGAGCAGGATCCCTAGTAGCATGGTGTCTATCAATCACTGATGTAGATCCAATTAAATACAATTTGATATTTGAACGTTTTTTGAACCCAGATAGAATCTCAATGCCAGATTTTGATATAGATTTTTGCGAAGAAAAGAGAGACTTGGTTTTTGAATATTTAACAAAAAGATATAAAGATAGCGTAGCTCATATAATTACATTTGGGAAATTAAAAGCAAGAATGGTTATAAGAGATGTTGGTAGAGTTTTAGGTCTTTCTTATGGCTTTGTGGATAGTATTGCAAAAATGATACCATTTGATCCATCAAGACCTCAAAATTTATCAGAATGTATAGTGGGAGAACCTAGATTACAAAAAATGATAAAAGACGATCCTAGAGTAAAAAAACTTACTGATCTATCTTTAAAATTAGAAGGATTAAATAGAAATGTTGCGACGCATGCTGCCGGGGTAGTAATTGCTGATAAGAAATTGACAGAGGTAGTGCCTCTGTATAAAGATAAATCTACAAATTTATTATTACCATCTACTCAATTTGATATGTACTCTGCTGAAAATGCTGGCTTAGTAAAATTTGATTTTTTAGGTCTTAAGACGTTAACAGTGATTAATAATACACAAAAACTTATCAGAAAAAAAAATAAGGAATTTGATATCGAAAATATTAGTTTTGAGGATCAAAAAGTTTTTAATTTAATGTCATCTGGAAAAACTGTTGGTTTATTCCAAATTGAAAGCGCAGGTATGAGAGACGCCTTAGTCCACATGAGACCTAATCATATTGAGGATATTATTGCTTTGGTTGCATTGTACAGACCAGGTCCAATGAATAATATTCCAATTTATAATGATTGCAAACATGGAAGAAAAAGCCCAGATTATTTACACCCGCTCTTAGAAGACATTTTAAAACCAACTTATGGAGTAATAATTTATCAGGAACAAGTTATGCAAATAGCCCAAAAATTATCTGGATTTACTGCTGCTCAAGCAGATTTATTAAGAAGAGCGATGGGTAAAAAAAAGAGAGCTGAATTAGAAAAACAAAAACAAAATTTTATTGCTGGTGCAGTTGAAAATGGAATTAGTAAAGATGTGGCAGCAGGAATTTTTCTAAAGATAGAACCATTTGCTCAGTATGGTTTTAACAAAAGTCATGCAGCAGCTTATGCAATAATTTCTTATCAAACAGCTTATTTAAAAACATATTTTCCTAAAGAATTTATAGCTGCATCTATGACTATGGAGATTTCTAATCAAAATAAGTTAAGCGAGTTCTATGAAGAATTGAAAAGATTGAATATTGAAATAGTCAGACCAGATATAAACGAATGTTTTGGAACTTTTAAAACAGACAACGAAAAATTTTACTACGCATTAGGTGCCATTAAAGCAGTAGGATCTGAAGCAATTTCAAATATTGTCAAAGAAAGACTAAACAATGGTAAATTTTCATCTTTTAGCGATTTTATTAAAAGAGTTGATCCAAAAGACATTAATAAATTACAATTAGAAGGTTTGGTAAAAGCTGGTGCTTTTGATAATTTAAACAATAATCGTCAATCAATATTTAATTCTATTCCAAATATTATTTCAAAGTCAAAAAATTATTTTGATAACAAGATTACTAATCAAATTGATTTATTTGGTGAAAGTAATGATGGTGATAATAATGTTATTGAAAATATTAAAGATTGGGAGTTTGAGGAAAGATTATCAAAAGAATTTGAAGCTGTAGGTTTTTTTATTTCAGACCATCCTTTAAACCAATTTAAAGAAATTTTCGATGATTATAAGATAATAAATTATCAAAAATTTTTTTCAAATGATGACATAAAAGAAAATAATATTGCTGCAACTCTTTTAAAGATTAATGAAAGAAAAACTGCTAAAGGAAATCCGTACGCTGTAATCAAATTAACTGATCTATCGAGTGTTTTTGAGTTATTCATATTTTCTGATGTACTAGAAATAAACAGAGACTACCTTAAAGAAGGTAGATCGTTAATTTTTACTTTAACAAAAACAATTTCCTCAAATGAAGACAAAACAAAAAGAATTAATGTAAGAAGAATTGCATCACTCAATGATTTATTTAAAAGTTCTATTAAAGAAATAACTTTTAACGTAAAATCTGAGAAAGAATTAAAAGAAATAAGTAAATTTCTTAATAAAAAGGGTGAAACTTTGGTTCATATAAATTTTTCAAACGATAAGGAAACTCAAAATTTTAATCTTAAAAATTTGAGATATATCGACAGAAAATCAATCAATATTTTAAGAAATAAAGAAATTAGCTTAAATATTCATTAATTAATCCTTGTTTAAATTAAAAAAAATTAGTAAATACTCTGTAAATTTAACAACTACGCACACAGTTATTTGGTTTTACACCTCCTGTCCTTTAATGGTAGTTACTGTGGTGGCTTAACAGGGAATAAATATGAAGATACCGAACATTACAATTCAACAACTTTTAGAAGCAGGTGTCCATCTTGGTCATAAGACTTTAAGATGGAACCCAAAAATGAAAAAATACATTTTTGGAAAGAGAGACTCAATCCACATCATAGATTTAACACAAACATTAGAACTTATAAAAATAGCTCTTGAAAAAGTTCATCAAACCATTTCAAACAATGGAAAGATATTATTTGTTTCAACAAAAAAACAAGCCTCAGAAGCTATAGCTGAGATAGCAAAAGAGACCGATCAGTATTTTGTAAATTATAGATGGTTAGGAGGAATGTTAACTAATTGGGGGACTATATCTGGCTCAATTAAAAAGATGAAAAAATACGAGTCTGATCTTAATGCTGAAAACAGAGGTTTTACAAAAAAAGAACTTCTTAAAATGAGTATTAAAAAAGATAAGCTTCAAAGGTCACTAGGTGGAATAGCAGAAATGAAAAAAACACCAGATCTTGTTTTTATTATTGATACAAATTATGAGTCGTTAGCAATACAAGAGTCGGTTAAACTTGGAATCCCTATAATTGCAATATTAGATAGTAATTCAAATCCTGATGGTATTGATTTTCCAATTCCAGGAAATGATGATGCACGAAGAGCAATAGACCTTTATTGTAATTTAATTAAAGAAACAATAAACTTAGCAAAAAAGGCTATTCCAGCTAAAGAAAAAAATAATGAGGAAAAATCTAAAAAAACTATCCAAGAACTAGACAGAGAAAAATTAGAAAAAAAATTTTCTAAAGATAAAAAGGGATCAATAAATTAATGAGTGATATTGAAAAGGTTAAAAAATTAAGATCAGCAACAGGTGCTGGTTTTAAAGATTGTAATTTAGCAATAAAAGAGTCTAATGGAGATTTAGATAAAGCAATCGAAATTTTAAGAATTAAAGGAATTTCTAAAGCCTCAAAAAAAATGTCCAGAGATGCAAAAGAAGGTGTTGTTGCAGTTAGTGGTGATGATAAGAAGTTATCTCTAATTGAAGTCAATTGTGAAACTGATTTTGTAGCAAAAAATGATGATTTTATTAAATTTGTTCAAGAATTAAGTGAATTAAATAATGATGTTAACTCGGATCTAGAAAATTTAAATAAATCTATAATGTCTGACGGAAAATCAGTTCAAGATAACTTAGTTGCATTGATTGCTAAAATTGGAGAAAAGATTACAATTGGTAAAACAAAAACTATATCTAACAAAGGTTCCGTTAATTCTAAATATCTACACACTGTAGTTAAAGATAATTTAGCAAAATTAGCAGTTGCTGTTTCACTTGAGACAAAAGATAATTCAGACACAGTCAAAAACTTTGGTAAACAACTTTCAATGCACATAGCAGCATCAAATCCATTAGCCTTGGATCAAAATTCAATCGATCAGACATTAATAGACAAAGAACAAGAATTAGTTCAAGAAGAACTAAAAAATTCCGGTAAACCTGAGGAAATAGCAAAAAAAATAAGTTTAGGTAAAATGAACAAGTTTAAAGAGGAAAATGCTTTATTATCTCAAGCTTGGGTTATGGAGCCAAAAAAAAAAGTACAAGATATCTTAAAAGAACTATCTATTTCTGATTTAAAGATTAAGGAATTTATTAGAATTAAAATTGGAGAATAAATGTTTGATGAAAAATCGTATAGCCTTAAAATGGATAAAGCTATTGAGGTTCTTTTAAAAGAACTTTCATCCTTAAGAACTGGTAGAGCAAATTCAGCTATGTTAGATTTAATCAAAGTTGATGTTTATGGTCAACAAATGCCAATCAATCAAGTTGGAAGTATTACCACACCTGAACCAAGGATGATAAACATTCAAATATGGGATCAAAATAATGTTACGCTTGTAGATGCTGCAATAAAAAAATCAGAACTTGGACTCAATCCACAAGTAGATGGACAACTTATTAGATTACCGATACCTGAACTTAATGAGGAAAGAAGAACAGAATTAAAGAAGATGATTAAATCGATGGGAGAAAAATGTAAAGTTTCAATAAGAAATATCAGAAGAGAGGCAAATGAAGAATTGAAAAAATTACTAAAATCAAAAGAAATTGGTGAAGACCAAGAAAAATCTTTTGAAAAAAATGTACAAAATATTACTGATAAACATATTTCAGTAGTAGATGAAAAAGTTACATCTAAAGAAAAAGAAATAATGACAATATGAACTCACTTAATCATGTAGCTATCATTATGGATGGCAATGGTAGATGGGGTTTAAAATACAAGAATTCACGAAACGCTGGACACAAAGCTGGGTTAAACACTGTTGAAAAAATCATTAAAGAAACAATTAAAAATAAGATTAAATTTCTAACTTTATATGCTTTTTCCACTGAAAATTGGAAACGACCTAAAACAGAAGTAAATTATTTATTCAATTTATTAGAAAATTTTTTAATTAACAGTATTGAAGAGCTTCATAAAAAAAATATAAAACTTAAAATAATTGGAGTTAAAAACTTTTCTTTAAAATTAAATAAATTATTAAGTCTCTCTGAAAAAAAAACATCAAAAAATAAAAAGCTTCAAATCAATTTAGCCTTAAACTATGGTTCAAAATTTGAGATCATAAATGCGTTTAAAAATTTGAGTAAAGATAAAAAAAAAATAAATGAAATCAATTTATCTCAATATTTACAAACAAAGAACATTCCAGATCCAGATTTATTAATAAGAACTGGTAACACAAAAAGATTAAGTAACTTTTTGTTATGGCAACTTGCTTATTCTGAAATCTTTTTTGAAAAGAAATTGTGGCCAGAATTTACTGAAAAGGATTATAATAAAATAATTAGAAATTTTAAAAAAGTTAAGCGAAATTTTGGTAATATTTAATGAGGAATGAATTACAAAAAAAGAGTATTTAGTTCTATAATTTTAATACCATTATCAATTTTTTTTATCATTAAAGGATCAATAATCTTTATTTTTTTCTTAAGTTTTTTTTTCTTAGTTTCTAGCTTTGAATGGATAAAAATATGTAAAAAGAACGAAATTATTAAATTTTTTGGGATTTTATTTCTCTTCATTTCATTTTGTTCAGCTTTTTATATGAGAGAAAAGATTGGATTAAATTTTTTTTTATTTGTTATTTTAATTTGTATCTCTACTGACATAGGTGGTTATGTTTTTGGAAAAATTTTAAAGGGACCTAAATTAACAAAAATAAGTCCTAATAAAACTTATTCAGGAGTTGTTGGTAGTTTTATTTTTTCAATTTTAGCTGGTATTGTTTTTCTTCAATATTTGAGAAATCAAATGCCTATAGATGATAACATGATATTGATCTTATCATTAATTTTATCAATTTCATTTATAAGTCAAATAGGTGATTTAATTGTCTCATATTTTAAAAGAAAAGCAAAAATAAAAAATACAGGAAAAATTTTACCAGGTCATGGTGGATTATTAGATAGGATTGATGGTTTGATTTTTGTTATACCAATCATAAACCTTTTATACGTTATTTATATATGAAAAAAAATATTGTAATTTTGGGCTCAACTGGTTCTATAGGTCTAAATACTTTATCCATAATACAAAAATATAAAAATAATTATAATATTAAATTATTATCAACAAATAAGAATTTAAGTAAAATTATTCAACAAGCAAAACGATTTAAAGTTAAAAACGTCATTATAAATGATTTAAGTAAGTTTAAATTAGCAAAAAAAAAAATATAAAAAATTGAAAATTAATTTTTTTAATTCTTTTAATATCATAGATAAAATATTCAAAAAAAAAGAGATTTTTTATTCTATGATTTCTGTTGTTGGTATTGATGGATTACAACCATCAATACAACTTATTAAAAAAAGCAAAAATATTGCAATTGTAAATAAAGAGTCGATAATTTGTGGTTGGAATTTGATTAAAAAGGAATTGAATAAGTCAAAGACTAATTTTATTCCTATAGATTCAGAACATTTCTCAATATATTCTCTAATTGAAAAGAATAATCACGATTTAATTGATAAAATATTTATAACAGCATCTGGTGGTCCTTTTTTAAACAAATCAATAAAAAAAATAAAAAGAAGAGACGCATTAAAACATCCAAATTGGAAAATGGGACAAAAAATTTCAATTGATTCTTCTACAATGATGAATAAAGTTTTTGAAGTAATTGAGGCAAAAAAACTTTTTAATTTAAAATATAAAAAAATATCAATTTTAACACACCCTCAATCCTACGTTCATGCAATAGTTAAATTCAATAATGCACTTATAAAAATTTTAATGCATGAACCAGACATGAAAATTCCAATTTATAATTCATTATATCCAAATGTAAAAAATAAAATCAAATCTCAAAACTTAAATCTGACTATTTTGAATAATTTACAGTTAAAAGAAATTAATTATAAAAAATTTCCACTTACTCGATTATTGAATAATCTAAAAGATAAAGATAGCTTATACGAAACAGCTATAGTTACTATTAACGATTTTTTTGTTTTAAAGTATCTAAAAAATGAAATCGAATATCATGAAATGATTAATTCAATTTATAAGTATTGTAATTTGAGAGAATTTCTAAATTTAAGGAAAATTTCACCAAAAAATGTTAAAGATATTTATAGATTAAGAGATTATGTGAGTTTAAAACTTATTAGTTTAGGTGTATAAAATCTGACTTATGTTAAGATATATTACTTCAATCGTCTTCTCGATTTTAATAACTATGTCATTCAGTGTAGCTGAAGTTCTTGAAGACATAAAAATAAATGGGAATAAACGTATTTCAAAAGAAACAATTATTGTTCTTGGAAAAATAGAGGTTAATACTGATTATAACGATAATGAACTAAATAATGTTCTAAAGAATCTTTATAATTCAAATTTTTTTAAAGAAATAGATCTAAGTTTGTCAAATGGTCTCCTTACAATAAATCTTACAGAAAATCCAATAATTGAAAATATCGAAATTACAGGAATAAAAAGTAAAAGTTTTAAACAAAAAATTTCTGAGTCTATAAGTCTGAAAGATAGAATGTCTTTCACTGAAGATCAACTTCAAAAAGATATAACTTTAATTAAGAATATTTTAAAATCTAACGGTTTTTATTTTGCTAAGATTGAGCCCACGTTTTTAAAAGATGATGAACTCAACTCTGTTGAAATCAAATTAAACATAGATGAGGGAGAAAGAGCAAGAATTAAAAAAATATCATTTATTGGTGATAAAAAAATTAAAGACAAAAAACTTTTAGAAGTTATTGCCTCTGAGGAACATAAATTTTGGAAATTTATTTCTAATAGAGTTTATTTAAATCAATCCACTATTGATCTTGATAAACGATTATTGGAAAATTATTATAAAAATTTGGGTTATCATAAAGTAAAAGTTTTAAATTCATTTGCGGAATTAAAAAATGATGGAAATTTTAAATTAATATTTAATATTGACTCTGGTGATCAATATTTTTTTAATAATTTAAAATTAAATTTACCTTTAAATTATGATAAAAGTGATTTTAAAAAAATAGATAAAATTTTTAAAAAATTAGAAAATGAAAGATACTCATTAGATGATTTTAATTTAATTTTAAATGAAATTGATCAGATTGCTTCTGCGAGATTATATGATTTTATAGATGCTAAGGTTGAAGAGGAAATTGTTCAAAAAAATAAATTAAATTTTACTTTTAATATAATTGATGCTGAGAAATTCTATGTTGAGCGAATTAATATATTAGGAAATTTTCAAACTATAGAAGAGGTTATTAGAAATAAATTAATTGTAGATGAAGGTGATCCTTTAAATTCTTTATTATTCAATAAATCAATTGATAAAATTAAAGGATTAAGAATTTTTAAAGAAGTTAATACTGAAATAAAAGATGGCTCTAGTGAGAATCTTAAAATAGTCGATATTAGCGTTGTTGAACAACCAACTGGCGAAATATCCCTAGGAGCTGGAGTTGGAACTTCTGGCTCTACAATAGGAGGAGGCATAGTTGAAAAAAACTTTTTAGGTAAAGGTATAAATTTAAATACAAATTTAGAATTATCTGAAGATGGTGTTAAGGGTCAATTTGTTTATGCTAAACCTAATTTTAATTATACTGATAATACTCTATTTACATCTGTAACCGCTACAGAGACCGATGTTTTAGATGATTTTGGTTATAAAGTATCTAATACTGGTTTTTCAGTTGGAACAGAATTTGAACAATATGAAAATTTATTCTTTAATCCTGAATTTTCATTAACCCTTGAGGATTTAAAAACAAACTCAACAGCATCAACTCAATTAAAAAAACAAGAGGGTACTTATGAAGATTTTTATTTTAATTATGGTTTAAATTACGATTTGAGAAATTCAATCTATAATCCTTCTTCCGGAAATAAAACTTCCTTTTTTCAAGAACTGCCAATTATTTCTGGTAATAATGAAATTTCAAATGCTTTAATTTTTACTCAATATAAAAGTTTAAACCAAACATCAGAGATGATTGGCAAAGCAAGTTTTTATTTTAAAGCAATTAATACTTTAGATGATTCAGATGTCAGAATTTCTAAAAGGGGTCAAATACCCTACAATCGATTAAGAGGATTTAAAAAAGGTAAAATTGGACCAGTTGATAATACTGATTATATAGGTGGTAATTATGTAAGTTCCTTAAACTTGTCAACAAATTTGCCTGGAATTATGAGTACAGTTGAAAATATTGATTTCCAATATTTTATTGATTTTGCAAATGTTTGGGGAGTTGATTACGATGACTCAATAAATGACTCTAATACAATTAGAAGTGCAACTGGAATAGGGATGAATTTATTGACACCTGTTGGTCCATTAAGTTTTTCATTAAGTCAACCAATCACAAAAAAATCAAGCGATAAAACTGAAACTTTTAGATTTAATCTTGGAACTACTTTCTAATGATTAATAAGTTTATAACTTTTATATTAGTTCTTTTTTTTTATTTTAATCAATATTCATATGCAGAAAATAAAATTCTTTTTATAGATGTAGAATTTATATATTTGAATTCAATTGCTGGAAAAGAGATAAATAAAAAAATTCAATCAGATACAAAGAAAATAAATGATGAATTATTGAGTCTACAAAATGAAATTCAAAAAGATAAAGATAAAATCATGAGTCAAAAAAATGTTTTATCTCAAGAAGAACTTCAAAAAAAAACAATAGATTTAGAAAAAAAAGCAAAATCTTATAATGATAGGATGTCCAAAAAAAATAATGAGTTAAATATTTATGGTAATAAAGCTAAAGTTGAATTTTATAATCAACTTACAAAAATAGTTGCAGAATATGCAGCAAAAAATTCTATTGAAATGATAGTTAAAAAAGAAAATATATTAATAGGTAAAACTAACTTAGATGCAACTAAAGATATTTTAGATATATTTAATAAAAATATTAAGACAATAAAAATTAAATAAATGAAATTATCCAAAAAAGATATCGCTGATTTACTTCCTCATAGAGAACCAATGTTATTAATTGATGAATTGATTGATATAAAAAAATTAACCTCTGCTACAGCAATTATGAATGTTAAAAAAAATGCCTTCTATGTCAACGGGCATTTCCCAGAAAATCCTGTAATGCCAGGTGTGTTAATAGTAGAAGCTTTTGGACAAGCTGCAGCTGCTTTAACGGCACACGGAATTGATAAAGAGGAATATAAAGATAAATTAGTTTTTCTTATGAGTGTAGAAAAAGCAAGATTTCGAAATCCAGTTATACCTGATTGTAAATTAGAATTAAAAGTTGAGGCTATTAGATCACATGGAAGAGTTTGGAAGTATAAAGGTGAGGCATATGTTGAAGGAAAACGTATGGCTGATGCACAATGGTCAGCCACAATTGTAGATAAAAAATAATTAGAAATATTTGTTGATAATCAATATTTAAGATTTTTGATATTAACAAATTGTGAAACATCCTTTTTTTAAAAATTACGGTCCCTTTAAAATGAAAGATCTTTTGAATGATCTTAAAAAAAGCGATTTAGATAACTTAAACGATGATGGTATTGTTCATGATATTAAAGACCTTCAAACAGCAGACAAAGAACATTTAACTTTTTTTCACTCAAAAAAATATCATTCACAAGCGTCTAAAACAAAAGCATCTTATTGTATAACTCTCAAAAATTTAGCTCATTATTTACCACAGGGATGTAAACCAATAAATGTTGATAATGTTTTATTAATTATTTCTCAAATTACATCCAAATTTTACCCAGATGCTATTAATGATGATTTCGATAATTCTGTTAAAAAAATTGAAGAATTAAATTTTGATAATAAAATTAAATATGGTCATAACGTTTTAGTTGGGGAAAATGTCAAGATTGGAAAAAATTGTTCTATAGGCCATAATACAATTATAGAAAAAAACGTTAACATAGAATCTAATTGTTCAATTGGGTCGAATGTAATAATAAGAAATACAATTATAGAAAAAAATGTAGCAATATTAGATGGCTGCATTATTGGAAAAAAAGGTTTTGGTTTTTTTCCTGATAAACAAAAAAATTTGAGATACCCGCATATTGGCATAGTTCTTATCGGTGAAAATTCAGAAATTGGATGTGGAGCAACCATTGATAGAGGGTCAATGTCAAACACTATTATAGGTAAAAATACTTATTTAGATAATCAAATTCATATAGCACATAATAATAAAATTGGAGATAATTGTATAATTGCAGGACAAGTTGGTTTTGCAGGAAGTTCTACTTTAGGCAACAATGTAATGATTGGAGGGCAAGCCGGTATTTCAGGACATCTTAAGATTGGAAATAATGTTCAAATTGGTGGTGGCAGTGGAGTGATTAAAGACATTTCAGATAATAGTAAAGTTATGGGATATCCTTCAAAAGATTTAAGACAATTTCTAAAAGATAATAAATGATAGATAAAACTGCAATTATAGACTCTAAAGCAAAATTACATAAAAATGTTAAAGTAGGACCTTATTGTGTAATAGGACCTAATGTTGAGATTGGTGAGAATACAGTCATTCAATCTCATGTTAATATTTCTGGAAATGTTAAAATTGGTAGAGGAAATAAAGTTTATCCTTTTGTATCAATAAACGATCCTCAAGACTTAAAATATGCAGGAGAGCCAACAAATTTGATTATAGGAGATAATAACAAAATCAGAGAATACGTAACTATAAATCCAGGCACAGTTGGTGGCGGTGGCAAAACAGTTATTGGAAATAATTGTTTATTCATGATTTCATCACATATCGCTCATGACTGTCACGTAGGAAACAATGTAATAATTGCAAACAACGTTCCTTTAGGAGGTCATGTAATTATTGAAGACAACGTTGTTATAGGAGGTAATTCAGCAGTTCAACAATTTACAAGAATTGGTAAGATGGCTATGATTGGTGGAATGACAGGTGTTCTACACGACGTAATTCCTTATGGATTATCAACGGGAAACAGAAATTCATTACAAGGATTAAACTTAATAGGATTAAGAAGAGCTAAGTTTGAAAACAAAGACATCTTAGGCTTAAGTGAAGCTTATAAGGAGATTTTTGCAACAAAGAATATCAATGAAAATATAAATAAATTGAACGGTTCTTTTCAAGAA
>MDTE01105948.1_pt1 | contig 15038 bp, 14 predicted proteins | sample 811231 | NCBI WGS metagenome assembly MDTE01 (sample SAMN05326651, study PRJNA326480) | marine metagenome | isolation source: seawater | place: Indian Ocean: Red Sea | collected 2010 | reverse complement strand
GTGCATTCGAATGGATTGTCGCGTGGGCACGAGCACGGGGAGGGGGGGGGGACACGTGAGGGTTCATGACTCAAAAATAGACCTCGTGCCCGCGCGCGTTGACTCGATCGATGACACGACTGACGAACGCGCGCGCGTCCGTTTTTTCGACGACGATAGACGAGGTGTGTTGGATATGTCTCGATGGGGACACCGAGGGACGAGAGGTACGCACGCGCGCGCGATCGCGTCGCGAGTCGACGCGAGAGACGTCGCGTCGGCGACGACGAGATGATGCCACGATGCCACGCATCATCGACGGGACAACGGAAAACGCGCGCGAAACACCGAATCTCCGACGAGACGGGTTCGAGATTTTTTGATTGGAAAAAGTCGTACGTGTATGGGACGAAAAAGTTGCTTTTTTCAAAAAAAAATGAAAATATCTTGGGTGGGGATTTGGTGTAGGGTTGAGGGAGGGACGCGAGCGGAGACGAGGAGACGAGGAGACGAGACGGCGGACGGGGATCGATCTGTCCGACGATCTGTTCGCGCGCCTTCCGGGCGAGATCGATCGATCGATCGATTTTTTTTGTGTGCTTCGCGCGCGCGCGAACGATGGCGAGTGACTGACGTGTGAATTGACGCGATTGACGCGAATACTAGTTGTACCACCCGTGCGCGTGTCCGAGGTGGGCGCACGCCAAGTGCGTGGCGAGATGGCAGTTGCAGTGCTCGGGGAAACCGGAGGAGGTGACGTGTAAATTTTGTCACCAAGAGTTGCCGGATTGGCGGTCGACGTTGTTTCGAGACGTCGTGCGGTCGGCGAGCGAGGACGGAGGCGGACGGGTGACGAGCGAGAGGGCGCCGCCGCCGTGGACGAAGAAGCGAAGCAGTATGGATGAGATGCGACGACCGTCGTCGTTGGACGAGGACGATGATGAAGGGGTTAGGAATACTAGGAACGACGAGGACGACGGGCCGGGGGAAATTCAAGGGGACATCATCGTCAAGTTTAACAACATTTCGTTTCGATGTCAGGTGCGCACGGGTCCTGACGGGTTGGCGGATTTCATGCGACAAATCAGAGAGCGGTGTGGCATTCCGGAGGAGAAGATGAAATCGCTCAACCTCACGTATCGGTGTAAAGATCCGAGCAACGGGATGCCGATGACGCTCGAAGGGCTGAACGAGAGCGCCTTTGACGCCGCGGTGTTGTGCTCCGCCGTGCAAGACAAAATGAAACAGCAATCGCGCGCAGAATCGGGATCAAAGTCTCCGCGAACTTCGGAAATTACGTCCAGAACCAAAGGCAGACGCTCGAACGATACTAATCCGTTTGAAGACAGTCGACAGGACGAAGTCTCTGCGTTTCACAGATATTAACGAGACGGGGAGGGAGGGGGACGTCGAAATGATGGTTCCTTTCCAAAACATGTTGTTGTATCAGAACTTAATAAGCGCAAATTTTAACGCCTGCCGCAGATACCACCGTGTAAGATTATCACGCTTTACCGAACTGTAATAATTAAAAAAGTTCCGCCATCATCGCCTCCGCGTCGTTCTGTCCCTCGAAACTGCTGAGTTCGGCGAGCTTTTCGAGCGTTTGTTCGCCCTCTAATTTCTTTCCGTTGATCACCCACGTCGGGAAACCGTCCACCTTGGCCGCTTCACAAGACCCAGAGAGAGGCGTGCCTCGCTCCCATCCGTCCGGGAAGCACTCGACGTACGGAATCTCCGCGCCGGCGCCGAAGATTTCCTTTTGCTCGATGCAGTGCGAGCACCAAAAGGCACCGTACATCTTCGCCCCGGTCTCCGCGAGATGCTTGGCCAGCGCGCGAGAGTACGACGTCGAGCTCTGTTCTAATTGCGGTGGCGCGTATTCCAGTCTCAAACCTTCCGAAGAGCTCGCTTCTGGGCTCTCGGTGAGGACGATGCTCATCGTCAGCGCGGTGACGACGTACAGGGCGATGGCGGCGGGGAGCGCGTTACCGCTCTCCTTTGAGCTCAGACCAGAGAAACCGATGCCGAAGAGCGTCAAAGAGAGCGTCGCTGAGGTTAAGCAGTACACGCACTCCACACCTCCGAGCTTCACCGCCAAAACGTAGAGCAAATACGAAGACACCCCCGCCAAACCGGTGGAGGCGAAGAAGAGCAACAGACGAGACCGCGCGTACGACGCCTCCAAAGTCTCCTCCCGGTTCGCATCTCCCTGCTCCACGAGCTCCGCTTGCATGTTAGATCCCCAAAACGCCAGAGCGGCGACTAATCCGTACGCCACGGCGCCGTACGCGGACAGAGGAACGCCGAACAATTCAGAGTATCCGCTATTCAGCGCCGTCTGACATCCACCCACCGGACACGCCACCTCGCCTCCTGTGAGCTTTTGAACCGCTAAATACGTCGACTCCAACGCACCGAACGCGCCCAACCCCGCGGCGACGCGCAGAGGCGGTCGAGGAAGCGGTCCCGGCGGTACCTTCCCCCCTCGCGGTTTCGCCGTCGGCGTCCCCGTCGGCGTCTCTTCCCTCTCCCTCTCCTCGACCTCGTCCATCAGCGCCGGCGCGCGCACCGGCTCGTTCGCGTCTCCCGACGAAGAGACGACGACGATCGACGATCGCGTCTTCCCCACTCGCGCTCTCGCGCTCGCACCGCTCGTTCGCGCCGCGACTCTCCCGCGTCCGTCCCTCCGTCTCGAGACCGCGCGCGCGCGCGCCTTCGTCGCTGTCGCCGACGCGCGCGGCGCGATCGCGATGGACATGTCGACCGGGAGAACCCTCGTTCGTTCGTTCGTTCGTTCGTCTCTCGCGACGAGTCGGGGATCGCGTTCGCGCGCGCGTCGTCGTGTCGCGTTTCTGGATAACGAGACGCATCATCCACCCGCGCGAGGCGCCGAACGTCGCGTTCGAGCGCGAGGGATCGTGCGTGCGACATGCGCGGAGAGACGTTGGTGTCGTCTCTCGCGCGCGTCGCGTCGACGTCGACGTCGTCGTCGATCGACGCGCGCGCGAAGGCGACGATTCGTCGGTCTCCTCGGTCGAGAGAGAAGACGCGCGCGCGCGCGAGCGATCCGTTCGGGAACGTCGGCGCGCGATCGATCGATCCGTTCGCGTCCTCGCGCGCGTCCTCGTCCTCGATGGCGTCGAGGTCGGGGAGAGCGCCGCGCGAGGCGCCGCGCGAGACGCCGACGCCGAGGTATCGAGCGTGGGACGACGTCGACGTGTACGAGGTTCCCGAGCGACTTCGACGTCCGAACGGGGAGCGAAACGTCGATTTCGTCGAGTATAAATCTCTCGAGGCGTTGTTTCCGAAGACGAGACTGGCGGAGCGGTTTCACGAGGACGCCGAGTTTCGGACGGAGGTGAGACGCGCGATGCGAGACGATTTATTCGTTCCGGACGAAGGGTTGAGTGCGGAGCGAAACGCGGCGATGCGGTCGCTGTCGAGCTCCGTGCACGTGAATTGGTTCGAATCGCGCACGGGATACGCCGCGCTGAGCGAATTATTCGCGCGTCACGGAGTGGACGTCGACGGGGAGCGTTTCATAAAGACGCTCGGGTCGTTGTGCGGAGAACCGTGTCACGGAACCCTGATCGACATCGCGAGCATAGGCAAACAAAAGATTCGACACAGTTGGCACCAAGATTCCGGGTACGATCGATTCACCGTCATGCTCGGGTTCCCGGCGTCGACGCCGAGCGAGGAGGTTGGATTACCGCCGGGCGTCGGGGTCTTCACGCACGCCGTCAAACTCTCCCATCCGCTCGAACAATTAAACGCGCCGGGCACGGTGATTCAGTGGGAAGATTTTGAACCGTACGAGGGTGATTTCGATCCTCGCCACATCGCTCGACCGGTGTTCGGACGCGGGCAAGAGATCATGGTGTACAGAGACTCGGCGCACCTGCACTCCGCGCCCGACGTCTCGCATCGAGAAGCCGTCTGGAGATTCATGTGATGATTCATTCGCACCGCGAGTTCACCGCGCGCGCATTTCTTTCACTCCGCGCACTCCTCCTTCCTTTTTTCCTTCCTTCCTTCGTTCGCCTCCATCGTTCGCGTTCCCGCCTCGCGTTCGTTCGCCGTTCCCGTTCCCGCGTCGCCGCGTCTCCGCGAGCTCGAAATTCGCCCTCCCCTCAGATTCCGGTGCGTCTCCTCGACGTCCGCTCCGCCGTCTCGTCGCCCGTCGCCCGAGCGCGATGGTAAAACTATCGCCTCTGTGTCACAGGGCGAGCGCGCACGACGCCGAGGTCTGGGCGACGTGCTTCGCGGGCGACGCAACCTTGGTGACTGGATCTTTGGATGAGAGCGTCAAGCTGTGGGTGAATGAGGAGGAAAAAGACGCGGTGTCGCTGGAGAATCTGCGCGAGAAACACGCGTACACCGGGCACACCCTCGGGGTGTGTTCGCTCGACGCGAACGCGGCGGGACTGGTCGCGGCGTCGGCGCTGGACGGGGTCGTGAGAGCGTGGGACTCGGCGCGCGGGGAGACAAAGTTGGTGCTCGAGAGCGCTCCGGGTGAGTCTTGGGGAGTGAAATTCGATCCCACGTCCGGATCGAGTCACATCGCGATCGGTGGAGGGGTGTCGCGGGCGGTGCACGTGTACGATGTGGAGAAAGGGGAGAAGAAGAAGTCTTTAGAATTGCCGGAGACGACGGCGGACGCGGCGAAAAACGGGCGCTTCGCGCAGAGCGTGGCGTACTCTCCGGACGGTAAGCGCATCGCGTGCGGGGTCACGGACGGTACCGTGGCGATATTTGACGTGAAATCTGGAAAGTGCGTGCACACGCTCACCGGTCACGTCGCACCCGTGAGAGACGTGACGTTTTCCCCCGACGGGAAGACGCTCTACACGGCGTGCGACGACGGATACGTCCACATCTACGACGCGCACAATAAATCCCTCATCGACGCCTTGGGCGGTCACAAGAGTTGGGTCTTATCCCTCACCGCCTCACCCGACGGCGCCGCCCTCGTCACCGGCTCCTCCGACTCCACCGTAAAGCTCTGGGACCTCTCCTCGCGCGCGTGCGCGCAAACCATGACGGACCACTCCGACGCCGTCTGGTGCGTTCGTTTCAGCCCCGACGGCAACAAACTCGCCGCCGTCTCCGCCGACAGTTCCATCTCCCTCTTCAACGTCGCCTGATCGTCCACTCGCGTCGTCGCGCTCGTCGCGCGCGTCGCGCGCGTCGCGCCTCGCGAGGAAGGTTTTTCTATAGGTCACACAGGGGGGGTACACGACGAGTCACGAACCCTCAAACACACGAATGACGTCGAATGCATCACCTCCACCGCGCCCGCCCCATCGTCCGCACTCGCGCGCGCGACCATTTCCAGCCCTCGGTGCGCGTCCGTCCGATCGCGCGTCTTCTCCCGTCGTCCGATCGCGCGTCTTTCCCCGAGCCTCGCGTCGTCGCGACGACCCCCGCGCGCGCGCGAGAAGCGCTATCCATCATCGTGCATCCGCCGCCGCACGACCCTCGGCGCGGGACGCATCTCTCGACGGTGTCGCGCGCGCGCGTTCGACCGCGGTGACGACGACTGACGATGATGCGCGAGACGTGTGTTCAACGCGCAGTGACGATGTCGCACGCGTGCGCGCGCGCGCAGTGTGTGAATCACGCGGGACGCGCGCGTCTCGGCGCGAGGGCGGCGGCGGAGACGCGGAGACTCGCGGGACGGGAACGAGGCGCGACGACGACGGCGAGGAGACGACGCGTGGTGACGCGAGCGGGAAGAGATTATTACGAAGTGCTCGGGGTGTCGAGATCGGCGGATGGGAAGGAATTGAAACGCGCGTACAGACAGTTGGCGCGTAAGTATCACCCGGATGTGAACAAGGAGCCGGACGCCGATCAAAAGTTTAAGGAAATTTCCAACGCGTACGAGGTGCTGAGCGATGATCAAAAGAAGCAAATCTACGATCGTTTCGGTGAGGATGGTCTGAAGGGAGGCATGGGCGGCATGGGCGGCATGGGCGGTGATCCGTTCAGTAACCCTTTCGATTTGTTTGAATCCTTCTTCGGCGGCGGCATGGGCGGCATGGGCGGCATGGGCGGCATGGGCGGCATGGGCGGCCAGCGACAGAGTCGCAACCGTCCGACGCAGGGTGACGACGAACGCTTCGATATCGAGATTGATTTCCTCGAGGCCGTGTTCGGCGTCGAGAAGGAGCTGAACACGATGCGTCTCGAAAACTGCGACAAGTGCTCGGGGAGCGGCATCAAGGCTGGCACCAAGCCGACGACGTGCGGGACGTGCGGCGGTCAAGGGCAAGTCGTCGCCACCGTGCGCACGCCGCTCGGTAATTTTCAACAAGTCACCGCGTGCCAAGCGTGCGGTGGCACCGGACAATCGTCCACGCCGTGCCCATCGTGCGGCGGCGACGGTCGCGTGAGACGCGGGAAGAAGATTCAACTTCGCATCCCGCCGGGCGTGGATAAGGGATCTCGTCTGCGCGTCCGAGGCGAGGGTAACGCCGGTCGCAGAGGCGGTCCTCCGGGCGATCTCTACGTTTTCATCAACGTCAGAGACGATCCCGAGTTGACGCGTTTCGAAAACGTCAACATCAGTTCGACGACGGCCATCCCGTACACCAAAGCCATCCTCGGCTGCACCGTGCAGGTTCGCACCGTCGACGGTCTCGTCGATCTCAAGATTCCTCCGGGCGTGCAACCGCAGAGCAAACTCCTCATGGCCAAGCGCGGGGTTCCCAGACTCGGCAACGATTCCGTTCGAGGCGATCACTACGTCACCGTCAAGGTTACCATTCCGGATAAAATTTCCGACGACGACCGCGCGCTGTTGGAAAAATTGGACGCCAAACAAAAGTGAGCGCGCGCGCGCCGACCAAACGAACCGACGAACGAACCAACGAACGAGCGCGGGATTCGGTGACGCAGTAATCTAGCCATTAAAACACACACACAAATCACAAAACGCATCGCGTTCCGTCGACCCTCTCGCGCCCTCTCGCGCCTCTCGCCCGCCCTCTTCTCTTCTCTTCCCTCGCTACCACGCGTACGCGTACGACGCCGCGCGTTTGAGCACCACCATCGCGAACGCCAACAACGCGCTCACCGCGACGTATCGCCGCGCGAGTCTCCCGTACTCCCTCGACCGCGTCGAGTCAGTCGCGCGCGCGTCCTCATCCTCATCACCATCACCATCATCTTCACCCGCCCGTTCCGCGCGACGCCGCCGCGCGCGACGCCGACGCGGAAGCTCACTGCCCGCCAGTCCTATCCCCACCGATTCTCCGTCCTCGAGCTCCGTGAGCTTGGCCATGAAGACGAGGAGACGCGCGAACGCGCCGACACTGCGCGTCGCGCGATGACGACGATGACGACGCTTCGTCGAGCCTTCGCGCGCGCGGTGTCGCGCGTCGCGTCGACGTCGACGTCGACCCCGTCGCGCTCGTTCGTCGGCGAGGCGTTCGCGCGCGCGGACGCGCGGTGGGCGACGGCGTCGGCGCTCGAGGAGACGCGCGCGATGGGGCGAGGGACCGCGTCGACGAGCTCGGCGTGGACGCGGGCGTACGCGCGAGCGACGCGCGAGGAGACGCGCGTGCGGGTGAACGATGAGGTGCGCGTTCGTCGCGGACGCGCGCGCGGGGGTTCTCTCGTGCGTCGTCTCGAGAGGTGTTCGTCTCGTCTCGGGGACGGCGCGGGGACGCGGCGGAGGACTGACGAAACGAAACGCGCGCGCAGATCACGGCGGCGACGGTGCGAATGGTGCGAGAGAGGGATTCGGGAGAGTCCACGCACGAGGTCGTGCCGCTGAGGGAGGCGATCGAGGCGGCGAGGGCGATGGGGTTGGATTTGGTCGAGGTGAACGGGAAGGCGTCGCCGCCCGTGTGTCGAGCGATGGATTACGAACGCGTTCGATACGATCAAAAGAAACGCGTCAAGGAACAAAAGAAGGCGTCGGCGGCGGCGAAGAGACGAGATGTGATCAAAGAGTTGAGACTCACGGCTAAGATCGATGCGCACGATTTGAACGTCAAGATTAACGGCGCGAGGAAATTCCTCGACGCGGGACACAGGGTGACCTTTAGAATTTTGTTTAAAAAGTCGGACGGCATCGCGCTCGAGAAGCGTCCGGAGCGAGGGGCGGAGATCATGGACAGCGTTATGGGGATGTTGGACGACGTCGAGATCGTCGTGAAACCGAAAATGGTGGGTCCGAGTCACATGACGGCGTCCGTCAAGAGACCGAGCGGGAAGAAATAGTGTTTTCGCAGCCGCGCGCGTATTAGTCTTACATGTGTGTGATAGAAGTTAATAAAATTAGACGACACCGTCAACGTCGTCTTCCGTCCGTCGTCATCGTCATCGCGTGAGCGCCGCGTTCGCTCCCTTCTTTCGCCAAATCGCGTAATCTTGCCCCGACAAGACGCACTCCCAGTGTCCGTCGGCGTGAAACTCGCCAGGACCGATCTTCATGAGCAATACGTCGTCGATGACGGCGGCGTACACGCTCTGTTCACACTTGACGATTTTCACCTCGCTTCGACAGTGTATCCCGCACTGTTTCCGCACCCGTATCATGTCCTGAATCGGTTGTTGCAGGTATCCCCAATCGTTATCGAAGAGGTGATCCCAAAACACGGTGGGCGTGCCCGGATGCGTGAGAATGTACGCGTACCCTTGCAACTCTTTCCCTCGAGGAAATCGCCAGTGTCCTTGCGTCGAGCCGGTGTCATGATTCTCAATGAAGGTGACCGCGCGACTCGGCCACCATCCCATGACGCCCGGAGGTTTGCCGGATTGATCGGAGAGACGCCAATATTCTTGACGCTCAAACACGGCGTGCAGGATGCCCTTGGTCGTGACGTCGAAGGCACCGGCGAGACCACCCGCGGCGTTCATCCAATTGACGATGCGCTGACGATGCGCGTCTTGATTGTAATCGGGAGCGTCCATGTTATACGCCAACGCGTCCCAGTACTCGCCCACCGCGAATTGCGGGTTTGTCGCCTCCATGTAATCCTTGACGTGACCGCCCCAAAAGCCGCGAACGTAATCGAGACGCCATCCGTCGTATCCGACTTCGCGCATGAGCCAACTCATCCAATCCTCGAGATCAGCCTTGACGAAGGGTTGACTGTGATCGATGTTGGGCGCGGCGTGGAAGAAATCGCCATCCGAGTGATTACCGCGACCGCCAAAGTTTGGGTCGTTGCAAACGATGGCGCGCGAGTCCCAATCCAATTTTCCGCCGAATTTGTTCCACAATCCGCGTTCGTCTTGAAAATGCGCGCACCGGTGATTGAGCACGGCGTCGCCCAGTACGAGGATGCCGTTGTCGTGAAGGGCGGAGATGACGCTCTTGAGTTCATGCTTGTCGCCGTAACACGAATCCAAACTGTAATAATCTCGAGGCATGTATCCCTCTTGACTGACGCTATCCGTCGGCGGCGGTAACCAAATGACGCTAAACCCGTACTCAGCGATCGTCGGCGCGAGTTTCTCGACGTATTGGTACCAATCCATCTTGCACGATTCCCAATTGAATCCTTGGAGCAAGACTTCGCGACCGTTACCGACCGCCGATCGCTCGGCGCGTTTACGTTCGATGGGAACGAAGGGTTTCTCGGCGATTTCCGTCGTCGTCTTCTCGGGTATCGTCGTCGTCGTCGCGACGTCGACGTCGTACTCGCTCGCCGAATCAACGAGAGGCTCGAGCGTGGAGGTGTCCAATTTCATCTCCGCCGCGCGAGCCGCCGCCGCGGCCGCCACGCTCATAGCTTCTTTCGATCGCTCGCCCGTGAGATCGAGCGTTGACGACGCGTACATCGCTTCGGGCATGGGAATGACGAAATCATCGCCGTTGAAATCGATCCATCGCGAGCCTCCGTCCTCTTTCAACACGAAACGAATCGCCGTCGGCGCATTCCCGAGCTCGAGCTCGGCAAAACTGATAGATTTCTCGGCGTCGAGCGGATTTTCCGCTCGAATCATCCGCGTCTCACACGCCTTATCCTTGTGCACGACGGAGCCGTCGGGTCGCCACATCTCCGGCGGTAACGCCCAGACGTCGGTACGAGCGCCTCGAGGGACGATGCCCCAGTGTAAGACAAGATTCCACGGCACTTCAGCCTCTATTCGCAGGCGCACGCCGCCACCCTCGGGATCTTTCTCCACCAAGGCGCCGATTTGAAACTGCACCTCGCGTTCGCTAGCCACCGTCTCGCGCATCGTGTTGGTGACGAGCCAAGGACCCTCGACGAGCTTCACGGGGAGCGGTTCCTCCACGGAATCCGTCACCGAACGAGTGCGCGTGATGGATCTCTTCACCATACGCGTGCCTCGTTTCAGCTTCTTGGGCGGCTTTTCGTCGACGTCTCGAACGATCGCGTCTTCTTCACCTTCGTTGTCGTCTCTGTCGTCGTTTTCGCCATCGTCTCGGCCGTTCGCCGCGCTCGTCGCCGGTTTTTCATCCGTCGAACCCTGGCGTTCAGCCATGAGAGACTGCATGAGACTGTCGATGTCATCGCTGGCGCCGGTGAACGGTTTGGGATCGACAGGAGGTGTTAATAAACGTCGCCACGTGTTGGACGGCGTCGTCGTCGTCGACGAAGACGAAGACGAAATCGCCTCCTCCTTCACCGGCGCATCTACAGACGCCTGCGCGTGCAAATCAAGGTTCACCATCGGCGTCGACGCGGTCTCCTCCTCCTCCTCCTCCTCCTCCTCCTCGACTTCTTCCTCGTACTCCTCCTCCTCTTCGATCTCGTCCTCGTATTCCTCCGTTCTCGTCACCGTGCGCGTGACGGTTTCTGGTTGCGGCGGTTGCGGCAGGTGCACGTGCCAAAATCCACCCTGTTTATTATGAATCCACTGGTCGAGCTTTTTATCGTACAACACGAAATTGATCGCGTAAAATCCATCGATTACGTCCCCTTCGATGGTCGTCTGGAGTTTGGACGAACCGAATCGTTGCGCCGGACCGCTCGTAAATTTCGTTTGACACACGCCGACGATTTCGCGCGTGAGTTTTGGTCTAATCTTCTCTGGTGGATTTTTCCACTCGTCCCATCGCTCCTTGGTCTCTGCCACGCCCCAGTGTAATAGTAAATCGTTCGAAGCGAGATCCGTCTCCACGCTCACCCTGTATCGCACACCATTCGTCTCGACGCGGATCCGAATGTCGTCCTCCACGCGCGCTCTCTGCGAAACCGTAAACGACTCGGCGTAAAATTCCTCCTTGGCCGGTCCGTGCGCGACGTCCAACTCGAGCGTCATCGCACCAGCCTCCGACCCACTCAACGCTCGCGTCGTCGTCGTCGTCGATATCGTCGATCTCGTCGTCGAGACGAGTTCGCCCGTGAAACTCTTCGTTCGCCTCGTCGCCGGCGCTCTCGCCCGCGTCCTGGTCTCTCTCGCGCGTTCGCGCTCGCGTTCGCCACCGATCGCCGATCTCGGCAGACTCATCGATCGAACGCATCGCTCGACGCCTCCCGCACCGCTCGCGCGCGTGTCTCGTCGCCCGAACGCCGCGCGCGTTCGCCGCGCGTCGCCGCCGCCGCCGCGAGCCAATCTCCCCGACGTCGGTATCACCGCTCCACACGCCCCCGTTCGTCCGCGCATCGCGCGCGCGGACTCAAACGCAATCTCCATCGTCCACTCGTCGCGCGCGCGATCTCAACACCCCCGCGCGCGCGTCGCGCGACGACGAATCTCCGATCTCACGCGCAATCTCGCCACCGCTGGCCGATCGACGATGCGCGCGCGCGCCTCCGCTCGACGCGCGATCGTCGCCCGAACCGCGACGAGACGATCGAATAAATTCTTCTCCACTTCGTTCCGAGACGCGGCGCGGGTTTCGGACTCGCGCGCGCGCGCGTGTGACGCGATCGTCGCGAATTGGAAAAGCGCGAGAAACGACTTTCATTCATGGAGGAGGCGAGATTTTTATACGCGACGACGACGACGGATCGAAGAGTCGCCCGGAAAAGGCAAAGACGCGGGTGTTGTGAGACTAGGCGTGCGTGTGAGTATAAATTGGAGCGTGCGCGATGCGCGGGTTATGCGTACATGCGGTGCGTCGGTCGTACGACGTCGGTGGCGCGCGGCGGTTCGATGTCTTCGGCGGTCTCTGTCCCGTCCCCGTCGCTCTCTCTCTCTCTCTGTATCTCTCGGGAAGAGTCTCACATGGTTGGGAAATCGAAGAGCACGTCGTCGTCATCGTCGTCGCCGGCGCCGGTGACGCCGACGTGGTGCGACGGTGGATGGAGAGTCGACTTCTCGCGCGAGGCGTCGTCGAAGACGCTCGCCGTCGCCACGGATACGTGTTCGTGTTCGTGACCAAATTCGAGTCTCTCCTCCGTCGTCATCGCGTTCGTTTCGATGACTTTCGTTCGTTTCGTCGTAGATAAACCATTCGACGATCCCGATCCATCGCACAGACGATTTAATTCTCTCACTTGGTTTTGATGCGTCTGTTGTAACGCGTGAATCTCGTCTTCGAGCGCCGCGCGCTCTCGAAGACGGGCGTCGCGCTGGGCGTCGTCGGGTGATTGCGACGTGGCCAAACCGGACAGCTGAAACTTGAGCGTGCGCTCGTGTAACTGCGCGGCGGTGGATGCGATGTCTCGACGGAGATTGTCGACGCGAACGGCGACGTTGGGGGCGCCGACGCGCGGCGCGGAAAAGTCGTCGCCGAATCGCTCCGCCGCGCGCGCGCCCTGCATCGACTCGAGACGCAATTGTTCGTCGGCGACGTGTAACGTGGTGCTGTCGAGACTCACGTGCGGACGGTTCGTCATCCACGAATCGTTCTGACGAAGCAATTGCGAGATGAAATTGTCCGGATCGTTCTCGTCGAAGACGCGTCCGAAATCATTCTCCGCCGCCGGCTTCGCCGTCTCCGCGAGTTTGCGCTTGGCGGCGTCCGACCGTTTACGCGTCGCCGTCTTCGGCGGCATGGGTTTCAGTTTACTCACCCTCTCGCGAATCTGCGCCTGTCTCTCCGCGGATTGATTCTCCGGACGCGCCAGACACGATTTCGGCGCCGTCTCCGTGCCGCACTTGCCCTTTTTGCTTCGTTTGCACACGTCGCACTTGGCGGAGGCCACTCTCGGTCCAGATTTGGTCGTCGTCGGCCTCACCGCGTTCTTCATCGTCGTCGACGCGAGTGGCGACCCTTTTGAATTCTCCGTTCCCGCGCCCGGGGACGCGGCCTCGTCTTCGGAAGGCGAGTGAAACCGATCCAATCCCTCGGCGCGCCACAAGCCGGTGAACATCAACTCGGCGCGATCGCACACTTGACTCATCTTACTTCCCGCTTGGTGCGACAGACGGTGCGTGTGCCAAATCATGGCACACGCGCGCCACACGTCTCGAGGCGTCGCGAGTTCGCCGCTCTCGATTCGTTTCAACACCGAGGAGAGATCGGTCGTCGTCGCCGCCGCCGTCTCGTCGCCGCCCGTCGGCTGCGCGATGAAACACATCGCCTCGGGTTGATTCATAAAGTTTTCAACAATGTATTTACACCTCTCGAGCAGCATGGTGCCCTGGGCGTAATCACACGCCCGCGCCACGTCCGCACCGCGTAATAAATTCCCACTCTCGCGTCCGCCGTTGCATCCGACTGCTTGCGAATCGAGCGAAAACGTGCTCGACGACTTTTGCATCCCAATCGTCTCCCTCGACACCCCGATGCTCGGCACGCACACCACCGATCCACCACCGAATTCACCACCCACCACTCGAGACGCCCACTTGGACTCGAAGCTCGCTCGCACGATGCGCGCGGCGTCCCGTCGATCCTCTCGTCCCTCTCGCGTCCACGTCGCCTCTAAAAAATCCCACGTCGCGTCGGCGTCTCGCTTAAAATCATCAATCGTTTGATGATGTTTCCGATCGAACGCCCGTTTAATCACCCACTCCAACCGTCCATTCGGTGTATCCTCGCGCGTCTTCCCCGTCTTCCCAACCTCATCGTCGCCGTCGTCGCGTCCGCTCGTCGACGATTCCGCGCCTCGCCTCGCGCGCGCCGCGTCCCGCGCGCCAACGAACGCCTCCTTCGCCCGCGCGTGTCTCTCGCACTCTTTCGCGCACTGCGTCATCGTCATCACCGTCACGTCAGTCATACTCATCCTCGTCGTCTCTCGCATCGTCTCGCTCGCGCGCCGAATCTCTCCGACGCGCCGGACGCGTAAAATATCCGACGCTCTGGATAGCTCTATCCGAACCATTCATTCATTCGCGGTCGTTCGTCTTCCTCGATCGAGGGTTCGTCCACGCGCGACGCGCGATGGACGCACGCGCGTTCGGTCGCGCCTTTTCGCGAACGCGCGTCCGCGCGCGCCCATCGCGCGCGTCACCACCGCGCGATCATCGGTCGGACTCGATCGAGTCCCGAATGCATCGAATCGAATCGAATCGAATCGAATCGCGCGTCGTCTCGAGTCTCTCTCATCGCACCTCTATGGCCGAACGAATCGCCCCGCCTCGCGCGAGGGCGTCCGCGTCCGCGCGCATGGTCACCCTCTCCCGCGCGTCGCGACGTGAAGACACGAGGGGCGACCGACGAATGGATCATTCATTCGATGCCATGGGGACGGTCGGTTTTTATGCCATCACGCGTTCGGGTTCGAGAGACGTAGTGCGATGAGAAAACAGCGATGTGCGAACCACACGCGGGGCGTCCCCCGTCCCGAATCTGATCCGAGCGAGATATGGAACGGTCGGTCGACCGTGGGTTTTTGTCTATTGATGGGCGTGTGTGTCCCTTCTCTATGTACTGTACTGTAATTTACCCCCGCCAATGCGCGGGATGAATAGCATAAATTCTATATACTATGGGGACCGGACCGGCGGGACGTGTGATTTTTACCGTATGGGTCACGACTCGTCGTTCGGGGGTACTCATATAAAATAATGAAACACCGTACTCGTACTTCCTATTTGGTGTATTAAAAATTCCGTACGGGTATTTACTAAAGAATTGGCCACTTTTCGCGCGAGATCCACTAGAATGCTTTCAAAAACGTGCCTTTTCTGAAATTCAATTTAGCTAGGGTTTAGCGTTTCCGGATTTTCCGCCGGAG
>MDTE01078305.1_pt1 | contig 15038 bp, 15 predicted proteins | sample 811231 | NCBI WGS metagenome assembly MDTE01 (sample SAMN05326651, study PRJNA326480) | marine metagenome | isolation source: seawater | place: Indian Ocean: Red Sea | collected 2010 | reverse complement strand
GATAAAATTATAGAAAAAAATAAATTAATTTTAAATTGTAAGGAAAATAAAATATATCTTGATTAAATGCATATTCTAATTTCATCTAATTTTAAAAAATATTTTAATACTTACATAGATTTTGTAGATCATTATTGGATCAATTTTTTTGATAAAAACAAGATAAAATTTACGATTATTCCAAATGCGATTAGTTATAATTTAAATCTTATTAATAAAAAAAATATAAAATTGATAATTTTACCGGGAGGCAATGATTTATTTTCTAAATCATATTTATCAAAAATAAGGCTAGCAAATGAGTTCAAGCTCATTAATTTTGGAATTAAAAATAAAATACCAATTTTAGGTGTTTGTAGGGGAATGCAAGTAATTAATTTTTTTTACAAAGGTAAGCAAAAAAGGATTAAAAATCATATGCGGACAAGACATATCGTATATTTTGAAGATAAATTTTTTAATAAAAAAAAGCTTAATGTTAATAGTTTTCACAATTTTGGCATACCAATAAATTTGATAGGAAAATGTCTTGTGCCAATTGCTTTAGATAAATCTAAAAATGTAGAGTTTTTTAAACATAATAAACTTAAAATATTTGGAATTATGTTTCACCCAGAAAGAGAAAAGAAAAAAAATCTTTTAAATTCATTATTAAAAAAGATTCTCAATACAAAATGAAAGCTATTATTTTATGTGCCGGTGTAAGTAGCCGAACTCAATTGGGGTATCCAAAATGTTTATATAAATTTCAAGATGGAGAAATGCTTATAGAAAAAAATATTTATAAACTAAAAAAATTAGGATTTAAAAATAAAGATATTATCTTTGCAACAGGATTTAAATCAAAAATAGTTAAGAACAAAACTAAAAATTTATTTAGCTACGTAAAAAATGCAAACTTTAAAAAAACTAATATGGTTTATTCTTTAAATAAAGTTATTGAAAAAATAAAGTTGGATGCCATCTTAATTTTATATTCAGATATTTTGTTTGAGAAAAAATGTTTATACAAAATTATTAGAGATAAAAGAGATGTTTCAACAGTTATAGATATTGATTGGAAAAAAAAATGGTTTAAAAAAAAAAATTATAGAGATGATTTAGAAGAATTAAAAATTGATGGTTCAAAAATAAAATCATTAGGGAAAAAAGTATTTAACACAAATGGCATAGATGGTAGATTTATTGGAATTACAAAATTTTCAAAAAATTATTTAAAATTTTTACAAGAAGAGAAGATAATAAAAAATTTACTTATTGAAAATAAAAAAATCGATTTTACCAATTTTTTGATGCGTTTAATAAAAATTAAGAAGAATATTTATGCGATAAGAGGAAAATTTGATTGGACTGAATTTGACACTCAAGATGACTTCAAATTATATGATAAAGAATCTAAATAAAAAAAATGTTAGAATTTTATAAAACTTTAAATTGCAAAATTTGTAAAAAAAAAGGAATTAGAATTTATCAAAAAAATTATACGGATAATGATTTAACTACTTTCTTAAAAATATATTACGGTAAAAAAAAATTTAAATTTTTTAAAAATAGATTAAAAAATGTTAATTTTAGTCTAATTAAATGTGATAAATGTAAATTTATATGGCAAGAAAATTCGCCCAAAGAAAATTTTAGTTTAGATTTATATGACAAAATAATTGATAAAAAAGAAAGTTTAATTAAAAGTAAAACAAAATTTTCTGAACGAAAACATAAAAATAAGAGTGAAATTAATTTTATCGTTAATCAATTTATCGTCAATAAAGTTAATATTTTAGATTTTGGTGCTGGTTGGGGCCATTGGTTAAATTCAGGTGAGAAATTAAAATATTCCCCTTATGCATTAGAAATGTCTAAGCATAGGAAAAAATACATTTCAAATTTAGGAATTAGAACTATAGATTATAATAAACTTAATAAATATAATAACTTCTTTCATTTCATTCGAATGGATCAAGTTGTAGAACATGTGGATAAATTTAAAAACATTTTCAAGTTGATAAAGAAATTAGCCAAAAAAGATTGTATTTTTTATCTATCAGTTCCAGACGGAGGAGACATTGTTCAAAATAAATATAAAATTAAACTTGAAAAAGGAGCAGTACAACCATTGGAACATTTGAATTGCTTTTCAAGATATAGTTTGCTCAAAGTATTGGAATTAGAAGGTTTCAAAAAAATTTCATTATTTGAAATAGTTTTTATGCATTTAAAAAATTTATTAAAAGGTGGAATTAGTATATCTCTGTTTTTAAGAGATATAAAAGATTGTTTTTATTCAACATCAATTAAATTTAAGATTAGATAAATAGTTTATAAGGAAATTTTGTGTGTGGTATTAATGGTTTTAATTTTAAAGATATAAGTCTTATAAAAAAGATGATGTCCTTTACTTCAAGTAGAGGACCAGATAATCAAGATTTCTATGACTCAGATGAATATACAGTTGGACATAATAGGCTGTCTATAATTGACCCTGAAGAGAGATCTAATCAACCATATTACTTTAAAAATTTTGTCTTGTCGTTTAATGGTGAGATATATAACTATATAGAAATTAAAAATAGATTAATTTCCAAAGGCTATTCTTTTGAAACCACCTCTGACACTGAAGTAATTATAAAATTATTTGATTTAGATGGCAAAAATTCATTTAAAGAATTATCAGGTATATTTAGTATATGTATTTATGATTTAAAATTAAAAAAATTATATTTAGTTAGAGACACTGTAGGTGTAAAACCTCTATATTATCATTTTGATGTTAATACTAAAAAATTTATTTTTTCATCATTGATAAACAGCATACTTATTTATTTAAAAAATAAACAGCTTAATTATGATGCATTAAATTCTTATTCTAATTTCAATAGAAACGATTATAGAGAAACATTTTTTAAAAATATATTTAAAGTTTTACCTGGTGAATTAATTGAGGTTTATAAAGGTAATTATAAAAGAACAAAAATTTTAAATTTTGAGTTTAATAAAAATAAAAATGAAAAAGAATTAACAAATGACATTAGTAAAAACTTTTCAAACCAATTTTTATCTGATGTACCCGTAGCCCTTTCTTTATCTGGAGGGTATGATTCAAATATTGTTCTACAAGAATTACTGAAAAATAAAGGTACAAATTTTACTAATTACTCAGTTACATTTAAAGATTCTCCTAATTTTCAAGAAGATCATGAAGTTGCCAAAAAAATTTCTAATCATTATGGAGTGAAATTTAATTCTATAGAAGTAAGCTCAAAGGACTTTAAAAATAATGCAGAAAATATAGTTGATATTGTAGAGGAGCCTACAGGAAATCAAAACTCAATATCAAATATTATTTTAAGTAATAATGTATCTGAAAAAGTTTTGTTTTCAGGAGATGGTGGTGATGAAGTTTTTACAGGATATAATAGATATAGATCAATTTATATTCTATCATTATTTATTAAGCTTAATTTTTTTAAAAATATTAATTTTAAATTAATAAATAAAAATTTTAACAGATTATTTATTAAAAATTCCAGAAATTTATATTTGTCTTTTAGTGAACAGAATGTATTTAAAAATGCTAAAAATGTTTATAAAAACTTCAAATTAATAAAAGACAAAGATTTAGATAAAATATTAAATCACACATTACATTTAGATAACCAACCAAATTTATCTAATGCGATGTTTCATGATTTAGACACATGGGTTCCCAATGATATTCTTGTTAGGAATGATAAAATATATGGAGATAAAGGAATTGAAGCAAGAGTACCTTTTTTGGACAAAAATATTATCGAAGATTATTTAATGTTAAAAGATTTTAAAAAATACGGTTTTTTTTTTAAAAGTAAAAACATATTAATAAAAAATTATAAAAACTTAAATAAACTTATATTAAAAAAAAAGATGGGATTTAATTCTCCATTTGCAAGTTGGCTTAGGAAGGAGATTTATGATTTTGGAAAAGATGTTTTAAGTAAAAATTATTATGATTCATCAAAAATAATTAACTTCGAGTTTTGTCAAAAATTATTGGAGAGACATAGAAATGAATATTGTGATCCATACTTAATTTGGAATTTAATAAGTCTGCAAATATTTTTAAGAAAACACAAATTTTAACATGAAAATATGTTACTTATCAAATGCAGCTATTCCTTCTTCAGTAGCTAGTTCAATACAAATTGTAAAAATGTGTGAAGCGTTTTCAAAATTAAATAATGAGGTTATTTTAATAACAATTAATGATTTTAAATCAAAACTTAATTTTTTAAATTATTATAATATTAAATCTAAATTCTTATTAAAAAGAATGAAAAAATTTAAATCTTTTCCTTTAGGTTTAAATTATTATCTCTTTTCTTTATTCTCAATCTTAGAGAGTTTAAAATATAAACCTGAAATTTATATTACTAGAAATTTTTTTACTTGTTTTTTATTGGTTATTTTAAGAAAAAAAATAATTATGGAATTACATCATGATCTAAAAATTGAATCAAGAATTGTGAGATTTTTAGTTACAAAATTTAAATTTCTTAATTCAGCTTGTATAAAAAAAATAGTTGCTATTACAAATGGGGTTAAAGATGAATATGTTAAAAATAATCTCATAAAAAAAGATAAGATTATTGTTCTCCCAAGTGGATCATCTATTCAAAAAAAATTTGAATTTTTAAATAATAAAAAGTTTTTTAAAATTGGATATTTTGGATCAATATTTAAATCGAGAGGGTTAAATTTGATAAAAAATTTAGCTAAAATTGATAGAAAAAACGAATATTATTTATATGGAGATTTTAATCATATAAATAATTATAAGTATAAAAGCTCAAATAAAAATATTTTTATAAATAATTATATTCCTTACAAAGATATTCCTAAAGAATTAAAAAAAATGGATATTTTACTTATGCCTTATGCATCTTCCATTACAGTAGCTGGCAATGTAGGTGATATAACTAAATTTACATCACCATTAAAACTTTTTGATTACCTAAGTGTAGGCAAAATTATAATGTGTTCAGATTTCAATGTATTGAAAGAGGCAATTAAAGAAAAAAAAAATGCAGTTTTTATTAAAAATTACTCTAATCCGTATTCATGGAAAAATGAAATACAAAAATTAAAAAATCAACCACATAAACAATTAATTATTTCAAAAAATAATCACAGATTAAGTAAAGAATATTCATTAATTCGTAGAGCTAATAGAATATTAAAGGAAATTAAATTTAATTAATGAAAAAAGCTATAAATAATTTAGCAATTGTAGTGTTATTTTGGAATGATAGTAAAAAAACAATAAAATGTTTGAAATCTCTTTTTAAGCAAAAAAGACAAAAATTTAATATTGTTTTAGTTGATAATAATTCTGATCAAATATACTCAAAAAAGATTCTAGATTGGCTTAAAAAAAAAAAAATTAAATACAGTAAAGTTACAAAAAACTCAATTTTAAAAAAAAATAATATAAAAAAATTATTTTATATTAAAAATAGAATTAATTTTGGGTGTGGGCTTGGCCATAATTCTGGATATAAATTTTGCTTAAAAAATAATTATGATTATATAGCAAGAATAGATAATGATATGGTTGTTCCAAATGATGTGATATTTAAATTAGTTCAAAGGCTTGAAAAAAACAAGTTTATAGCTGCGATTAGTCCAAAAGTAATGTTTGCAGACAATCCAAAAATTATATGGTTTGGCGGAACTAAAATTGGAAATAATTTAAAATTACAAAGAGAATGCTCAAATCATATATGTAAAAAACAAGATTCAAAAAAATTTAGAGGTTTAATCAAAACAGATGCTGTTGTTGGGTGTGCTTCTGTTATGCGTTCCGAATTTTTAAAAAAAGCTGGTCTTTCAGATCCTGATTTTTTTTATGGAGAAGAGGACATAGAATTATCTCATAGATTTAAAAAAATTGGTGGTAGATTGTTTGTCGATTTAAATCAAAAAATATATCATTCTGTTTCATACACGGTTAATAATAATTGGGCCAAAACAATATATTATAATTATAAATATAGATTAGTATTGATCAAAAAAATTGGATCTGTAGCAGACAAAATTTTTGGTTATAGCATTTTTATCTTTAAATTATTTATTATGTTTCTTTTATTATTCAGAAAAAAATATTCTTCAAGAATAATTCAAATTTTTTATGCTGGATTACACTTTTTTCAAAAAAAATATGGTTATTACGATAGAAAGAAATATGGATTAGTAGATAACTTTTTTAGTAAAATTAATAAGAAAACATCAATTAAAGATATTATTAATAATTTTAATCATGGTAAAAAAATTTAAAAATTTTATAAAAGGTCAATTTTCTTATAATCTGTGGCATTTTTTAATTTCAAATTATCAATCATTTAAATTTTTATTATTTAAAAAATATTCTGCTAGAGGAGATATAGATCAAAGTTTAATGAATATTATAGGAAAAAGGAACGGTTTTTATTTAGAAGTAGGTGCATATAATGGAATATCTGAGTCTGTTTCTCTCAGGTTTGAAAAAGAGTTAAAATGGTCTGGATTATTAATTGAACCAAATCCATTGCATTTTAAATATCTTAAAAAAAATAGATCAAAAAATATTTGTTTGAATTTTATTTGTTTAAGTAGAGAGTTTCTTAATAAAAAATTATATATAAAAAATTTAAATTTAATGTCTCATATAGTAGACGATAGAAATAGACTATATTTTAAAGACTATCCTATCGATAGAATTAATTTTATGGCAAAAGAAGCAAAATTGGGAAATTTTAAAAGTTATCAATGTAAAATTGAGATTTTAGAAAATATTTTTGAAAAATTTAATATTAATATTGTAGATCTAGCTGTTATTGATGTTGAAGGATCAGAATTAGAGTTGTTGAAAGGCATTAATTTTGAAAAAGTTAAAATTAATTATTTTTGTATTGAAAGCTATAATTTTAATAAATTGAATCAATTTATGATAAATAAAAATTATAAGTTTTTAAAAAAACTTCATAGAGAGGATTATGTTTTTAAAAGAATTAATTGATAAAAGTATTTTTGACAAAAATGGCTATGTTTTATTAGATACTACTTTAAATGATAATCAATTATTTGATAATTTAATTAATGAAATTGAGATTAGTTTAAACGAAGAAATAAAAAATTCAGATATTAAGAAACTTGGTGGTTACATAATGGGAAATTTTGGCATCAATCAAGGTCCATTTGGATCTAAACTTTATTCACTAGTATTCCATGAAGAATTTATAAGTTATTTTGAAAATCTCACAAAAAAAAAATTAGATTTATTTGACATAAATTTTGGTGGCAATATTACAATGCCAAAAAAAGGGAATCAGCTTTTTCATACCGATGGAAATTATGAACAAGAAATGTATTTAATTTCAGTTGCTACGGAAGAAATAACATCAGAGAACGGACCAACAGAAGTGTGCATTGGAACTCATCATAAATCCATGTCATTTGATGAATTTTTTTTTTCAAAAAAAAATAAAAAGAAATTAACAATGAAAAAGGGTCAAATTTTAATCAGAAAACATAATTTATGGCATAGAGGTACAAGAAATTTTACTAACAAACCAAGATTGTTATTATCATTTGTTATGATACCGAAAATTAGAAAAGTTAATTTAGAACCATTAAGTGAAAAATTAAAAATTTTACCAAATTTTTTTAAAAGCAATTTAAAGGGACGAATACATGAAACAATTTACGTAAAGTTTGGTTTTTTTATTACAATTAAAAAATTACTCTCGTCAATTTCAAAAAAAATTTTTAATAAATGATTAATTAAAAAAAATATAAAAACTAGATTTATAAATTATGCAAAAAACGCTTTTATTTTGGTGCCCACATATTGGCAATGTAGGAACAGCAAAAGCCGTTTTAGAGTCTGCAAAATCACTATCCCAATCAAGAATTTATAAATGTAAAATTTTAAATTCCTTTGGAGAATTTGATAAATATAGACCTTTTATGAAAAAAAATAGAATTGAAGAAATTAAACTTTTAAATAATAGGTTAATAAAAAAATTACCAACCGAAGGTTTTTTTTGGAGTAGGCTAAATTATATTTCAGTTTTTATATTTTGTTTTTTCCCTTTATTATTTTATTTAATTCGTAACAAAAACAACTATTTATTTATCTATTTACTTACATCATTACCTTTGTTGATTGTATCATTATTTAATTTAGATAATAAAGTTATATTAAGAGTTTCTGGAAGAATAAGATTTACAATATTTAGAAAGTTAATTTTATCTATTTCAAAAAAAAAAATAAAAAGAGTTTTGGTTCAAACACTAGAGTCAAAAAAAAGAATTTTAAAAAAAAGAATTTTTGAAAAAAAAATCTTAAATATAATTAGAGATCCAATTATTGATTTTAAAAAAATCAATTTATTGAAAAAAGAAAAAATAGAAAAAAAATTTTTGAAAAAAAAATATTTTGTCTCTATAGGAAGATTAACACATCAAAAAAATTTTCTATTTTTGACTGAATGTTTAAAAAAAATTATTAAAGAAGAAAAAAAATTTATTTTCTTAATTTTAGGGGAAGGACATGATCGAAAAAAAATTGAAGGGTATATAAAAAGATTTAATCTTTCAAAATATATTATTTTAATGGGATATAAAAAAAATATATTTAAGTATATTAATAATTCAGTAGGTTTAATTTGTTCGTCGTTATGGGAAGAGCCTGGATTTATTATACAAGAAGCGGCCGCATGTAAAAAAATAATTTTAACTTCTGATTGTTATACTGGACCATCTGAGTTTTTAAATCATGGAAAAAGTGGATATGTTTTTAAGAATGATGATCAAAAAAGTTTTGTTAAAAATTTTAAAAAATTATTAATTGAAAAAAAAACTCATAAGAAAAAAATCAGCAAAAGTTTTATAAATACAAAATTTTATACTCCAAATTATTTTTTGTCAGAGATTAAAAAAATTTTAAATTAATTTTTCTATTGCAGTTAAGTATTTTCTAAGATTTTTTTTATAATTAAAATCTTTTAAGTTTTTTGAATATTTTTTAATATTTGAACTCAATTTTTTTTTATTTAATTTTTTAAGTTTTAAGGTTAATTCATTTATATTGCCTAGTTTATACAATTCACCATATTTGTATTTTTTGATAATTTCTCTTGGGCCTGTTTTGCAATTGGATGAAATAATATATTTGTTTAGGTAAGCAGCTTCTTGCAATACATTTGGAAGTCCTTCGTATTTTGATGATAAAATAAAAACATCTGACATTTTTATATATTTATAGGGATTTTTGACGAAAATAATTTTTACAATTTTTTTTAAATTATTCTTATTTATAAAGTTTTGAAGATTTATTTTTTCAGTACCATATCCTAAAATCAATAACCTAAAATTTGTATTTGAAGTTTTTAGTTTGGTTAATGCGAGCAAAATCTCTTTTTGATTTTTTTGTATTACCAATCTTCCTACATTTATTAGATTAATAGTTTTTTTTTCAAAAAATTTTATTTTTTTTTTTATAAGTAGATAATTTCTTTATCTCGTCTTTGTTGATAGGATTATATATAGTTGTTGATTTAATACCAAATTGTTTTCTCATTTCTTTATTAAAATCATTACTATTAACTATAATTAAATTTGCTTTTGATAATAAAAATTTAAATATTTTAATTTTAAAAGATGAACTTTTCCAACCTTGTGGGCTTAAATTAGATCTTATTATAATTTTTTTGTTTAAAAGAATAGCAACTATGATTGCATAAAAATTGCCTTGAAATGAAAAAATTATTGATTTTTTTAATTTTGAGCAAACTAAAAATAGTTTTATAGAGCAAATGATAAAGAACAATCTTCTATTTATATAAGACCAAAAATTACTTATTTTTATTAATTTTATTCTTTTATCGATTTTATTATTAATTTTATTACCAGTAATTAAAAAGTTTTGTTTGAAAAAAGTAGATAGATATTTTGAAACTAAAAAAAAATTTTTTTCAACTCCTCCTATTTGAGGATCAGGAAAGAAATAAATGATTTGATTTTGTTTATTTTGTCTCATATAAATATATGTGTCCTTGGTAACAATTATTATCCCATATAAAAATAATTTAAAATATTTATTTTTGTCTTTAGAGTCAGTTTTTGTTCAAACTTTTAAAAAATTTAAAATCATAATTATTTATGATGATGAAGATAGGTCTGATTTAATACATATTAAAAAATTTATTTCTAAAAAAAAAATAAAAGATAAATTTTCTATAAAAATATTAATAAATAAAAAAAATTTAGGTGCCGGCGAATCAAGAAACATAGGAATAAAATTTAGTAAAACTAAATATATTGCTTTTTTAGATAGCGATGATGTTTGGCATAAAGATAAATTGAAACTACAATTAAATTATATGACAATCAATCAAATCCCAATATCACACACTTCCTATAATATTATAAACGAATTAGGAGATAAAATTTCATTAAGAGAAATAAAAAAAATCTTGTATTTTCAAGATATTTTAAATTCATGTGATATTGGCTTATCTACGGTAATGATAGATCTAAAATTTTTAAAAAAAAATAATTTTAAGTTCCCCAATATAAAAACGAAAGAGGATTATGTTCTATGGTTGAGAATTCTAAAAAAAATTCCACATATAGAGGGGATAAATAAAAAACTTACAAATTATAGAAAAAGAAAAAATTCATTATCATCAAATACTATCACAAGTATTATTAATGGTTTTAAAGTTTATAAATATTATTTGAAAATGGGATATTTTGAATCATTATATAGATTAATAATATTATCTATCAATTATTTAAAAAAAAAATTTGTTTATGATATTTTTAAATAAGCTTTAAATTTTTTTTAGAGAGATAAAGCAATATTGCTAAATTAAACCAAAAAGGAATTCCATAATTAGTTCCGAAGAAACTTCCAGATGGTAAAATTGGAAATATGAAGTAAATATGTAAAAAAAGATGTGAAATTATATAATATTGTTTATTTTTAATTAATGATTTTAAACATATAAAAATTGGATAAAAGAAAATACAAATAAAATAAATTAATCCAGTTAAACCAACTTCTGACATAATTTCTAAATAAATTTGATGTGGGTGTGTTGATGATCTAGTAATTGTTTTTTCTAATTCTTTATTTTCATATTTCTTTTTTCTACTTTCTTTATGAAAATTATCTATTCCTATTCCAAATACTGGGTAATTTAAAAAAATATTATACGCAGTCAGATAATGAGGGGCATGTTTTGAATTATAAAACATTCCTTTAAACAAAGAAAATTTATCTTTTTCTAACATTTCTAATTGAACTTCATCAAAATTTACAAATTTTTTTGCCTGAGGTGTATTTTTAACTAGCTGAATAAATGATAATAATAAAATAAAAATAACAGTCGTGATTATTAATAAATTTTTAATTTTTAATTTTTTAAAATAAAAAAAATGTATAAAAGAGAAAAATATAATTAATAAAAATAATTTTAAAAAATTTGATCTTTCACCAATAAAAAAACTAATAATGATGAGAATAAATGCAATAATAAAAAAATAATAATCATTAGTTTTTTTATACATGAATATAAATGTGAAAAATGTTAAAAAACAGTATATATAGCCGATTATTAATTCATCATTGGTAAAACTTGCGATACGTCCACGATAATTTGAGCTAAATCCCATAATGTTAGATCCAAAATAATATTCAATTAAAACATCAATTATTATTATTGTTAAAATACCTATATAAACTTTATAAATTTGAAGAAGAAAAGAATTTTCTTTATTATTTTTTTCAAAAAAAATTATCAATCCTAATAACATTAACACAAATCTAAAAAATGATAAATATTTAGCAAAGGAATTTTTAAAATCTATACTTTCAAAAGGAAAGATTAAAATTATGAAGCTAAAAAGAATTATTAAAATATTTTTATTAAAAATCTTAAATTTTTTTAATATTTTGTAATTGAACAATGCATATAGTGAAAAAATAACTGAAAAAAAGTTTAATGAAAAAGAACCTAAGATAATTAAAATTGGAAATGAAAATATTAGAAATTTTAAAAATATATCTATTTTACTATTAATTTTGAATATCATTATTTAAATTTAAATCTCATAGTAAAATAAAAAAAGAATCCAGAAATAAAAGTTATTAAAGATAAAAATTTTGAAAAATTACTTAACAAAAAGCCAAAATAAATAATTGAGATATTTAATATAAAAAACAATAAAATAGTTTTTAAGTGATTTTTTTTAAATTTGATTAAAATTTTATGATGAAGATGTGAATTGTCTGCAGAAAAAATTGATTTTTTAAGAATAGCTCTATTAGTACTTACAAATAAAAAATCATATACCGGATACCATAACGGCCATATCAAATATACAGGATGTACTTCAAAACTATTATAAAGTTCTATAGTTAAAAAACTTACAAAAAATCCTATAAACAGACTTCCCGTATTACCGCTAAAAAATTTAAATTTTATCTTAGTTGATAATAAATTTAAAATTAAGTTAAAAATTACTGGAACAAGTAGTAGTTTAATTAGATATATTGTATTAGGTTCTTCAATTAAATATATGTAATAACCCAAGCAACAAATAAAAAAAGTTAATAATAGACCATCAACACCATCAATATAATTTGTGGCATTTATCAATAATCCTGTGGCAAGAATTAAAAAGGGTAACTGAAATTTTCCTAAATTTAGAGTTCCAATATATTCGTAATTTCCTAAATCAGTAATGTTTATTCCATTAAGAATTAAATATGCTGATGGTATAATTATAAATGTAATTTTAATTGATGGATTAAGATTAATTCTATCGTCAATAAAACCAATTAAGCAAATAAAAAAACCTATTGAAATAATTAATTCAATATTGTGATTAAACTCAAAAAAATTAACTATTATTAAATAAAAGAAATAAATGATTATTCCACCAGTGTTAAACACTTTGGAATTATGAATTTTTCTAGCATTAGGCTTATCATAGAAATCTAATTTTTTTGAAATAAACACTGTAAACATAAGCAATATTAAATATAAAATTGTTAGATTTACAGGTAGCATAATTTTAATTAAAAGTTTCTATAAGCCCTATGTATAATATTAAATTAGTTTTAAATATATATATTTTAAAAAAAAAAATTTCAAATCTAATAAAAGAAAAAACCTTAAAAAAATGAAAGTATAAATTAATGTCAAACATTATAATCTTTTTTTTAACTTTTTATATTTTATTAATATCCGTAATTGGATATGGCATATTATTTCAAAACTTATGTTTTGGAACAATCAAAGATATGAGAGACCAAAAAGTAATTTACATAGGATTTTATGGTCTGTTCTTAATTACTTTTATTTCTTTAATTACAAGTTTATTTTTATCACATAATTTTATTCACAATATTTTATTACATTTAATTGGAGTTTTATCGTTTGTATTTTTTAGAATTAAAAATAAAAAAAATTATTTAAAAATTATTCTTTTAATCTCACTTTTTACTCTTTCGGCATTATTAATATCTAAAACTCATGATGATTTTTCATATTATCATTTTACCTTTACAAAATATTTAACAGAACAAAAAGTAATTTTTGGCATGGGAATAATAGGACATGGATATAAGTTGCTATCTTCATTATTCTTTTTAAATTCAACATTTTATTTACCTTTTATTGATTATTTTTCTTTTCATTTCTCTTTATTATTTTTCTTAATTTTTTTTAATTTTTTTTTATTAAAAGAAATTTTTTCTGAAAGTATTCATGAGGTTATTAAGTTTTTATATATATTTGCTTTCACGTTTTTTAATTTATCCTTTACAAGGTTAGCAGAGTTTGGCACAGATAAGGTCGGTCAAATTTTAATTGTAATTTTAATTATTAAAATTTTTCAATATACTTGTTTTGATAATAACAAATCTAAAATAGATAATATTTTATTCTTATTACCCTTGTTAGGTTTTTGTATAAGTTTAAAAACTTATTTTTTGCCATATATATTACTTGGATTAATAATATTACTTTTAGATGAAAAATTTTTTAAAAGTTTAAAAATTATATTCTATTCAAAATCTTTTTTTATTTTATTTATATCTTTATTTATTTATTTTTTTCATCATTTTATTTCAACAGGTTGTTTAATTTCACCTTTAAGCTTAACATGCTTTGGTGATAATTTATATTGGGCGGACGATAGTAAGTCTTATCAAGATCTTTCCTTATGGCTTGAACAATGGGCAAAAGCTGGAGCAGGGCCTAATTTTAGAGTTGAAAATCCTTTGGAATATATTCAGAATTTTAACTGGGTTCCAAACTGGATAGAAAAATATTTTTTAGGAAAGTTTTTAGAACAATTGCAATTATTAATAGCAGTTTTTTTTATAATATTAGTTTTATTTAAAAATTTTAAATTAAAAACTAAGGAATTAATTTTAGACAAAAAAATTTTATTATTCTATATGATAATTTTAACAATTTTTTTTATTTGGTTCATTAAGCATCCATCTTTAAGGTATGGTGGTTATTCAATAGTTTTTTTAACATTATCTATCCCAACAGCACTATTATATCAGAAGATAAAAAATAAAAACATTTTCAAAAAAAAGTTAAAATATCTAGTTATATTTATAATAGTTATTTTTAATTTAAAAAACATTTATAGAATTGATAAAGAATTTAAACGAACTGACTTATATAAATTTGATAACTTCCCTTTTTTTGCACTTCCAGAAAAAAAATTTATTTCTGAGAAGTTTCCATCGGGATTAATAATTTATAGAACCAGTGGTCATTGTTGGAATACACCAACACCTTGTATTGGAAACTTATCTGGTAAAATTAATGTAAAGAATAATAATGGATATTACTTCATTTATAGATAATTATGACTTTTTGATAAAATGTTTTATTCTAAAATAATTATAATTTTTTTAAATTTTCTAGATTATTTTCAACAAAAAAATATTATTAAATTAATTAATAAAAAATTTTTAAAGCCAATTATTGTAT
>MDTE01070784.1_pt1 | contig 15038 bp, 1 predicted proteins | sample 811231 | NCBI WGS metagenome assembly MDTE01 (sample SAMN05326651, study PRJNA326480) | marine metagenome | isolation source: seawater | place: Indian Ocean: Red Sea | collected 2010 | reverse complement strand
TTGCGCGCCGTGACGGGAGCGACAGTTCCAAACCGGCAGCCGAAGGTCCTGAGCGAACCGTCCAGGGAATCTGTCTGGACGCTCACGACAGTGCCACCCTCTTCTGGCCCACCTGCAGGATTTGTGCCAAGCACAGAAATTGGAGTTGCGTAATCAAAAGCAACAGCGCTTGAAGTCAGTTGCTGCCCTTCTCCGCTCACAACGCTGACCTCGACCTCGATGGCACCCTCAGGGTGCGCTGGAACCTCGCAAAGGATGAGCTTGGACGAAATCTCCACCGCAGTGATCGATTCGGCGTCGCCAAATGCACAAATGCGGTTGGCACCGAGAAGATTCGAACCAGCCACAGAGAGGATGGCGCCGCCCTCGGTGGATCCGAGCCTGGGCCAGAGCGCGTATACTTCAGCGGGCGCGCGGAACTGGAAGTCCACGTCTTGCGACACGCCGAAACCGCCGAATGCATCGCTAATCTGAACGCTCACGTGGCCTGCAGACGATGCTGGAGTTTGGCAGATTAAATAGGCAACGCCATACCTCCGCGTACGGCTCGTCCACTGTGTAACCTCGGTTCCATTTGACAAAACCTGCCTGGTCAGCCTGTCCACAGTATACACAGTGTCGACGCCGGCGTAATGCTGACCGTCAACAACCTCGTTGCCGAAGCGGCAGCGTGTCGTGTCGCGCAGACCATGACCGACGACCGTGACGAGCGTGCCGCCAGCGATTGGACCAGAGACAGGATCGATGGATAAAATTTCGGAACTCGGCCAGTAGGAGAACAAAGTCCCGGAGGATGTATATTCCGCACCACCGTTGTGAGTCACCTCGAGCTGGGTTGCTCCAATGTCTCGCGCGGGGCTCATGCATTGCATGATGTTGTCGTTCGCCTTGCGCGCCGTGACGGGAGCGACGGTTCCAAACCGGCAGCCGAAGGTCCTGAGCGAACCGTCCAGGGAATCTGTCTGGACGCTCACGACAGTGCCACCCTCTTCCGGACTACCCTCTACATTCGCTGCCCGAAGAGCAAGTGGGAGCGCGTAATCGAACAGCGCATTGCTCGAAGAGAACTGTTGCCCCTGGTCGCTTACACTCACCTCCACCGCGACGGAACCTTCCGGATGTGCTGGTGATTCGCAGATGATCATCACGGACGATACCTCGAAGGCAGTCGTAAACTCAGCATCTCCAAAACTGCAAATTGTCTTCGCAGTGTTTGCGCTGACAAGGTTAACACCTTGCACAGTCACCACAGTGGAGCCTTCAGTGGATCCCAGAGGAGGGTGGACGGCGACAACCTCGGCAGGCACCTGGTACTCGAACTCGTGCTTGCTGTCGCTGAAGATTCCGATGATGTCGGTAACCTCGACAGTAGTCACTCCCGGGTAGTAGCTCGGAGCGACGCAACGGATCTCCTGCCAGAGCATTCGCCAGCCGATGCATAGCGTCGAGTTATCTGCGCCACCATCGACACCATTGCAAGTATCCGGTCCTCCGACAAACTGACCGGTCACGATGTCCATACCAAAGCGGCACTGCACGCCCCTGTCTGCGCGCAGACCGCCCGCATAGACCACAACTTCGGTGCCCCCACGCTGGGGTCCGGTGGTTGGAAGTACCGCGTGAACGACAGAAGTGGCCGCACCGTAAGTGAAAAACGCCTCAGATTCAGTCCACACCTCGCCCTCGTTAAGTGAGGTGGCGACCGGGACCTGGCCACCGGCGTGAGCGGGTTGTACGCACGACGTACCGAGCGCGTATCTTTGCCCCTTGACGGGTCCAATGGTCCCGAATCTGCACGGTGCATCCACGGAAGGGTCAGAGAGGAAATGATCCACGTGGAGCGCCAGCTTCACTGTTGCACCACCTTCGAGTGGGCCCTGTGGAGGTTCGATGCCGACGACCCAAGGCTCTTGCACGTACTCGTACAACACGCCCGAACGCGTGTATTGCTGCCCATCGTCTCCGAGCTCGAGCTCGAACGCGACGATGCCGATGTCGTGATCAGGCACCTCACACTTGATGAGCGTGGAAGAGACCCGGTCAACAACCCCGGGTGAGAGGTCATCAAATCGACACAGGCCTTCATCGTCAACGAAATCTGCGCCTCCAACTTTGACTACACCAACGGCGGAAGCTGGACCAGAGATAGGCTGAATATGCCTCACGGTTGGCACGGATCGGAACTGCACGTAAAGTCCCGAGGACACATACTCACCGTCACCAAGACCAACAGAAAGAGATACAAAACTGGCAGGCGAAGACGGTGCATCGCACGCCACGGTAGACCAACCCAAGCAACGACTCAGTGAACTCCACACCGCGTCTGTATCGCTGTAAAGGGTTATGTTGTAGCCAGGTGCGGTGCGAGTGACACCTTTGCATACGCGTGATGTGGCGAGCACGCGTGCTGGTACAACCTCGGTCCCAAATCTGCACGAAGTCTGCTCCGTTCTCGCGAACTCTCCAAACGTCTCCACAATTGTGACAGTGCCACCACTTGTTGGCATAGTAGCCGGATCGACGGAGACCGCGTAAATGTCTCTGCGATACGCAAATGCCGTCTCACCAATCGCTCCCACGCCGTTTGCCACCGCTCGAAGTTGCACGTACCCAGAAGCATGGGCAGGTGAGGCGCACTCGAGGCTGATGACGGAGCCAGCTGATGCTCGCCTTGCGGCAACACGAATTGATCCAAAGGAGCATGCTGAATCGCCATGTCCTGAAGAGAATCCTTCGAGAGAGGTGACGACCAGAGCGCCACCAGATTCGGATCCATCCATAGGGGTCGCTCCGACAACGTGCGACGGCGAAACGTACTCTATCTGCGGCATATTGCTGGAAACTGAATTCTCGTCAAGCTGCCCGTTGATGCGAGGAACGATGACAGCAGATCCCTCAAAGTGAGCCGGCAATTCAATGGAGGCCACCGCGGAGGAGACCACGCGTACAAGGGTCGATTCAGGCGCTGAACCCACGACAATGTCGATAGAGTCGACTTTCATGTGTGTGCCTTTGAGGCGGATCACGTCACCGCCAGAAGTCGACGCGTACGCAGGCTCCACAACAGCCACGTGAGGAGTTGGGAGGACAAATATCTCGGCGCCGGGCAGCGGGGACAGCAAGTATGGAGTGAACGAGTCGGACGGGATGGCCGCGAGCGACAGCGATACCGCGCCGGATGGAAGTGCCGGAGCGATACATCGCACGATTGCACTACCCAAACACCTGTTTGCAGATTGACCTGCAGTGGCGTTCCAGTTTGACCCTCCTACACAAACCTCCTCGACATCGATAACTGTTGCAGGATCCGAGTAATCCCCGCTGAAGATGCAGGAGATGTCTTCGTGGGCGCCGCGTGGAATGGAACCCTCAATCAACAACTCAGCCCCTCCCGATGAAACAAAGGAAGTCACCGATGCAGACAACGTCACTGGGTCAGGGCGGTACGCGAAAGACAGGATGTTAGACTCCGGAGTCCTGTCCGCGCCGTTCAGTGAGAGCGCCACGGAAGCAGTGAAGCCGACTGATGCCGGGGTCACACATTCGTATCCCATAGCATTCGCTCGAGCCCTGACGCCAATCGTCCCTATGTGACACAATGAATCACTAGCTTGCGCATGTATCGAATCAGGATGCACAGTGATGGTCACCAAGACCCCGCCTGAGTTCGAACCACCAGTTGGTGTTAATGACAGCGGAATGAAATCCTCCATGTAGGTGAATGCGAGAACAGCATCTCCTGTTGGAGGCGAGTCCGCGCCCAAACCGAGTGCGAATTGCCCAGGCATCCTCGCACCCGGCGTCTCGCAATACGCCAGCGACGATGATACCACATGCGCGTCAACGACATCCGATCCCAACCAGCACGCTTCAGCGCCATGAAGATGTGAGCCGGTGATCCTTGCGACAGATCCGCCTCCAATTCCACCATTCGCAGGTTGCGAAAGGAACACAACTGGGGCAGCCAGGTACTCAAATGGAACCCCACCTGTACCTGAGGGCGGAGTGTGCGGGTCACCAACCGTCACCTGCGTCCACCCGGCAGCTTGCGCGGGAGCGATGCAGCGGACCGTGGTAAATCCGGCGCACTGTCCACTGCGGCGAAGCTCTGCAAACCATGCAGCAGTTTCTGCCGTTGTCGGGGCAGATGAAGAACTTATCCATTGGGCGTACTGAGAAGTGATGTTAATCTCTGAGCTGGTCGTGAGAGTGTCAATAGGACCCTCGTAGACTGACCCTGATATTGTAGTGTTAAGTGCAGGGAGATACGCGTGCTCTCCGGACAGGCACACCTCCCAAGAGTTGACAAACTGCGCTCGCGTGGCATGAAGACCAAAATGACAGAATCTGGGCACACCCTCGTCTGCCTCGCCACGCTTGGCGATGGTGACGTCCACCAAGGAGCCGCCACTTGAGATGGAACGCTCGGGATATGTCGCGAGGACCGTAACTTCAGAATCCAGACCGTAAGAATTGTACTTCAGGCCGGTAAAAGCGGGAGACGATGAGGAGAGGTCGGTGGTGATGAGCAGTGGCACAATGCTTGGAGTGCGGGCAGGCGCGAATAGCTCAACGCCACCGCCGCCGAGCGATCGAATCGACAGCGGCCAGATTGTCCCGAATTGTGCACTCGTGCCTTGCGTACCCGAACCCGTGGTCCAATGCTCGGCACCTGCGAGGGTCAAAACCAAACGAGCGCCGCCCTCTGATGGGCCCGCTGGCGGATCCAGAGCCACAGGCCTCGGAGAGTTGACGTACTCAAAAGAAGCGTATTCCAACCCTTGAATAGGCCCAGTCGCGCTCAACTCAAGCTCCACAGCTCCCTCCGCGTGTGCAGATGATTCACACCTGGCAAGCACGGATGAAATTAGATATGCGGTGGTCGGCTCGTCGCCGCCAAAGTGGCAGAGCATGCCTTCAGGTTCAAAAGACACGAGTTCGTATCCTGTAACGGTGACCAAGGCACCGCCACCTGGTTCTCCGACGTGTGGATTTGCAGCCATTGTGACTGCAGGAGGCTGGAACAAGAACCAAGCACCCTTGCCCATGTCCATATTATCAGGGATACCGTCTTCAGCACCGTCTGCAACGCCGATGCGGATGAAGCCTGGGGGCATTGCTGGGGTGTAACACACAATCGCATTAGGCGACACAGCATCAGTTGCAACAAGCTGGTGTCCCATTCTACAATATGGTTGTTCGCCCTGCTTAAAGTGAGCACCAGTGACTGTGACGAGGTCACCGCCTTGCGTGAGACCATGAGCGGGCATAACTGCATCAACCACAGCTGGTTCGCGGTATTTGAACGTCACCGCAAGCTCCGAGACGTCATGCCAGTTTTGAGTGACGTAGAGAGGAATGAAACCAGGGATATGGCTCGGGAAGACGCAAGCGATCTCACTGGGAGACAACAAGAATCCAGCGACTGGTCCAAGCGTGCCAACCTTGCATCCGTATGGAACATCCCTGTCAAAAGGACCGCCCGCAATGGTGATCACCGCCCCTCCCACTGCAGGCGCACCGACAGGATCGATGGCATCAATAGACGGGTGATCGCGCATGTGAAGCTGAATCTTGGAATATGATTTATCAATGGTGTTCAGTGAAATCTCCAAAGCGAGATCTGCCTTTTGGTGATCCAGCGTCTCGCATATCACCAACGCGCTACTGATAAAGTGCGCGGGCTCCACAGGCAGCGTACCGAGCGAGCAAAACGTGCCAACCTTGTAAGGCATCTCGCCCAGTTCGGCAAACTGCATAAAATGCTTGCCGTTGACCAGAACCAACTCACCGCCCCGTGTAGCCGCAAAGTTTGGTTCAAGGAGGGTCACTTTCACCCTTGGGTGGAAGTGGAACTGGTTCCCGTAGTCTGTCGTCTCAGACCCATCAAGGAGCTCGAGGGCGGCAAAACCTGCGGGCTGAGGCGGAGTCATACATATGACCCGGAAGCTATTCACCCAGATTGCAGAGGTCTGCGTTGACATGAATTTGCACGACACATCTTGAGAGTCAAAGTTGGCACCATCGATGATGGCCGGGGTGCCGCCTGTGACTGGGCCGTTGGTAACAAGCACCTCCGTGATGAGAGTATAGCCGTAGATCAAACCCAGCGCCTCCAAAGCGGAAATCTGGCGGCCGGAATTGGCATCGTCCTCGGACGGCAGGAAATTGATGATAAGACCAGTGCTCGTGTAGTCGAATGCGTTGGCAGATATCTCCAAGGTGTTCAGACCCTTATTCGCCAACGCACCAGAGAAGCTGGGAGATCGAGCCGGGGCCTTGCACATGATACGATCCTCAGAAAAGAACGCAGCAGCGACTTGAACGGTGCCAAATCTGCACGACAGTGTATCCACATCGATGAAGTCTTCACCACGGAGCACAATTTCTTGTCCTCCATTGGACTTTGCCTCCTCAGGATCAAAGGAGTACAGCTTGGGTTGCCAGTAGAAAGAGTGCATACCGGTACGACCTTCTTCCTCTCCGCCCACGATCTGCGAATCATGCACATCAATTGTCATGGTGAGAAGAGCTTCACCCGAAATGCGACGGGCAGGAGCGGCGCATCGAATTATGCTGCTCGAAACCACTTCAGCGTCCTGGAAATATCCAGAGCCAAACATGCACCGGTAGCTGTGATCCCGTCGGGTAAAGCCGTCGCCGTACAAGTTCAGCATGGTACCACCCATTGTCGGGCTCCGCCTCGGGTAGTGATGTACCATGTGGAATAATCCGAAATATTCGAAATCGACCGTACCCGAGTCGAACACAGTCAGCGGTGAGCCAAGCGCAACAGCCAGGCCGTGTGGACCAATACCGTCTGCGAAGTCTGAGTGCACAATCGAAACTTGAATGACACCAGGCTCATGCGCAGGGACAGTACATTCCACGTCTGTTGCAGATACCGCACGCGCCTCTTTCACCTCCCCGTCGAACATGCAGGCCACGTTACCCAAGGTAAGCGTGCCGAGTCCCGTGAAGGTAATCCGGTTCCCGCCTGCAGTCGGTGCAAACAGCGGTGCAGCGGCGATCACCTCGGGAATCGGGAGATAGTGAAAAGTAGGTGCTGGTCCGTCGACGCCAGTCATCAAGTTGATACCTGGGGTAACGCTCACGCGTCGCCAACCAGGTACAGCAGCAGGCGTGGTGCACATCATCGACGTGGACGTTGCCCTGGACGCGACTGGAGCGATTGTTCCAAACTGACATGCAAATGGCGGGAACAGTGTGTTCTCTGCCACGATCACTGGCAAAGATCCCACATGAACCTCCAACGACATGCCACCCTCTGCCCATCCTGTGGGAGGCTCCACAGCGACTGCTCTGACGCTAGGTAACACATCGAGCACAGAAGAGCTATCTTGCGTCCACCGTAAACCCTGATCAGTCACAAGATTGAGCTGGGTCAGACCTGGGAACATATGACTTGGAGCCTCGCACTTGATGTATGCAGAAGACACAAAAATGGCAGATGTAGCCGTGTCCACAGAGCCAAAAGCACACGATACGTAGCCAGTCTCCGCAGGACCCTCATCAATTGGGAAGTCAAAACCTTCGGCGTGGATGACCCACGCTGGGTCATCCGTGATTATGCCTGGATGGACCATACTGACCAAGGCTGATGGAGTGAACGTGAAAGAAATCTCAGCGACTTCCGCTCCGAGATCTGTCCTAAATCCAAGAGGGACGAATCCAGGCGATGATGGGATGGATTCGCAAATTACTACACTCCAACCCAACGCGGCGCCGAGCGTTCGCCACGTGTCCGTGGAATTAATATGCTCAAGCGCGTGAGCACGCATCACACTCACCTCCTCAGCAGACTTCAGCTCGTCTATGTTGAGCCAATCCGCCGGGGATGTCTTCTCGCCAAATGTGCAGCTTCCAACAAATTCATGCGTGCGGAGCGATGCGAGTCCAGAACCGACAACTGCAACACGCGTGCCGCCGTTGGACGGACCGCGAGTCGGATAGGCGATTTCAATCGTTGGAGTGCTCGCAACTTGCACGGAAGCGGAAGTGTAAGTGGCGAATTGAGAGTCGCGACCAGACCCATAAACAAGGAGCGCACGTTGCGGTTCACTGGCGGGAGAAACACACTCGAGTAGTTTTGTCGATACCACCCTGCTAGGTGTTGGTCCCACAGTACCAAAAGTGCATGATTCGATCATATCGGATGCGAAGCCAACCCCGTAAAGATTGACCATGTTGCCTCCTGTCTCGACAATGTTGGGGGGATCGACGGCAAACACTGATGCATGTTCCATGTATTGGAATTGCGCCGAATCTGTCGTCCATGTTTCCCATGCATCATCAAGCGCCAACTCGATTTTGATTGTGCCCTCATTGTGTGCAGGGGATTCACAGACTATCAAAGCCGAGCTCACAAATGTACTGGGTACTGGGGATACACTGCCAAAGCCACATGCCCGACCAGCATAAGAAAAATGCGAGCCAATAATACGCACGAGAGAGCCACCATCAGATAATCCAAACGATGGGGTTGCATAGGAAATGGATGGCACCGCCTCAAAGGCAAAGTCCATCAAATGTCCCGTTGGTGCAATGTCCAATTCTGTCCCATCCGCTGATTTCATCCCGACTTCCACGCTGACAAAACCTGGAGAGTTTCTACTGGTTTCGCATGTGAATACGACGGGCATGATAGGCCTGGCGTGCAAAATGTCGAACGTCTGATTGTTCCATGCAGTGGCATTGGGGACTGAGAACTCGAAGAAATCCGCTTCGACTCCAAGCCCAAGGTAGGACATCTCCGCTTTTGTTGCAGCATTGACCTGGTCTCCAAATCTGCAAAACGCAAGTGCGGTGTCCATGAATGGACTCGCCACGATAGTGATTGTTGTTCCGCCCAGTGACGAGGTAGCAGCCGGAAACAGGGTTTCCAGCTTTGGTGTGGGAATGACATCGTACACAAGTGGGTCAGACAAAGCGACCGAATGCAGGTAACCTGCGCCAACCGGAATCTTGCCTTGAGGAGGAGTCATTGTTGGGGAGACACAAGCAATTGTAGCACGGGAAGAACGCCCGTGGACTGGGAAAACGCTGCCAAAACCGCATGCAATGTCCTTCGGCATGTTGTTGGAAAGCGTCATCTCGATAATTGTTCCGCCTGTTCCGTATCCTTCGCTCGGGAAAATTGAAGAAACGAAAACATTGCCATGGAATGCAAAAGAAACTTGATCGTTTGTAAGCGCTTGGCCAAATGAAGAGATGATCTCAACCGACACCATGCCGGCCTCGTGAGCTGGGGCCTCGCACTTGGCAAGCACTGACGACACCACCTCAGCATACGAAGGGTCCGCCAGCCCAAAGCCACACAGCGGCTCAGTGCTCACAAGGTGCTCGCCGACCACCTTCACCACACCAACACCAGCAGATGGCCCGGATGCTGGCTGCAGCGACAAAACAGTGGCGCTCGGCTGGAACTCATACTCCACCTTGCTCGTGCTGAAGCCGCCGTCAGTGGCGCTCACCTCCACCGTCACAATGCCAGCTGCGTGAGGCGGTGACATGCACGCCACCTCCACCCAGCCCATGCACTGCTCGGAGCGCTGCGTCATCGTGGAAAGGCCAGTGGCGTTTGAGGGAAGGACAGCAGAGTTGATTTCACTCGTGCACAGCTCGTTGCCGCCGATGTACTCACCAGCCACAACCTCGAGCCCAAACCTGCACAGCACGTTCTCGCCGACCAGGCTGCTGCCCATCACATGCACCACAGTCCCGCCAGACACAGGACCAGATGCGGGAGCAACAGCAAACACAGTCGCAGACGACATGTACTCAAACGCAAGCTCGGATGTGCTCCACACCTCGCTGTTTAAGCTTGCAGCGATTGGAATCAGACCGCTTTTGTGCGCTGGTGACGCACACTCCACTCCTACTCCGGCAGCGCGGCTGCGTAGTGGAGCGATGGTTCCGAACTTGCATGTCAAGAAGGATGCCGTGCCAACATCAAGATTGCTCATAGCTAGCCTTACCACAGTGCCGCCGCTTTGAGATCCTTCGCGCGGGACAATTGCCACCACAGCACCCTCCTCAATATACTCGTATATTATGTCGTTGTGGCTGAATTGTTCGCCATGATCACTTGTGCTAATCTCAATCACCACCCTACCGGGCTCATGAGCGGGGGCCTCGCACTTGACCAGCACGGAGGATATAATCTCTGCCTGCACCTGAGAATCGTACCCAACGTGGCAAAATGCCTCATTGCCAACCAGATGTCGACCACCTACTTTGATGACTGACACACCACTGTCAATTCCGATCGCAGGATTCAACCCTGTGACTGTTGGTATCACCTGATATTCCAGCACAGTGGGATGCAGCGACAAAATGTCTGAGTCTTCAATCGCCATATCGAGCGCCACAAAGCCAGGAGCTCTAGGTGGGGTCATACACAGGAATGTGCCAGCAGACAACTTTGATGCAGGCACAGGGAATGTGTCAACAATGCAAACCAGGGACATGTCGGTATCCTCTGAAGGCCACAGTGATAGCGTAATCTCGCCTCCTCCCTCAGCCAGCACGCGGGTTGGGATCGGTCCAAGGGTGGTAATCATGGGTTCGTAATGATACGCGGCCTCGTTGAAGGTATGATCGAACCTGTTCAAAGTTATCTCCACTGGTACATTTCCCGGTGCATGCGCTGGCATGAGGCAGGATATCTCATCGGTGCTCACGTGAGATGCATAGACGCCAGATATAGTGCCTACCCGGCACATAACATCGGCTGAGTCCACGAAGCCTAGGTACGAGCCGTGCATGACCAAGTTACCGCCACCCTGTTCAGATCCCGCCAACGGGTACAATCCCTCAACCTCAGGCGACTGCGCAAACCTGAAAGCCTGCATGTCAATAGTGGTATCGAATCCGTTGACAGAGAGCTCGAGATTTGATTTACCCAAATCACTGGCGGGCGCTTCACACTTAAGCAAACGTGATGACACGACGTATGTCGCATCGCTGGAACCATCACTGGTAAAATTAGAAAATACACAGTTGGTTCCCTCATCGAAGTCTCCCTCAGTGTTGAAGTGATCACCATTGACTGCAATTATGGTACCACCTCGAGCAGAACCAGATTTGGGGTTGATACTGAGCACAGTCGGTGGCACAACGAACTGGAATTGCGTGCCTGTGATGGTAAAGTCCTGCTTGTTGATCGATACCTCCATAGTGGCCATGCCTGCTCTCATTGAAGGAGCTGCACATACAATCTGGTTAGCCGTGCGAGATAGTGCTGCTACAGGAATCGACCCAAACTTGCACATCGCCCTGCCGCTCGACGGGAAATTCACGCCGTCAACTGTCACCCTCGTGCCTCCTCTCACAATGCCAACTGTTGGATAAATGGATGTGATGTTTGGCGGAGGCGTGTAGGTAAACGAGACATCATGCATGTCGTAGTCAGCTTCGTTCGAGTGGAGGCCTAGAGGTACCGGTCCTTCGCGGTGTGCCGGAACCTGACACGAAGTTGCCGACGACGATAACCACCTGGACGCGATGTGCGAAATCGTCCCAACCCTGCAGGACAATGACTCAGTATTTCGCATCCCAGAACCGGTTAGCTTGAGTAAGGACCCCCCAAACACAGAGCCTTGCCTCGGTGCCACGTAATCCAGCTGCGCAGTTGACTCGTAAGCAAACATATAACCCGCGCCGGTCCAGTTCATACCCAGGTTGGTTGACACCTCGACAGTAAGTCCGAGTCCAGATGCATCCGGTGGCGACTCACACATGATTTGCGTTGATGATACAAATATTGCCACTGTTGCCGGGTGGTATCCAAACTTGCACAGCGTCTGAGGCGTGAAATTGATGCCCTGCACGATCACGAAAGTACCCCCAAATGTAGGCCCCGAAGTGGGCCCGACGGTATCGATCTGAGAAGGTAATTTCTGTAAGAAATCTTCATCCTTGTCGTCAGGATCAGCGGGTGACAGCAGACTGTTCCCAAACTCATCTGTGATGACAGTGTTCGCCTCGTCAATGTCCTCCATCCCATCTCCGCTATTTGGAACAGTACACAGGATGGTGTTCGAGTCCTGAACAGTCCCGGGGACAAAACCCAAGTTGTTGCCCAGGTTACAATACACCTTTTCTCCTGGATGAAACCCTGCCCCAATTACGGTCACAGTTCCGTCGTTGTTGTCCGTCACTGTTGTGAGCGAGGGTGTCACCACGTACTCATACAAAACCTCGCGATCGTTGGGGTCATCGTACGTCTGGTAATCATTCTCTATGCCGATGTCGAATAGAACCACCTCAGGTGCGTGTGCAGGGGCTATGCATCGGAACTCATCCTGTGCTATCCACTCGCCAGACACCGGGCCGATGGTTCCAAATCTGCATGCCATCTCGTGCATCTCGCTGAAAAAATACCCTGCGGCAATGACTGTGTTGCCACCGTTCACAGTGCCGCGCGATGGAACCACTCCAGTGACCCGAGGCATCTCGTCAAATATGAAGTTAGGGCGCACCAGTGGTTCTGCCGCTGTGGATCCAGGCTGTGTCACCTCAAGCGCATACGCTCCAGACTCAACCGCGGGAACCTCGCAGTGGATCAATGCTGATGACACCACGAACGCAGTGACTCCTACCCATCCAAATTTGCACTGCACATCATCGAAAACAAAGTGTCGACCTGTGATCTGCACCACGCTTCCACCTCCGTTGAATGCAACCTCTGGGTAAACGATGTGAACCTCTACCGCGGGCTTCACCTCGACAAACACAGCATTGGACTCGGAGGCGGCAACTGGTAGGCGCTCAAAGTCCTGTCCGTTCCTCGCCACGTACACTGAATGAAACCCTGCCTGTATCGACGGGCTGATGCACGTGACGTAATCAGCAGACAGCACGCCGGGTGACTCGGCGTCCCCAAACATGCACTTGGGGGTTTCCATTGGATGTGCAAGCGGCAGATGGATTGCCACCTCCGCGCCACCTGCAGATGGAAGCTGTGCAGGCAACGCGGCGTCCACCCCGGACATCTCCTGGTACACGAACTTGACGTCGCTCGGAGTAAAGTCCTTCTGGTTGGACGATATTTGGACGGGATGGCCGCGCCTGGAGTTGGGTGGCGACGGCTGCATCGCGGGCGACACACATTCAACCTGATGTGATCCCCGCCACACCCCACTGGTCTCTACCGTACCCACCCGACACCTCAGCGCGTTGGTGCTCGCGAAGTTCCTTCCGCTCACCGTCATCACCGTGCCACCCTGCGAGTTGCCCATCCTTGGATGTATGCTCTCCACCGACGCCCTCGGTGCATACTGGAACTCAACGTCAGAGAACTGATTGAACACGCCATTTGGGTTTGACACATCAACCGTCACCCCATCCTCATAATGCGCGGGAGCCTCGCATTTGACCAGAGTGCTTGAAATGAAATGAGCGCCCATCGCGATCTCTCCCACCCTGCATCTATACGAGGGCTTGAGGTCTTCACCCCTGATATCGATCATCGCGCCCCCGCCAACCTCGCCGTACACCGGGAAGATGCTCTCTATCTTGCCAGCTGCTATGTACTGGTATCCGTCAGCCTTGGGGTATCGTGATCTCGATTCGCTCTGCACCGTCTCGCCGTTCACCGTGAATTCGACGTGCACGAAACCTTCCCCTCTGGGAGGTGTCACGCACGTCACCAGGTCGTCGTGCAGATAGCTCGTTGCCGTCTCAGTCGCATCCACTCTGCATCTAAGCTCCACGTTTTTCATGCGCTTCAGGGTCCCGAGATTGGTGCCCGCGACCGTGAGAATGTCCCCACCGCCGGTCGATCCCTCGTTCGGATAAAGCCACTCCACCTCGGGCACCTCATAACCCACTGCGACGCGACAAAGAGGATCAGGTCAGATCAGTCGGGACGTCGCGATCGGGGACTCGTTCAAAAATCGCGGCACGAAACAGTGGAAAAAACACCAAGCAAATTTGCGCGGCGTCGCTGCGAGTCGCGCGTCGCATGGAGGGACGAGACGCCCTAGGCGATGTACCAGTTCGATCATGACTTACCCGTTGGTACAATGACCAATAAAAGCATCATAAGTATCTGCGTGAGTTTCCCCCACAGGCGCTCTCCGCCGCGCCCTCGGCACCGTGGGGGCGCCAGCCCACGCCAGGAGACTCTCTCCACCCGGGGCACCGCCATCGCCGCTCCACCTGACCGCTACAAGGCAACGAAACGGGCAAACAAGCAAGACAACAAGACAAATCGCGGTCTCCTCCAATCACGAGGCGGCCCCCTCCTGGAGAGCCCCCGCACCTGCCTTCGGCGAGGCGTCGAGGTCGACGCTGTGCTCGAACCGATGCCAGGCGCGAGGGGTCCCTGGGAAACTCAACAAAGGGTGTGTGGGCGGCGACCCTGGCTCCTGTGAGAGTCAAGCCCTCTCGAGGAGGCCGCCCCGTTCGCGATACCTAAAGTTGCCCGGGAGAGAAAGCTAGGACTCCCTGGGTCAACTAAGCGCTGCTAGTGCGCGATTGGCGCGGCTATCGGGGGGGTCCTCGCTTTTTGCCTGACAAGAAGACAACAGAAAAAAAGCCAACAACGGCGAAGCAGTTCGCTCTCGGCGGGAAATCCAAATCGATGGGCATTTAGTTATAGGATGCATGAAATCACGATAAACACATCACATGCATTGTGTTGAAGAAGAGGTGATCGCAACGAAAATGCGAACCATGATGCGTGGGATGAATAAATTAATTCCACATTTGTGAGCCCCACCCACCAGACAAACAGTTGGAAACCAAGACCTCGGACGAGGCGACGAGCAGATTTCGCGGTTGGGCAGTTGGGGAGGCTCTTAAGCCCGGGAGCGCGAGACATCTTGCCCTCTTTGGAAGCACACGGGAACGGGACCATGGTACGACCCCAACGATAATCACACGAGTATTCCGCACCGTTCGCGTCGAGCTTCCCTCGTCGTCGCTAGGCGGGGACGCTGGCGCGTTCGTTTGCCGCCGGCGTGTGCCTCCTCCTCCGGGGTTCACGGCTTTTTTCTAGACCCTAATAGATT
>MDTE01058298.1_pt1 | contig 15039 bp, 11 predicted proteins | sample 811231 | NCBI WGS metagenome assembly MDTE01 (sample SAMN05326651, study PRJNA326480) | marine metagenome | isolation source: seawater | place: Indian Ocean: Red Sea | collected 2010 | reverse complement strand
TTTTTTTTTTGAAATAATACATTTCCTGAAATTGCATCATAATTTGATAAACTTTTATTTATAATTTCTAAAGTATTTTTAGAATAAAAAATATCACCTGAATGTAAAATAACTATATATTTTCCACTAGAAATTTTTATACCATAATTTAAACCATCATATAAATTTTTATCTTTTCTAATTATATGTTTTAATTTTTTAAAACTTTTACTTTTTGTTTTTATTTCTTCTGTTGTTCCATCTTTAGATACACCATCGACAATAATAAATTCAAAATTTTTAAAATTTTGATTTTGAATTGAATTAATAGTTTTAGATATTTGAAATTTATTATTTTTAACTACAGTAATTATAGAAAACTTCACTAAGAGTTTATAAAAGATTTGTACGCTTTTAACAAACCATCTTCTAAGGTTATCTTTGATTTCCATCCATATTTTCTAGCCTCAGTAACATCTAGTAATTTCTGAGGTGTGCCGTTAGGTTTAGTTTTATCAAATTTTAGCTTAGCTTTGACTTGAACCACCTTTAAAATTTTTTTTGCAAACTCAATTATGGTATAATCTTTACCCACACCAATATTAATTAAAAATTTATTTGTTTTTTTATTCATAAAATAAATACAAGCGTCTGCAATATCATCAACATAAATTGCTTCCCTTCTAACTTTTCCATTTCCCCACAACTTTAGAAACTTATTTTTTTGTTTACTTTTTTTTAGTTCATGGGCTTTTTTTATTAAAGCTGGAATAAAATGAGAATTTTTAAGATCATAGTTATCATTTGGTCCAAAAGTATTCGTTGGCATCAAACAAAGATAATTTGTTCCATATTGATAGTTGTAGCTCTCGCACAGTTTAATACCAGCAATTTTCGCTATTGCATATGGTTCGTTTGTTTGTTCTAAAATTCCATTTAATAAATATTTTTCTTTAATTGGTTGTTTGGAATTTCTTGGATAAACACAGCTTGAACCCAGAAATATTAAATTTTTAATATTATTAAGGTATGCACCGTGTATTAAATTATTTTGTATCTGTAAATTGTCATAAATAAATTCGCCTCTGAAAGTATCATTGGCTAAAATACCACCTACTTTAGCTGAACAAATAATTATAAATTTAGGCTTATTTCGTTTCAAAAAATTAAAAGTTTTTAATTGATCTCTTAGATCTAGTCTATTTTTAGTAATTGTTAAAATGTTATTATATCCATGTATTTTTAACCTTCTTATCACTGCTGACCCAACTAAACCTCTGTGCCCTGCAACAAATATTTTTGAATTTCTAGAAATCATAAAAGTTCATATATATTTATAATTTAATTATAATTATAAAAAATCTTATAATGATATTAATTTATAAGTATATACCATAATATATAAAAAAAATTATTTATGTTTAAAGATCTAAATCTATTAGTTAATTTTGCAATTAAATTTTTCAAATTAAAACTTATTTATCTTCAACTACTGATTATATTGAGTTCAATAACTCAATTATTATCAATCTTTTCTTTTGGACCATTAATTTTGCTATTAATGGATAATAAAGAAATTAAAAAATATAAAGAATATTATTTTGATAAAGTAAGCGATGAACAATTTTTTTTAATAACTATTATAGCAATAACAATTTTATTTATATTTTCAAATCTACTAAGTATTGTTGTTTCAAAAAAATCATTACATTTTGGCCAAGAAATTGGAATAAAATTAAATAATAATATTTTTAATTTCGTTCTCTCAAAAGATTACAGCTATCATTTAAACAGAAATAGTTCAGAGATTATTTCTAAAATAACATTAGAAAATGCGCGCGTTGTTGGAAGTATATTAATTCCAATGTTATTAATTAACTCAAGAATTATTACTTTGTTATTTGTTTTTTTAGGTTTATTTATTTTTAATTTAGCTGCGTCTCTATTTGTATTATTTTTTTTATTGATAAGTTACTTTATAATACTATCAATTAATAAAAGTAGATTTACTATCAACAGCAGCATAATCAGTAAAAATAATTTTTTAAGACAAAAAATTATTTCCGAAAGTCTAGGTAATATTAGAGAAACAATAATGTTTGATGCAAGAAAATTTTTTTTTGAATTATTTAGATCTTCAAACGAAAAAATTGCATATTCAACCGCTAACAATCAATACTTATCATCAGTTCCAAGATTTTTAATAGAAATATTAATATTTTCTTTACTTTTAGGATTAATTTATATTTTAAAAAATAATAATTCTTTAAATTATTATCTACCTTTAATTGGAATTTATTTAGTTGCAGGATACAAATTGCTGCCAGCGCTTCAAGCTATTGCCACCTCTTACGGTTCTATAAAAGGAAATCAAACCTCATTACAAAATATAAAAAATGAGATTATTACTATATTAAAACATGAGAATACTCCTGAACACGCGAATGTTAAAATTACTGATTTTGATTCAATTGAATTTAATAATATAAATTTTTCTCACAAAAATAATTTAATTTTTAAAGACATTAATTTTAAAATTAAAAAAAATGAAACAATAGGAATAATAGGAGAAACAGGATCAGGAAAATCAACCTTTATTGATTTACTTTGTGGATTACTTGTTCCTGACTCAGGAAAATTAAAATTAAACAATAACGAGATATTGGAAAATGAAATAACAAAATTACAAAGATTAATTTCAATAGTTCCACAAAAAATAAATCTTTTAGATGATACAATTAAAAATAATATTTTATTTGCTCAAAAGTATAAAGATGAGAAGAATGTAAATGAAAGAATTAATAATTTAAAAAATTTATGTCTTTTAGATTACGTAGACAAAAAAGATGAAGGGTGGGATACTGTAGTTGGTGAAAATGGTGCAAAATTAAGTGGTGGACAAATTCAAAGGCTGGGAATAGCAAGAGCATTGTTCAAAGATCCTCAAATTTTAATATTAGATGAGGCTACATCAGGACTTGATGGGGAAACTGAAGATGAATTGTTAAATAATCTTAAAAATATAAAACCAAAATTAACAATTATCATTATTTCCCACAATAAAAAGATATTAAAAATATGTGATAAAGTTTTCAATATTTTTGATCAAAAAATAAAGGAAATTTCAAACAATGATTAATTTGTTAATATTTATAATTTAGTAACGATTAAAAAATTATACAATTATTATAAACAGAGACTTAAAAAAAAATATATATTTCTAAATAATTAAATTATTTATATATTTTTCTAATAAGCTTGAAAAATGTTTAATATTATATGTAGATATTTTTTTTTTACCATTTTTTACAAGTTTGTTTCTTAACTTTTTATTATTTATAACTAAATTAATTTTTTTTGAAATATTTTTATAATTTTTTGGATTAAAAAATATTGCAGAATTTCCCATTTGATTTTTCATGGAATATGCATCTGAACAAATTAAAGGTGTATTTAAACTAATAGACTCTAGTGGAGGTATATTAGTGGGACCACATAAAGATGGATAAATAGTTGCGATTGCATTGGAATATAATGATGACATATCATTGTCATGAACTCTTCCTAAAAAATATATTTTCTCTTGAAGATTTTTTAGATGAACTAATTTGTAAACTTGATCATAATAATTTTTCTTTGCTCCACAAAATACTAGTGAAATATTTTTATTTTTTTTCGATACATCCTTAAATGCTTTTACTAAAGTTATATGATTTTTATGTTCCCAGAATTGAGCTGGGTAAAATAAATAATTTTCCTTTATACCAAATTTCTTAAACACATTTATTTTATTTTTTTTAAGTAAATATTTTGGAACAATAAATGGAAGAGTAAATATTTTGTTTTTTTTTACTATATAAGAGTCGATAACGTGGTTTTTACCCATTGTGGAATCTACTAAAATTCCATCACAATATTTACATATATTTTGATAATGAATATCTCTCTTTGAGATTATATTTTTAGTATATTCTGAAAATTGATTTTCATAAATATGCATCAAGTCATGTATTGTGGACAAAGATTTTTTATTTATCTGATAGGAGGTTGTATTTTGACTTGGAAAAATTATTAGATCACAATCACTTTTGTTTAAAATTTTTACCTCTTCATTTAAAAATTCTTTAAATATAAATGGCCAAGAGCTATTAAATGAAAATAAATAAATTAATTTTCTTAAAAATTTTTTGAAAAAACCTTTATGAATATATGTTGTTGTCGATAATTTTGGTATATGCTTTTCCCAGTGTTTATCTGTGTAATAATAAAAAATTTTAAATTTTTTTTTTTTATGTAATATGGTTAAAGCTTCAATAATACTTAGAGAATATTGATATATTCCACCCACTTCTTGGGGTGAAGTCAGTAAAATGCCAATTTTATTCATTAATTTTCTTCAACTTCGATTTAAATCATTTTATATACATTTTTAAATATAAAAATGAAAAAAATAATTGTTACAGGATGTTGTGGATTTATTGGTTTTAGTCTTTCAAAAAAACTACTTGGCGATAAAAATATACAAATTATTGGCATAGATATAATAAACGATTATTACGATGTTAATTTAAAAAAACAAAGACTTAAATTACTTAAAGAAAATAAAAATTTTCAGTTTAAAAAAATTGATATTAAAAATTATAATTTATTAGAAAAAATTTTTAAAAATAAAAAAATTGATATAGTTTATAATTTAGCTGCTCAGGCAGGTGTACAATACTCCATAAAAAACCCAAAAAAATATATGGATTCAAATTGCGTTGGTTTTTTTAATATATTAGAACTATCAAGAGTCAATAGCATAAAAAAAATTTTTTATGCCTCATCAAGTTCAGTTTATGGAGATAGTAAAAAATTTCCAGTTAAAGAAAATTTTGATCTCAATCCAAAAAGTTTTTATGGATTTAGTAAAAAAGCTAATGAAGAAATGGCAGCAATTTATTCAAGATATTATAATATTAAAATTATTGGTTTAAGATTTTTCACTGTTTTTGGACCCTGGGGTAGACCAGATTTAGTTATAAATAAATTAATTGACTCATTTTATAAAAATAAAATCTTTTATTTAAATAACTTTGGGAAACATATGAGGGATTTTACATACATTGATGATGTAATTAATATTATTATTAAATTGTCTAAAAGTAATAAAATAAAACAAAAAAATGATATTTTTAATATTTGCGGATCTAAACCAATTTCATTAATACATTTAGTTAAACTTTTTAAAAGAATTGTGGGAGACTCTAAAATTACAAAAAGATCTTTTCAAAAGGGTGATATTCTTAAGTCCTATGGGTCAAATCAAAAACTTATTAAAGTATTAGGAAAACTAAAATTCACAAATTTTGATGAAGGTTTTATCAGTACTTTAAAATGGTATAAGAAGTATAACAAACTTAATTAATAAGTAATAATTTTTTGGGTACTAAATTTATCCAATTTTTTTAATATTTGTAAAATTTTTTTACCAGCATCGCCCGAACCATATAATTTGGATGACTTAAATTTTTTTCCATACTGAATTTTAATTTTTTTATATATATCTTGCATCTCATTTGAAGATTGAATAACATTTTTTGATGTAAGTCTGCTATTCTGTCTTTTTCCAACATTAACAGCAGGTACTCCAATAAATGCTCCGTCCCTTATTGCAGATGAGGAATTACCAATCAAGCATTTAGCTTTTTTAATTAAAGGTATGTAGTACTCAATGGGCAAATTCTTATATATTTTATAATTTTGAATCTTATTTAACTCTCTAAATGTCCTTAATTTTTTTGAAATTTGCTCTGAACCTCCGTCGGAATTAGGCCAAATAATTATATTTTTAATATTAAATTTCGAAGTAGCATTTACAATATTAGCTATCACTTGTTCGTTTTTTTCTAACTCTGTAGTCACTGGATGATAAAGAGTTACAAAATAATGATCCTTTTGTGAGAGACTATCTAAATCACCTACCCCTTTACGCGATAAATAATCAAACTCTTTTTTAAAATTATTTTTTTTTAAAATATTTTTTAATAAGTCATTGCGTGGACAACCAACGTTAAAAACATGTGAAGGTTTTTCTCCTAATTTCATTACTCGTTTCATAGAATCTTTATTAGCAACAAAATGTAAATGTGAAAGTTTTGTAATTGCATGTCTTACACTTTCGTCCAATGTACCTGTAACTTCACCACCCATTGTATGGGCAACTAAAATATTCATATAGGTTGCTGTTATTGCTGTTGAAATAGTTTCGTACCTATCTCCTACTGTAAAAACTAAATCTGGGGAAAGTTTAGTAAATATATCTGATAATTCAATCATTCCAAGGCCTGTAGTTTTAACCATAGATGACAATTCACTCGTAGAAAACTGGTTTTCAATTTTGAAATCTATTTTTATTCCATCATTTACAATTCTGTTAGCAACATCTCCAAATTTATTTTGTAGTGCAGAAGCTCCAACAACTACATTAACTTTAAAACGCTTACTTCTTTTAGCTTCTAGTATTACAGACTTAATACTATTGTAGTTAGCAGAAGAAAATATAACAAAACAAATCTTTTTAATTTTCATAAAAATTTTTCATCTTTAATAAACTATTTTTTTTAATATCCTTAATTAATTTTTTTCCAATTAAACTCTTATAATTAATTGCTCTAATTCCAGTTCCAGGTTTTTTAAATACAATGTCTTTTTTTTTAAGTATTGAATTAGCTTTTAAATCATGACTAGCAACTACACTTTTTTCAAAAACTTTTTTCATATCTTTATATTCATTTAAATTATTTTTATCGACAGGATTATCCATTATCTTCCAGATTTCTTTGATATTTTTTGCAAAGAAAGAAAATTCTCTTGGTTCCATTGAATTTTTTGCATCACTTCCATACATTTTTCTCGATAGTGTAAAATGTTTTTCAATAATAGTAGCGCCATTTGAAGCTGCTGCAAATCCAGCTGCAAAACCCAGTGTATGATCTGAAAAACCTACTGGACAATTATATTTTCTTTTTAATTCTTGTATAACGTTAATTCCTACTTTTTCCTTAGGACATGGATAAATTGAAGAACATTGAAGTATAGAAAAGTTTTTTTTTAGAATTTTGGCTGCAATATCAATTTCATCCCACGAACTCATTCCTGTTGATAAAATAATATGTTTTTTTGTTTTTTTTAACTTCTCTAACAAAGAAATATTTGTCAATTCTCCTGATGGAACTTTGTATTTTTTTACTTTTAAGATTTCCAAATGATCAACTGCTTTTTCACTAAAAGGGGAGCATAAAAACTCTTTACCTAATTTTTCACAGAATTTTTTTATTCTTTTCCAATTTTTTAATGAAAAAGCTGTTCTTTTAAAATAATCGAATCTTCTTTCTTTCTTAAAATATGATGGTGATGGAGCATCAATTAAAGTCTCTTCATCAGCTATATGCATCTGAAATTTTATTACATCTGCTCCAGAGCTAGAGGCGCGCTTAACTAAAGTTAGAGCTTTATTTATATCTCCATCATGAACTGATCCTATTTCAGCTATAATCATTTAAAATTTTTTAATTTTAATTTGGTCAATCAATTAAATTATTTTTTAACTTTATAAATAAACTTTGATAAACCGCTGTATCTAAACGATAAATTACAAAATATCTACCATTCTTTTTTCTAATTTAACATATTAGTTAATTCAAACTCAAAGCAATTATATGAAAAGCATATCTATTTAAATGATCAATTATTTAAATCGATATGAGATTTATCACAACTTATTTGATATATTTCTATATAGTTTTGAGGCTACAAGATAATTATTAAAATTATTTTTATGTTTGAACAAACTCCAATTATTTTTTAAAAATTTTCTCCAATATGAACCATAATCATAGATTGAAATTTTAGACTTTAAAACTTTAGTTAAAAAGATTGATGACGAGGGTGAGGTAAAATATCTTTTTATATTAAAGTTAGAAATAATTTTTTCTAAATTAATCATTTTAGGGAAGTCTCTATTTACTAAGATAAAATTTTTTTCTGGGAATCTCTTTTTAATTCTATTGGTGATACTAATCTGCAAATTAATAGGTATATTTTGTCTAAATTTAAATAAATACAGATCATTATCCCCTGTAATTTTTAATATCTTACTTAAAATATTTTCAATAAAAAAATAAATATAATTGTTCAAAACATTTTTAGAATATTTAGTTTCTATAGCATAATAAGGTAGATAAAAATTAATTAAATTATAATTTGAATTTTGAATTTTTTTCACCTTTTCTTGATTAAATTTAAAAAAAATTTTTTTAAATATATTAATTGGTAACGAATAACTTGAATTTTTTTTTTTTAAAAAATTAGCAAAAATTGACTTTTGAAAAAAATTACCATTTCCCTTATAATAAATGTTCATCAATTCATTATTAATATAACACTCTAAGAAACTTTTTAATTTTCTTAATAAATTTAAGTTTGCTCTTAACATGGTATCTATAGGAGAATGATCAAAATATATTTTTTTTACATTAGATTTGTATAAAATATAATGAGATACAGCTTCATTAGAGAAACAAACTTCATCATAGTCTTCAAGGTTAAAGGAATTATTTATTAATACACTTTGAATTTTTTTACCAATCTTTCTATTTTTATGTATAAAAAATATATTCCAAAATTTTAAAAAACTAAAAAAAATAGGAAGTGGTGGTTGTTCTATTAAAAAAAACTTTCTTGAAATTACTTTAAACTTTTTATTATTTTTAAATTTATAGTTACTTTTACTATTATTTTGAATTAACACATCTACTATTACCTTTTTATTTTTTTGCTTAATATATGTAAGCATCTGATAAAAAGATAATTCTGTATTAAGAATTAACAAAATTTTTTTCATATTTACTTGGAGATTTGTTCACAAATTTTTACTGTCTTAGAGGCAAATTTTAAATTATTAATTATTTTTTTTCCATTACAGAATTTTTTAAATTCTTGCATTTGAAAAAATATTCCTGGCTTTATACTATTAAAATTATACTCGCTCATTGAATATTTACACTTTAATTTATAAATATTGTTATTTTTGTAATTAACTTTTTCTAGTTTATTATAAATCTTTATTTCTTCTATTGATGGGAGCTCAATAAAAAAATATTGTGAAAAAATTTCAATTTTAAAATTTGCTATCGCACCATAATTAAATGATAAATTTACAACATTATCATTAGGTAATTTGTATCTAAGGAAAATACTTTTCTTTTTTTTCTGTTTATATATTAACTTTAAATCATTAAACAAAAATATCAAAATCGATATTATATGAGACGAGTTACTTATAATTCTTGTTTTGTTTAATTCTGGACAAATACAATTTACAGTTATATTTTTAGTTTTTTTAATTAAATTTTTTAAAGTTCTAATATTCTTATAAAATATTCTGTTGAATCCAACAAATATCTGATTGTTTGATATCAGATATTTTTTGAAATCTTTACTTTTTAAAAAAACAGGTTTTTCAATAAAAATTTTTTTTTTTTGTTTTGATGCATTCTTTTAAATAAAAAGAGTTTTTAGAAATCTTGCCTGCAATCAAAAAATTTGATTGAGCCTTAATTGATAAGCTCATAAATTCCTTAAAGTTTCTAATGTTTTCAATTTTATATTTTTGAGACAAACGCACAGCGTTTAAAGAATTTGGTCGAGAAGAAAATATATATCGGACTTTTATGTTGCACTTTTGTGCTGCTTTAAGATGCTCTTCAACAATTCTTCCAGACCCTATTATTGACAAACTTACCATAAACTTAGGTAATTTTTAATATGTAAGTTTTTTTTGTAATTTTTTTCATAAATTCTTTTATAAATAAATAATTCTCCATCAAAGCTTCTTCAAAAGTTGGTAGCTGAGCTTTTCCATTTTTAATTAGACTCTTATAAAAATTGTTAGATAATTTGCTAACATATTCTCTTTTACATAAGAAAGATTCTTTGCCAATTATTAATTGATCATTTTTAAAATTAAAATTAAATATTTTCTTATTTTGTTTTAAATTAAAATAATGTTTCTTAGCATTATTCAAAGAAACAATATTTAATGTGCTACCATTTTCATAGAAAACTTTAATATTTCCATGAAAATCTATAAAATTTTTTCTAACTAATTTATATGGCTTATCTAATTTTTTAATTAGAATTTTTTGAACAATAGAATTTGTTACATAAGAAATATAATTAATATAGTGTAAGGAATTACAAACCATATGCCAATTCCCACCCTTAATTGTTGCATGAACTTTTTTTGAATTTAAATTTAACTTTATCAGTCGAAATGGTTTCATATTTCTTATTGGCATATTTACAAAAATATTTTTAGTATCAAAATTAGTTTTTTCAAAATTATAAATGTTACTCTCAAGTATTTTTTCTACAATAAAATACTGAATTTTACAAAGTTCTTTAATTTTTTTAATTAAACGTATCCTATTAAATGCATATGTACATAAAAAAGCTAAAAAGAAATTTTTATTTTTTATTTTTTTTTGATCATTAAAAAATACAAGCTTTTTTTTATTTTTATCTTCACTAAAAAAACTTGACATTTTATTTAGTGATGTTTTTTTTTTATCAAAAACAAATATTTTACTTACGCTATTCTCATATATGATTGATTGAACATGCCTAATTGCAATATTACCAGCTCCATAAATTAAGATATTTTTTTTCAAATTAAAAATTTTTAGTTAATTTTTTAAAATCAGTAGGAGTGTTTATATCTATAGATTTATTTTGTTTCATAGTAAAATTAATTATCTTACCATTTTCATAAATATTTGTTTTTGTTATATTCTTTATTTTTGTGATTAGAATAGATGGTCCATTCCTATAAAAACATTTTGTGTTTTTTTTTTGTTTGTTTTTAATATTTAGAGATAAGTATTTTCCATCAGTAAACATAATTTTATTTGAATTGATATTTTTTAGCTCATAAGAGCTTACTAAAGCATCTGCTGCCTTATTTTTTAAAATTTTTTCACAAGCTTTATTTAAATCTTTATAAGTTCTTTGGGGTGATGTTGGCTGTAGCAAAATAAGATACTTAAATTTTGATTTTTTTAAATTTAACTTTTTGACAAAATAATTAACGGTTTCATGCATTTTTGTTGATGATAAAGAAATTTTTTTGGGTCTTTTAATTCTATTTATCGCTCCAAATTTAAGTGCGTAATCATTGATTTTTTTTGAGTCTGAAAATATATGAGTTTCTGAAATGAATTTGCAATTTATTGAAGCTTTTATCGAATAATAAATCATTGGTTTGCCTTTCAAAAGTTTGAAATTTTTATTTTTCAATCTAGTAGATCCTTTTCTTGCTGGTATTAATGCTATAAAACTCATTTTTACTAGTTTATTACAGAATTTAGAAATAATGAAAAGATTAAAAAATATAGATAGTTTAAGAACATTAGCAGCAGGCTTTGTATTTCTCTACCATGTTAATCTTATTAGTGGGGGATTTATTGGTGTTGATATTTTTTTTGTAATAAGTGGCTTTATAATTTCAAATATTATTTATAATCAAAAATTAAATCCTAAAATTATTACAATTTTTTTTATAGATAGAATAAACAGACTTCTCCCTATCTTAATCATTCTTGGTATTTTATCAATGATTGCTGGATACTTTATACTTTTACCTGAGGAAATAAATTTTTTAACGAAAACAATTATAAATTCGTTAATTTTTAATTCAAACAATTTTTTTTATACTAATACAAATTATTTTTCTGAAGTCTCAAATTCACCTATTTTACACACATGGACTTTAGGTGTTGAATTTCAATTTTATATTTTTATTATTTTATTTTTTTTAATCTTCTCCTCTCGTATAAAATTCTGGCTTATTTTAACTATTTTGTTTTCAATTTGTTTAGCTCAGTTTGGAGGTAATTTAAAATTTCAAAGCCCGTACATAGAAAGTATTACAAAGTTTTTCAGCCCTATTTATGGTAGTTTTTATTTATTCCCCACTAGAATATTCGAATTTTTAATTGGTACCTTTTTTTTCATATATTCAAACAAAATAAAAATAATAAAAAAGTTTCATTTTTTAGATTATTTATCTGCACTGTTAATTATTTTATCTGTTATTTATTTTGACAAAAATACCCCTAATCCATCATTTTTAAATTTTTTTATATGTATTAGCGCGGGATATTTACTTATTTCTAATGAAGAAAATAAAAGTTATGTCGAAAAATTTTTGCTTTCTAAACCTTTATATTCATTTGGTTTATTAACATATGGATTTTATGTTTGGCATTATTCAATAATATTCTTTTATAAATTATATTTTGGTAACAATTTATTTTTTTTAGATCATATTATTTTATTAGCTCTATCTTTAATATTTACCTATTTAAGTTTTTACCTTCTAGAAAAAAAAATGAACAATAAAAAAATTTCTATGATGAAAAAAAATTATTTTTATATAATCTCAATTATCTTACTAGGTTTCACTATTTTCCTTAGTTTAAAAACATCTGGTTTTTCATATAGAATTGATAATGAAACTTTAGCTAAAATAAAATCTTTTGATAACTATGAAAAAATAAATTCAGAGTGTAGAGGAAATATTAGTAATGATATTTGTAAGCATGGAGATATAAATAATTTAAATACTATATTGTGGGGTGACAGCCACGCAAACCAACTTGTTCCAGTTTTAAAAGAAATTGCTGAAATAAAAAATTTTGGTTTTTATGAATATAATAGCATGGGATGCCCGCCGATTAGAAACGTTGAAAGACTAGATAAAGCAAGTCAAAATTGTGCTGAGAAAAGCAATATTATTTTTAAAAAGATAATAAAAGATCCCAATATAAAAAATGTCATTATTCATGCTTATTGGAGTTTCTATTTTAATAAAGACCATACTTATGCTCTTAATAACTCATCAATAGATTTAGAAATCAAAAAAGAATTATTAGAATTAGTCAAAAATCAAAAGAAAATATTTATTATCTTAGGTGTTCCTGAAATGAACATAGACCCAAGAAAATATTTTACTAGAAGCAATATACTTAATAAAAAAATTTTAGAAAATGACGAAAAAACAATATTAAAACTAAAAAATCATAAAATTAAAAATTATGAATTTTTAAAAACTATTGAAAAAATTAAAGATAAAAATATATTTATTTTCGACCCCTCATCTGTTTTGTGCGATAAGTTAAATTGCTTTTCGATTAAAGAAAATAAAATACTTTATAGAGATAGAAGTCATATATCAAAAAAAAATTCCTTCATACTTTACAATCAGTTATATGATTTTTTAATAATAAATTAAAATTTGATTTCTTTAATTTAATAGTAACTAAATGTTTAAATTAACCTTTTTTTTAAAGCTGTTAAAAATTATTATTAAAATAAAGACCAACAAAAAAATAAAAGATAAAATTTTTTGGTAAGAAAGTGTGTTATTTTTATGCTGAATTATTATACTTGAATTAGGTTTTATTTCGGTTGAAACAAAAAAATTATTTTCAATGTAAGGCTTATCATCAATAAACCAATTATTATCATTTATAAATGGAAATATATAATTAATTTTAATTTCACTATTATTTTTAATAATATAATTTGAATCTTTTATCCTTATTAAATTAATATCACTAGACTCTTCAAAGCTGAATTTAACTTTCTCTGTTTCTATACAATCAAGCAATGAGATACTTTTATTACAAATGTTTTTGTCAACTTTATCTTTCAAAAAAGCGTTCTTATTTATTTTTTTTTCTAAAAGTAAAATTTTATTATCTTTATAAATTGCATGCTTAATTATTTTAAAAGAATTATAAGTTTGCATTATATCTTTTATCTCACTTTCATAAATTAAAAGAAATTTAATATTAAATAGATCAAAAAATATTTCACTCTCGATCTCATCATAACTAGGGTAAAATTCCCATTGCATTTGATTAAGTGTTTTGCTCTGTATTATTCCATGTGAATTTTTAATATTAACATTAATTGGATGAAAATTAAAATTATATAATTCTTTGGTATCATAAATACCTTGATCTAAAAAAAAATTATTTTTCTTATCCTTTTGTACCCCTACATCTTTATAAATTTTTGGGGATAAATAAATTCTATTTAAATTTTTTGGATTCAAATTGATATTACTAAAAAAAGTTCCATATTTATGAGTGTAATAATTATTTGAATTTTTAATTAAATTTATCCCTTCAATATAATTTAAAAAGACACATATAACGATAATCATTTTTATTGTCATAGAAAATACATTTTTTTTGTAAAATAAATTTAATTTTAAAAACAATAAAATTGAGAAAATATAAATTAATTCAGTTAAGTAATGTGTGCTTGAAATAAAAGTAGGTATAAAATTAATTGGAATAAGCGTTAAAATTAAACATAAAATAATTATATCAAAAATGTAGAAGCTTTTTTTTCTCAAATTTTTTATTTTTTTAAGATTTGAAATAAATAGATAAATTATAAAATATTCAAACACACCATTAAACATATGTAATCTTTGATTATGTCCTGACTGTTGATCTACTAAATCTTTTAAATAAAGATAAAAATTATTTGTAAAAGTATTTTCTAAATTGAATTTTAAAATTGAAATATTAAAAATTTTTGTAACTGTATATAATGGATTAACTATTCCAGAAACTATATCATAAAAATTATATTCACTTAGTCTTGATCTTGATGCATCTTTAGTATGTTCAAAAACATCAAATAAAGTATAAAATTTATAAAAAACTACTATTAGTAAAAACAAGATGTAAACTACATATTTTAACTTTAACAATTCCCTAAAATCAAAATTAAGTAAAAAAAAAGTTAGAAAAATAAGAAAATAGGCTGATGAATGTCCGATATGAGAATTTAAAGTGATTATGGCTAATAAAAAAAGTATTTTTATATAACTCAGTTCTATATTTTTTTTATAAAAAATTTTTAGCAAATAATAAATTATACCGAATGATAAGGAGTATAAAAAAAGATGAGAGATCCAATCGTGATAAAATATATACCTTA
>MDTE01179214.1_pt1 | contig 15041 bp, 13 predicted proteins | sample 811231 | NCBI WGS metagenome assembly MDTE01 (sample SAMN05326651, study PRJNA326480) | marine metagenome | isolation source: seawater | place: Indian Ocean: Red Sea | collected 2010 | reverse complement strand
TCCCTCTTGGATCAAGTCTAAAAACTGTAATCCTCTATTTGTATATTTTTTTGCAATTGAAATTACCAATCTAAGATTAGCTTCAATCATTTCTTTTTTTGCTTGATTAGCTGTGCGCTGACCAGATTGAATTTGTCTTACTTTTTCCTTAAACTCTATTGAGTTTTGATTAGAAATTTTAGATAAATTAAGAATTTCCTTATAAATTAACTTAAGTTTATCTCCATATTTTTGGAACATTAATTTAAATGAATCATCTGATGAAGACATATACTTTTGATAAAGAGTAAAAGTATCCTTGAGATTATGGTGTTTTAAAAAAACCTCTCTTGATACTTTACTTTGAGTGGCTAATGATAATATTTGTACTTCTCTAGATTGAATTTCTTTATTAATGGAATATAAGTGGGATATTATTTCTTCTAATTTGTGGGGTTTTATTTTTATTTCATTAAAATAGTTAAGTATTTCATCTTGATATTTTTTCAGATCTCTCAGTATTTTAGAATCTGATATTTTTGTAATATTTTTATTTTTCTTAATTTTAGTAATATTTTCAGAAAGCAGTAAAACTCTATCGAGTTTTTTAAGTATTTCTGGTTTATAAAATTCTTCAATGATGGATATGGAGAAACTTTCATTTTCTATTTCTGCCTCGTTAGATACTTCCTCTAATTTATCTTTGTCAATTTCTATACCTTGTTCTTTCATCAATTGTTGTTTTTCTTTTAAAAGAGCTTTCTTTTTATCATTTATGATTTTCTGAATTTCTTTTCTTTTTGTTGAGTTCGAATAAGGGTCATTATCTTCATTGAAGTATTCATCAAAATCAACAATTTCTCTTAGATTGATTTCATTTTGTCTTACCTGAACCATCCATTTTTTTAAAATATCAATTGAAGCTGGACATTCTAAAATTGAATTCATCATTTTATCAAGGCCAGACTCTATTCTTTTTGCAATTGCTATCTCACCTTCTCTAGATAATAGTTCAACATTCCCCATCTCTTTAAGATACATACGAACAGGGTCATCACTTTTTACGCTAGATGACTTTTCTTCTTCTTCTGTCTCTTCACTCGAAGAAGATAAATCATTCTCAGAAGAGTTTGAATAAGCTTTAAAGAGTTTAAATAAATCTTCATCTAAATTTTCAATATAATTTAAAAAATCATTAATGCTAATTATAGGATCATCAATCTTAATAAATGACTTAATATATGTTTCAGATTTTTTCATTAAATCTTTATCAAACTCTTTAGTGATTAATGTTCTGAGTTGAGTTTCATTTTCTTTTTGCAATAAATCAAAGGTAGTTGATTGGATATTTTTTTTTGATTTTACAATCTTTTTTTTTGTGATCTTAGTTTTATTAGAAGCAGTTTTTATTTTCTTAGTAGTTTTCTTTTTTTTTATAGATTTTTTTTTTGTAACTATTGATTTATTTTTTGGCATTATTTTTTAATTATTAATAAAATTAATTGTTTTTTCAATTTCGTTATATGGGTCACCCTTATAATTAGATTTTGCAAATCTGCACAGTCTTCGAACTTCATTAGAAAATAGTAAATTTTTTGTAAAATTCAATCCTTTAGAATCTAAAAGGTTATAAATTTCATTTGGTGTTGATTTAAAAAGAGTTTTTTTAATAATTAAATCTCTGATTTCTTTAAATTTCTTATCAAACTTAGCAGCAGCAATTAGATCAAACACTTTTTCTCTACCTTTTGGATTTTCAATATAATATATCATCAAAGCTGCGGAGAATTTTGATTTTAAATCATTGGCAAACTCAATTTGATTTTTTTTAGAGTTTGATTGTGAAATTTTAGTTTTATTCTTATTAAAATAATGAGAATGAAAAAAATCTGTTAAAATTTTTTTTAAATCTTTATTTGCTATAGTATTTAATAAATTCTTAAGAATTTTAGATGCCTTAAATCTTTCATCAACATTATTACTCGAATTATATTTTTCTAAATATTTCTCGATTAATTGTTCAATATTTAGAGGAGAATCAATTAATTTATTTAATTGATCTTGTAAATTAGAATCAAGTAATTGATCAGGATCATAGTTTCTAGGTAATAAAACAAACTTAACACCCAATTCAAAATTCTCCGAAGACAGTAAATTATTCATTAATCTTATTGTTGCATTTCTTCCAGCTAGATCTCCATCAAGACAAACAATAACCTCAAAACCTTTTTTAGTAAGTTCAATTAATTTTTCATGATTTATTGCGGTACCAAGAGGAGCTACACAATTTTTAAAACCATGTTGATATAATTTAATTACATCAAAGTAGCCTTCTACCAGTAACAATTTATCTGTTGAGTGTTTATTTAATACTTTTTCATTAAAAAGTATTTGTTTTTTTTTGAAAACTTTTGTTTCAGAGGTATTAATGTATTTGGGTAAGCTCTCATCAATAACTCTTCCTCCAAATCCAAGAGTTTTATTTTGTAAATTAACAATGGGAACCATGATTCTGTTCATAAAAAAAATTTTTGAAATTTTATTTTTATTAAATAAGCCTGATAAAATTAAATCTTTTAATTCAAATTTATTTAAAAGTTTATTTTGAATAGTGTTATAATTGGAAGAAGAACCCAATTCAAAAAAATTAATAGTATCGCTATTAAATTTTCTAACTTTAGTTAAATAGTTAATATGTGACTTTGAGTTTAAAAGATTATTATGAAAAATATCTTTGGCGTATTCATTTATTTCATAGATAATCTTATTTAATTTCGAGGATTTATAATTAATTTCAATTCCAGCTTTGTTAGCCAATTCATATAAAGCATCTTTAAAACTGTATCCTTTTACCTTAATCAGGAAATCAATTACATTTCCGTGTTCTCCAGTGCTAAAACAGTGAAAAATTTTTTTTTCTTCATTTACTGAAAAAGAAGGGGTTTTCTCTTTCTTAAAAGGACTCAAGCCAAAATAATTGCTTCCTTTTTTTTTTAAAGGAATAGTAGAATTAATTATTTCTACAATTGATGTTCGATTAATTACTTCTTTAATATTATCATCTGTCATTCACTAAAGGAGTTTTTAATAATTTTTGAAGCTAAATTTAAATCAATTTTATTATTATAATCTTTTTTCAATATGCCCATTATCTTCCCAAAATCTTTAGAGCTAAAGTTATTTTCTTTAATACATTTTGAAATGATTTCTTTTGTTTCCTCTTCACTGATCATTTTCGGTAAAAAACTATTTAAATAATTTATATCATAATTTAGATCTTCTATTCTTTGAGTATCAGAAACTTTTTGAGCAAATTCGAGTGATTCTTTTTTTTGTTTAACTTGAGTTTTGACTATTTTATAAAAATGATCGTCAGATAATTTAGACAATTCTCTATCTAGATTCTCTTTTATCAAAAAGTTTTTTAACTCTGAAGAGAGGTACCTTGCTATAGATAGTTTTTTCTTATCCCCACCTTTTAAAGCACTTTTTACGTCTTCTGATACTTTTTCTGCCAAACTCATTTGAAATTCCCTCCTAATAATATACTAATACTCAAGATTTAATATGACCGTATTAGATAATCATAATAAAGATAATTATCCTAACGGTTACCTAATTTATAATAATAATCACGTTTTTAAAGGTAAGTTCTTATCAAAACTTCCATATAAAATTGCTGAGATTTGCTTTAATACAAGCATGACTGGCTATCAAGAAATTCTGACAGACCCTTCTTATAAATCACAATTTATCAATTTTACTTTTCCTCTTATCGGGATAGTAGGAAGCAATGAGGAAGATTATGAATCTTGGAAAATTCATGCTTCAGGAATGATATGTAATGAAATACTTGAGTTGTCATCAAATTGGAGATCAGAGAAAGATTTTACAAAATGGCTTCTAGAACAAAATTCTTGTGCTTTTTTTGATCTCGATACTAGAGCCTTAACCAAAATTATTAGAGACATAGGTCCAAAAAATGTAATGATTTGTAGTGAGGATTATTTTAATTCTAAAGGTATAAACAAAATTCTTGATCAAATTGATAAAAGTCTAACTCTTGAAGAAAATGATGTAATTAAAGAATTTACTGATGAGCTAAGTATTAAGAAATTAGAAAACAATTCTAAAAATTTATCAATAGGTTTTTTGAATTTTGGAGCTAAAGATAATATTAAAAATAATTTGATTAAAAGAAACTGTAATTTATATGAATTCGATATGAATTTTAAAGCTGAAGATGTTTTAAATAAAAATATAGATGGTATTTTTTTAAGTAACGGTCCTGGGGACCCTAAAAAAATATTTAAAAATATAGAAAAAGAACTTAAAAAGATTTTAGACAAAAAAATACCTACTTTTGGTATCTGCTTGGGTCATCAAATTTTAAGCCTTGCTTTTAATGCAGATACTAAAAGAATGGATAAAGGTCATAGAGGTGGCAATCATCCAGTTAAGAATATTCGAACAAATAAAGTAGAAATAACATCTCAAAATCATGGTTTTGTTGTGTCAAATAAAGAATTTCCCGAAAGCTTAGAAATTACTCATATATCTTTATTTGATGGAACAGTAGACGGAATGAGATCAAAATCACAACCCTTGTTTTCTGTTCAATACCATCCAGAGTCTAGTCCTGGTCCTCATGATAGTAGATATTTATTTGATGAATTCATTGACCTCATAAAGAAAAATGCCAGCTAGAAAAGATATTTCTAAAATATTAGTTATAGGCTCAGGCCCAATAGTTATTGGACAAGCATGTGAGTTTGACTACTCAGGAAGCCAAGCATGTAAAGCTTTAAAAAAAGAAGGTTATGAGGTTGTCTTAATTAATTCTAATCCAGCTACTATAATGACTGATCCTGAATTTGCAGATAAAACCTACATTGAACCTATAGAAAAAGAAATTGTAAAAAAAATTATAGAAAAAGAAAAACCTGATGCTGTACTTCCCACTATGGGAGGTCAAACCGCTTTAAATATTATTAGAGAATTAAATAAAGATGATTACTTTTCAAACAATCCAATCAAAATATTAGGTGCTAGCCCAAAGTCAATAGATGTAGCAGAAGATAGAGAATTATTTGCTCAAGCTATGAATGAAATAGGTTTAGAAACCCCATTTAGTATTATAGTTGATGATAAAACCAATCTTGAAAAATTATCAATGGATGTTAAATACCCATTAATTCTTAGGCCCTTTTATACCTTAGGAGGTACAGGAGGAGGTATTGTTGATAACAAGGAAGAATTTATCTCAAAAGTTCAAAATGCTGTTGACCTAAGTCCAGTCTCAAAAACATTAGTTGAAGAATCATTAATCGGATGGAAAGAATTTGAATTTGAAGTTGTTAGAGATAAATTTGATAACTCAATAATCGTTTGTTCAATTGAGAACTTAGATCCAATGGGCGTTCATACTGGAGACAGTATAACTATAGCACCTGCCTTAACATTGACAGATAAAGAATATCAAAAACTTAGAAATCATAGCATTGCAATTTTGAGGAAAATTGGTGTAGAGACTGGCGGTTCTAACGTTCAATTTGCAGTCAATCCTAAAAATGGGAAAATTTTAATAATTGAGATGAATCCTAGAGTAAGCCGTTCATCTGCATTAGCCTCTAAAGCTACCGGCTTTCCAATTGCAAAAATCGCTGCTCTATTAGCTATAGGTTATACCTTAGATGAATTAGAAAATGATATTACTAAAGTTACCCCAGCAAGCTTTGAACCTGTAATAGATTATATCGTGACAAAGATCCCAAAATTTAATTTTGAAAAATTTCAGGGAACTCCTAAATTATTGAATACTGCCATGAAATCTGTTGGTGAAATTATGTCTATTGGCAGAACATTTAAGGAGTCTATTTTAAAGGCTCTTTATTCTATTGAGGGAGATAACTTAGGTTTTGATTTATCTCACGAATTATTAAATCTTAAAGATGAAGAAATTAAAAAAGAATTAAAAATCCAGAGACCTGATAGATTAACTATTGTTGCAGAAGCTATAAGAAGAGAGATTGATTTATTGGAAATAAACAATTTAACACACATTGATATGTTTTTTTTAAGAGAAATAGAAGAAATTATTAATTTGGAAAAAGAAATTGTAAAATCAAGGGGTGAATTTGACAATGACTTACTCCTTAAAGCAAAGAAATTAGGTTTTTCAAATACCCACTTAGCTAATCTTTGTAAAATAGATATTGAAAAAATTTACACATTATTGAAAAATTATAATGCTAAAACTGTCTATAAAAGAGTTGATACTTGTGGAAATGAGTTTGACTCTTCTACTGCTTATTTATATTCAACTTTTGCTGATGATATTAATGATTTTAGTTGTGAGTCTAGGCCTGATGAAAAAGAAAAAATTATTATCTTAGGGTCAGGGCCAAATAGAATTGGTCAGGGAATTGAATTTGATTATTGTTGCGTTCAGGCTGTGAAGTCCTTCCAAAATATGGGCTTTCAAACTATAATGATAAATTGCAATCCTGAAACTGTATCTACTGACTATGATACATCTGATAAATTATATTTTGAACCTTTAGATTTTGAATATGTTAAATATGTAATAGATAAAGAAAATACTAAAGGAGAGGTAAAGGGTGTAGTTGTTCAATTTGGTGGACAAACACCACTGAGAATAGCTAATAAATTAAAAGAATTTGGATATAGAATATTAGGTACATCTTTTGAAGCAATAGATATATCTGAAGATAGAGAACGATTTCAAAAACTAATCAAGAAAGTTGGATTAAAACAACCAAAAAGTGATATTTCAATTGGAACTAAAGAGCTTATCTCTAAGTCTGCAAAATTAAATTTTCCGATATTATTAAGGCCATCTTACGTTTTAGGTGGAAGAATGATGGAAAAAATGAATTCAATTGAAGATGTTCAAAACTATATCGACCAAAATTATTGGGCTCTAGAAAATAATGTTATTTTAATTGATGAATTTTTAAAAGACGCAAAAGAAGTTGATATTGATATTTTGCGCGATGCTGATGGTAATACAATGATAGCTGGGATAATGGAGCATATCGAAGAAGCCGGTATACATTCAGGAGATAGCGCTTGTAGTATACCACCATTTTCTTTAAGTAAAAAAACAATCTCATCAATAAAAAATTTCAGCATAAGTCTTGCAAAAGAATTAAAAACTGTAGGTTTAATGAATATACAATACGCTATCAAAGATGAAGAAATATTTATACTTGAAGCTAATCCTAGAGCTAGCAGAACAATACCTTTTTTAGCAAAGGCTATAGGGATACCTTTTATAAAAATAGCTGCTGAATTAATTGCTGGGAAAAAACTTCCAGATGAAAATATTAAATTCAAACCAGAGTCATTATCTTATTATGCTATTAAAGAAGCTGTTTTCGTATTTAATAAGTTTCCTAATACTGATGTCATCCTTGGCCCAGAAATGAAAAGCACTGGCGAAGTAATGGGTATTGATGAAAATTTTGAAATGGCCTATTTAAAGAGTCAAATAGGAGCTGGTCAAAAATTAAGCAAAATTGAAAACATCTTTATTTCAGTGAAAGATGAAGATAAAGAGGAAGTATCATTAGTTGCAAAATTGCTAGTTGATAATGGATACATTTTACTCTCTACTAGAGGTACTCACGATTTTTTACAAAAAAAAGGAGTTTCCTCAAAACTTATTAATAAGGTTGCTGAAGGCTCACCTCATGTAGTTGAATATATTAAAGAAAATAAGATTGACTTAGTTATTAATACTACTGAGAACAAACAAGCAATTAAGGATAGTTTTACGATTAGAAGAACCTCAGTAGATTTAAATATTCCCTATTATACTAATATGAGAGCCACAAAAATATTAACAAAATCCTTAATAACTATGAAAAATCAGCCTATTTCTGTAAAAGCTATTCAAAATCATCATATTTTCAACAAATAATTCATTTGAAAATTGATTGAAAATTAAATATTTTCAACAACTTAATTTAAAAGAGATTAATTATGGAAAAAATACCAATGACTGGAGATGGGCAAAAAAAGCTCCTTGAAGAATTAAAACATTTAAAAACTGTTGAAAGACCAATAATTATAAAAGCTATAGCAGATGCTAGAAGTAATGGTGACCTCTCTGAAAACGCTGAATATCATGCAGCCAGAGAAAAACAAAGTTTTATAGAAGGCAGGGTAGCTGAGATAGAAAGCACAATAGCCCAAGCAGAAATAATAGATGTTTCTAAATTATCAGGTTCTATCATTAAATTTGGAGCAACTGTTACAATAATCAATTTAGATGACAGTAAAGAATCTAAATATCAACTTGTTGGTGAAGTAGAAGCAGACATAGAACAAAAAAAAATTTCAGTTACTAGTCCAATAGCTAGAGCATTAATTGGTAAAAAAAAAGGAGACTATATCGAAGTTTCAACACCAAAAGGTATTACCTCCTACGAAATAAAATCTGTTAGATTTAAATAAATCTTTGACTGGATATAAGGTTATAACCATCAGCGAAGGAGCTGCTGGTATGAGAAGTCAAATTGAAGGTCTAGCAAATTTAATTTCAAATAGTTATCATAATTTTGATGTAAAATTATATTCGTTATTTAAAAAATTACCAATTCAATTAATACCAGCTAAAGAATTTGCATATAAAAATATAAATGATATTTCAATAAAAGAAAAAACAATAGTTATTAGTTGTGGAAAAAAAAGTGTAAAAGCATCAATTATTCTCAAAAAAAAGTTTTATCCACATGTTTTTAATATTCATATTCAAGATCCTAAAACTAAATATGATTTATTTGATTTAATATTATGCCCTGAGCATGATAATCTTAATAAGCCAAATTCTTTATCTACTACCCTAGCATTACATAATATAAAATTTAATAAAAAACAAACAGATAGGAACATTATTAATTTTATAATTGGGGGACCAAATAAATATTTTAAATTTGGTGATAATGTTTGTGAAAATTTAACTACAGAAATTTTGAATTTAAGCAAAAAATATAAATTAAATTTAATACCTTCAAGAAGGACGCCAAATTCCTACTTAAAAACTCTAAAAAATTTAAAATCTAAAAATATACATATTTTTGAAGATTTATTTAATCCAATTGAATATGGAAATTTATTATCAAAAGGAAGTTATCAAATAGTGACTTGGGACTCAATTTCAATGATTTCTGAAGCTATTTCCTCAGAAAAATCTACATACATTTATAGATATGAGGAAAGAAATTGCCCATCTAGATATAAAATTTTTTTTGAAAATATTATTAATAAAAATCTTGCTAGATTTTATAAAGAAGATCTTCAAAACTTTACCCCTAATCTTGGTACTTATAACAATGAACTCAAAAGTAAAATCTTGAATAAGATAGAATCTCATTTATGGTTCAATTCTAATGCACCTAAAAGATTCAATTCTTAATAAAATAAGCTCATACTCAGATCCTTTCCCTCATTGGGAGTTAGATCAGCCTTTTTCTGATGAGATGATAAATGAAATTAAAGAAGTCAATATTTCCGATGCCCCAAGATCTTTTGATGGAACTAGAGCAGCAGATGCTGGTGGTGAGGGTATCGATGGTAAATTACGTGTTTTTTTAGAAAAAGATAATATGAATTTATTACCAAAGGGTATGGAGTTAATTGAAGATTTAAAAAATAAGGAGGTTATTGACTCTATCCAAGAAAAGATAAAAAAGGATCTTAAAAATAGTTTTATTAGAGTTGAATATATAGCAGATCGTAAAGGTTTCTGGTTAAAGCCTCATCTTGATATTCCAGAAAAATTAATGACCATGATGCTTTTTATTAATCCTTATAATGAATCAGATAACTTAGGAACTGATTTCTATGATGAAGATAAGAAATTAGTTAAAACAGTTCCTTATAAACATAATACAGGATATTTTTTTGCCTCTGGCAATAATACTTGGCACGGTCTAGAAAAAAAAGAAATTAAAATTGAAAGAAGATGTATGCAAATAAATTATGTAACTTTTCCAACTAGCTGGCCAATTAATGGCTAAAATTCAAGAAGTAGTTATAATTGGCTCTGGTCCAGCTGGATATACTGCAGCTATTTATGCTGCAAGGGCTAATTTAAATCCAATTCTCATAAGTGGGCTTCAACAAGGAGGTCAATTAACGATCACAACTGATGTTGAAAATTACCCTGGTTATGAAAACCCAATACAGGGTCCGTGGTTGATGGAACAAATGAAAAAACAAGCTGAATTTGTTGGGACTAAAATAATTAATAGCCAAGTTACCAAAGTAGATTTATCTATAAAACCTATGAAATTATATTTAGATAATGATGATGTTTTGGAATCAAAAACAATAGTTATTAGCACGGGTGCTCAAGCAAGATGGCTTGGAATTAAAAATGAAGAAAAATTTCAAGGACATGGTTTGTCAGCTTGTGCAACTTGTGATGGTTTTTTTTTTAAAGATAGAAAAGTAGCAGTTGTCGGAGGTGGAAATAGTGCAGCTGAAGAAGCACTTTTTTTAACTAAATTTGCCTCCAAAGTTTATATAATACATCGAAGAGATCAACTTAGGGCTGAAAAAATATTACAAGATAGGTTAATTGCAAATGACAAAATAGAGTTTATTTGGGATTCTGTAGTTACAAAATTTTTAGGAGATGAAGAGTTAAATTCAGTTGAAATTTTAAATAATAAAGAGAATAAAAAGTCTATTATGGAAATAGATGGGGTATTTATTGCTATTGGGCATGATCCTGCTACTGAACTTTTTAGAGGACAAGTTGATATGGATGATAACGGATATATCATTACTAAACCAGACAGTACTCAGACATCAAAAGAAGGAGTATTTGCGGCAGGTGATGTAAAAGATAAGATTTATCGACAGGCAATTACTGCTGCGGGTATGGGTTGTATGGCTGCATTAGAAGCAGAAAAATATTTAGACTGAGGATTAACCCTGGCGGGCTTTCATTCTAGGATTAGTTTTATTAATCACATACAGTCTGCCTTTTCTTCTAACTAGCTGATTATTCTTATCTCTAGTTTTTGCAGATTTTAGTGAACTTTTAATTTTCATGTTTATTTATTAGTTAATTTTTATAAGGTGGGAATTTATGTTAATTGAAGAAAAAATCAACAAAATTAAAGATGATTTCTCTTTTTTTGATAATTGGGAAGACAAATATCAATACTTAATTGATCTTGGGAAAAAGCTTCCTGATTTAGATGAATCATTTAAAACTGAGGAGTTTCGGGTTCAGGGATGTACCTCGAATTTGTGGGTAGTGCCCCAATTTAAGGATGGAAAGCTTATTTTTTTGGGGTCAAGTGACTCTGTCATAGTACAAGGCTTATTTTATTTAGTGCAATTTGTTTATAACAATGAGACCCCTCAATCAATAATAAAAAAACCGTTGATGTTTTTTGAAGAAATAGGACTATCTTCTAACTTAGGTCCATCTAGGTCAAACGGCCTCAATTCCTTAAAAAGACTGATATCAGATATAGCGACAGAATTGTCAAAAAATTAATTTTAACCAAAAATATAAAAGTGTTAGTTTAAGTTAATGAATATAATTAAAATATTAATTTCAATTTTATTTTTACTATTTTCTAACAATTTATTTTCCAAGGAGGATGTCATTAACTTACAACTTAAAGACGGTATCGTCAAAATAAAGACCTTTGAAGACAAGGCACCTAAGCATGTTAAACAAATTATAGATCTAGTTTCTGAAGGAAGCTACGATGGAGTTGTATTTCATCGAGTTATAGATGGTTTTATGGCTCAAACTGGTGACGTACAATTTGGTAACTCTAGTTCTGATACTTTTGACCTAAGAAGAGCTGGTACAGGAGGTTCTGGAAACTATATTCCTGCTGAATTCAATGACTCACCTCACAAAAGAGGAACTCTGAGTATGGCTAGAGCACAAGATCCGAACAGTGCCGATAGCCAATTTTTTATTTGTTTTGATGATGCACCTCATTTAGATGGTCAATATACTGTTTGGGGAGAAGTAATTGAGGGGATGGAATTTGTTGACTCAATTAAAAGAGGTGACCCAATAAAAAATGGATTGGTTGAGGATCCTGATAAAATTATTAAAATGTGGATTGAATAATTATTTTTGAGTTATTTTTAATTCAATTCTTCGATTTTGTTTAAGATCCTCTTTAGAGTCTCCTAAATTTATAGGCTGGTGCTCTCCATATCCGTTAGCAGACATTCTTTTAGCGGGAAATCCTTGCTCGATTAAGAATTTTACAACCTCTAATGCTCTAGAATGAGATAATTCCCAATTAGAGGGGAATTGACTTGTTGAAATTGGAACTTTGTCTGTGTGTCCATCAATTTGAAGAATCCAATTAAGCTCTGAAGGAATTTCATCAGTTAAATCGATCAAAGTTTTTGCTATAAGCGATAAAGCCACTCTACCTTCAGTCTGAATTTCAGCACTACCAGAATCAAATAAAATCTCTGATTGAAAAATAAACCTATCTCCTTTTATTTGAATATCATCTCTCTCTCCTAAAGCCTCAGATAATTTGCCAAAAAATTCAGATTTGTATTTTTGTAATTTAAATAATTCACTCGTTAAAACTCTATTTAGGCGATCACCAAGTTCTCCTAACTCTATTTTACTTTCAGCTATTTCAGCTTCCTTAGAGTCAAGAAGATTATTTAGAAGTTGAATTTCCTTACTTAGAATTTTTATATCCTCAGATAGTCTAGATATTTGTATCAGGGCATCATTGATACTAATAGTTTTGATAGCTGACTCACTCTCTAATTCGGATATTTGATCTTTTAAAGATTGATTGCTTGTCTCGACATTTGATATTTGATTTTGTAAATTTTCATTAATATTTTTTGAAGAACTCAAAGACTCTAATAATGTTTGTATTCTTCCTTGTGAGTCTGATAATTTACTTGTTAATTCTTGATTTTGGCCACCTAATTCACTAAGAGTATTTTTTAAAATTTCTTGTTCTTGATTTAACGTATCAAGTTTACCTACAAGTGTATTTCTTTCTTCTAAAGATAAGGATAATTCTTGTGTTAATTTTGCTATCATTTCATTTAATTTTCCAATATCTAATGCTTGTTCTTCTATGAGAACATCTAAGCTTGTGATTGTCTCTTCCTTCTGTTCAATTAAAGCATCTTGAAGCGAAAGTTCTTGATCTTTTGAAGATAACATTTCTTCTTTAACTGTGATTTCTGTTTGTTTAATTTGTATTTCTTCATCTAAGATAATTAGTTCTTTATCTAATTGATTAATAAGCTCTTGTCTTTCTAATAAAGCTAACTCCTTATCAGTAAGAGTGACATCTTGTTCAACTATTGTTTCATCTTGAATTTCAATAGTCTTTTCTAAACTTTGTATTTGTTCATTCTTACCCACTACAAGATCTCCAAGATAGACTTGTGCTACTGTAAATAATAAAACTATAAAAATAATAACCATAAGTGTTGAAGCTAAAACATCAACAAATCCTGGCCAAATTAAGCTCCCTTCTTGGTTATTCTGAGATTTTGAGTAATAACTCACTTATTTTTCAAGATCTTGAATTCTCTTGCCTACTGATTTTAGTTCAGAAATAATTTCTTTTTTTAAAACTTTATTAGAGTCATTGAAATTTTCATTTATTTTATTAATTCCATCAACAAGCGCGTCTAGTTTTGAATTTAATAATTGTGCTAAACCAGAGTCTGAGCCAGTCTGATTATTAGCATTAGATCTATAATAAAGTCTGATTTGATTTTCACAAAACTCATAGTAATTTTGTTTGATGCCTCTAGCTATTATTTCATATAATCCTAAAATTAGAGAAGTAACTAATCCAAAAAGTGAGGAACTGAAAGCTATAGTCATTCCAGATAAAGGAGATTTTAAACCATCTCTAAGAGAATTGAAGAAAACACCAAAATCTTGTTGTTCAATTGATAATCCATCAATTACATTTGAAACACTTCCGATAGTAAGTAAAAGACCATAAAAAGTTCCTATTAAACCAAGAAAAACAGCAAGATTTATTAAATACTTTGATAAATCCTTACCGCTTTCGATAGTAGATAAAAGTTCATCTAGAATTTCATCGATAGTTTTAGTTACTGAATTTTTTGAGGATGTTATACCTAAGTTTTTAGCAATACTTTTAGTTATTGGATAGTTATTTAAAGAGGAGTCATTTAATTTAAGTTTTCCAAAAGCTACGGAGTTCATAAATCTAAACTCAGAACTTAGAGATAATATTTTTATAGTGTATAGAAGAAAACCTATAATGAGAGTTAAAAGAATTATTCCATTGATATAAGGATTAGCTTGGTAGTATATGGAAATAGTATCATAGCCAGTTACTATTATAATCACTAGTATTGCTGAAAATAATAAATATGCCGTAAAATTTTTAACCATTGTTAAAATTAATCATATTTAAGTTATTAAACAAAGGCTTAATTTAACTAATTCAGAAATCTCTGTTGAAAATTAGATAATAATTATTAGTGCCAGGATTTACAGAGCTTAAGCCAGCATTAGATATATGATGAGAACCAACTCCAATTCTTGATGATTTTGTTATACTATAAAAAATATTAACTTCTGACTTAAATTGAATAACATTTCCTAGATCTTTACCATCACCATTTTCATAGAGACCTACAGAAGATGAAAGATTAAAGTAAAACTTATCACTACCAATGTTCGTTTCAAAACCGCCGTAAAACATACTAGCAGACTCTCCAGAAATAAAACCCCCTATAACGGGATTTAAATCCAAGACACCAAGAATATTAAAATCATTATTAGTTAAATGATAATTTAATCCAAATAATGAGGAGGTGTTATCGTCATCATAATCATAAGAACCGCCAAAAATAGATAGACTTTTAGCAAATAAATTGTTTTGTATAAAAAAGAGGCATAATAAGAATAAAGATATTTTTTTCATATAATTAACATTTTACACCAATAAGAATAATTGTAAATGGTGGGCGTGACAGGATTCGAACCTGTGACCCCTTGCGTGTCGAGCAAGTACTCT
>MDTE01024846.1_pt1 | contig 15041 bp, 10 predicted proteins | sample 811231 | NCBI WGS metagenome assembly MDTE01 (sample SAMN05326651, study PRJNA326480) | marine metagenome | isolation source: seawater | place: Indian Ocean: Red Sea | collected 2010 | reverse complement strand
TCCACGGGGTTGTTTGCTTGCAAAAACCTGGCTTGTATCTTTACCGCCCTCCATTAGGACGAAATATTTTTTATCAGACATTTTGGATAACCTCCGATACCTGTCCACACTGTACAGTATTTAGTATTTGTGGCGAAAAACAGCATTACTGCGCCACATATGGCCCGCAAGACCCCATTCGGAATCGTAAATCCGCAAAATCATAGAGCAGTGATGCGTTTATTTTTCCTATGTTTTCCACTAATTTATACATCTGCGCCAGCTAGAGTTTTTGTATTAATTACACCATTAACAGGCCTGATAGTTTCTACAACAGTTTTAGCAATAGATGCTAAATCATCAGCAACTAATTTTACTATCAAGTCATAATCACCAAACAACACAGTAATATCTTCAACATAATCAAATGTCTTCATAATTTCATAAATTTCCATCTCCAATCCAGGTGAAACATTTACCAAAACATAACCTACTGCCATAGTACTCATGCACTCCACAGTTAGAAGGCACATGAAACCTTCCAATAACGGAGAAGTTAAAATTTGTAAAATCAGCATTAAAATATAGCAATTTAGCGAACTTGATAAGTAAGACTGCCTTCTATGCCTACATATGCCGGAACTTTATATGGCCAGAACATGCAAATGGGGTGTTGTAAAGGTTGTTGGTGGTGATTTATGGGACCATGAGGGCGATGCATTAATCACTCCAGCAAATAATCGTCTTTCAGGAAGAGAAGGATTAGATGCTATGGTCCATGCAAAGGCTGGAAAAGAATTGACTCAGGTTACTAGAAATATCTGTTTAGATATGAGAAAAATTAACGCTCCTCCTTGTGCAGTTACCAACAATGTTGTTACCGAACCGTTTGCATTGAAAGATAAATTCAAGTATATTTTTCATGTTGTCGGCCCTGATTGTCGCAGGCCTAATCAAGACGAGTCTCGAAGAGAATTATTGCCACAAACATATCATAATTTATTCGATCGTATTAAAGAGATGGATGATGTTAGAAGAATAGTTTCACCTCCGATTTCTATGGGTATCTTTGGTTATCCTCACAGAGAAGGTGCTAGAATCACATTAGAAGTCCTTCTTGGACATTTAGATGGTGAAGAAGATCCAGGGTTTGATGAATTTTTAATCGTGGTCAAAGAACGTAATTTCATAAGTAATATGCGTACAGTTTACCGTGAGTCTGAAGATCAATTACCGGGCATTGATACTACCAATGAATAGGTGAAATAATGGTCGACCTTGCATCTATGGTCGTCAGTAGTTTTCCTTCGGATAGGAGAACTTATGATAGCGTACTGATGCTTTCTAATAGTACTAGGAAAGTTAAATTGGTAGCTGAAGTGGTTCCAAAGGGTGTTGAATTCTCGATTATAACTAGCCAAAATAGAGTGGTTGAGTCTCTAAAAGAGAGTAATATTAACGCAACTATAATCGATGAGAATTTGAGTTCTATAGGACTTGGCGTATTAACTCAATTACATGATTTAATACTACAAGCGATGGGTGAAAGTAGGATTTCTAGAGGAGAGAGAATCCTAATTGTCTTAGCTGAACCGATTGATGGTGTGTTTTCAGTAGATACAACCATGCTAAATGCCAATCGTTTTGCGAATCTATCACAAGAAGTAGGAATTGAATTAGAAGTTTTGACTAAATCTATGGAACTTGCTAGACATATTGCAAGCAGGGGTAGAGAAGGACATGCAGTAGGTGCAATTTTTGCTATAGGCCCACTACCAATTTTACGTAAACATTCTACAGCAATAGTGCTAAATCCATTTAAGGGCCATAATAGTGAAAAAAGAAGTATTTTATCTAAGGACAATCATGAGACATTTGCTGAATTTGCTTGGTTGGATGGTGCTATATTTTTCAACAAAGAAGGGATTGCGAGTGATGCAGGACGATATATTCAGGTACCATCAGGAATTTCTACCAAGTCTGGAGAAGGTGGAAGGCATTTAGCAGCAAGAGCAATTTCTCAGTTGGCTGAGTGTATCTCAATTTGTGTTTCTTCATCAGGAAGTATAACACTATATGTTAATGGTAGAGATCGATATAAAGTAAAAATGAGTTAATTACTCTGATTCATCAAATTTTAATTGATGTGGATTCAAACCTTTTTCAGCAGATTCCATTCTATTTGATGCGACTTGTAATTCCACCTTAGCAGAATCGAGTGAGGCTGAATTTAGATTTCTCTTAATGCTCTCTTTATGTCTCCTTATTGTGGCAATTCTTTGACTTCTATCTTTGGGCCTTAGTATTTCTCCACGCTGAGCCATCAACCATTCTTCTAACAATGATTGCCCCCATTCAGGAGCACGGAAGTGAGCTGCAAAAATAATTTCTGAATTTCTATGTCTAAATCTTACTTTACCTTCTTTTGTTCTAAATACCTGAATTGACCCAGGGTTCCATCTTTCTTGAGGAATATGTAAATGGTTTTGACAGATTAAATCACCACTACTTTCTATCATAAAGTCGACAATTAAAACACTATTATTCAATTTAATGAAAACTTGAGCAGATTCGTCACTGATGACCCACTCTTCGATAACTACTGGTTGTTGTCCCCAAGTCTCATCACACCATGCAAGGATTGCGGCTTCGAACGAGACCATGATTAATCCTCATATCGATACTCTTTAAGTTTGTTCAAAATTTGTTAAGGTTGAAAGTAAAGAACAGGTTGGACCATTCATGGCAGCAAGTTGGGGGGCAATCCAAGTAGATTGGACTCTAATATTTATTTTGATAATCATTTGGTATATTCTGCTGCGTAATTGGGAGAGAAATGGAGTTTTAGATAAGTGGAATGCAACCAGAGTTTTTGGTGTAATTCTAATGGTTAGAAGTAACAAAGGTTTGAATCTATTAGATAAAACAGCAAAACCTCGTAAATTATGGAGAGTTTATGGAGAGATATCACTATGGGTTTGTGTATTTTCTATGCTCTTTGTAGGACTAATAATGATTATCGCATTTATTTCAGCCCTATTTTCACCTCCTTCAGGAGATCCTCCTTCAGCAAGCGAACTTGTAGCCATTCCAGGCATTAATCCAATGATTCCTCTAGGATGGGGCATACTAGCATTTGTTATCGCTTTAGTAATTCATGAATTTGGTCATGGTTTGCAAGCTAGAGCGCATGGGATGAGAATTAGATCATTTGGTCTTCTTCAATTTGGACCACTACCTTTAGGTGCTTTTGCTGAGCCACAATATGAAGAACTAATGGGCGCACCACCTAAAGAAAGAATGCGAATGTTCGCTTCTGGTCCAGCAACCAATATTTTCGCAGCATTCATTTGTCTTTTGATGATTGGTGGATTAGCAGGTCAATTTGTCGCTTCCAATGATGATATTCATGTTAGAGGTATCATTCAAGATCAAGGTGCTGATCAAGCAGGAATGAAGCCTTGGGACACAATTGAATTTATCGATGGCAAAGAAATTGTAGGATTGGATAGTTTTTATGAAATTATGGATGATTATTCAGCTAATGATACAGTAATTATTTCGGTGTTACATGAAGATGGAACGAGAGAAAACCTCAGTACTACCTTTTCAGATAAGCATGAGTATTATACTGATTTAGGATGGAGTGAATCTAATCTTAAGGCTCTAAATATTTCCAAAGGAGATCCTTTTTTAGGTATTGAAGGAATTTCCGAAGGTACTGCTGGAATTGATAGAATAGCTGGCCCTCTATCTCCTAGATGGGATGGTAATTTTGCACAAAAAGCATTGGTTTTACCTTTCCATACTCTCGGTTTGATGATTGTTCCATTTGAACTTCAAGGGGTTTCTATGCATCCTTTCGAAGAATCTATTTTGGAAGCAGACGATGATGGTTTGGCTTCAATAATTGGTAAATCTGGGTTACTGTTTTTGACTAATCTCTTCTTTTGGTTGATGTGGGTAAATATTCTATTAGGTTTTACAAATCTAATTCCAATGGTTCCATTTGATGGCGGACATTTGTTTAGAGACTTATTGCGTGGAATTTTGAAAACCGTTAGAAGGGTAGGTAAAAAATTGAAAATATGGGACTTGAATCCGATGTGGATAGAACATATCTCAAGTAAAGCATCAAGTATCTCATCTCTTGCTTTACTTGGGATGATTTTATTCATTTTGTTTATTCCATATATCTGATTAAATACTCTTTCTCCTTGCTAGTTCAGCAAAAATATCAATTTGTGAAGGGAATTTTTTATTCGATTCAAAATTTTCAGAAATAAATTTTGATTTAACTTCTGTATCGGTTTTTGAACTTCTTATCTGTAATTGGTTAAAATTATATTTTTCTAAACCTGCTTGAGAGCAAATTAAGGCGATGAAATCATTTAATTTCATGCCTTTATCCCAATCCAAGAATGGTTTTCCTCGATTGGTTTTAGGTAATGCAGGGATCATGTGAGACAGCTTTCTTAACTTTCCAAATAATCCTTTAGTTTCTACTCTAAAAATCCTCCATGAATCTCCTCTTACGCCCTTCAATCTGTATGCATATAATGGCATTAATTTACAACGTTCCCCCTCGTAAACCATCGAGTCATATTGCTCCCTAGTTTGCCCTGAAAGATATAATTTTGATTTTTTTCTGGCTTTTACTTCAATCGGAAAACAAATATCTCCACGAAGAGCCAGTAAATCACCTGAACCATCCATTCCAGAACCGGCTGCTCGAACTACCAGAAACGGACTTTTTAGAATCAATCTCATTTTCAATTTCTCTTTTTCGTTACAAGAGCGAATAACAGATTCTACGCCTTTGGGAACACCGGCAAGTACTTGCCTCAATTCACGTTCATACTGGCTACTCACGGATGTACATCATTGTCAAGCGTTTTTGATTACTTCGGTCTAATATTCAATTTTATGTTGATTTAATATCTAACATGAACATGCGACGATAGGTTTGTTGAGCATGACGATTTAGAAGGTGTATGGCCAAGTTGGCAATTAGAACCTCTAATTTTCAATTATCATATAAATTAATTAAAGAATTGAGGGCCAGAAAAATTAAATTTGAGATTTTAGATCCGTCAGAAAAATTACCTTCTGCAGATGTAATATGGTTTGCAGAAAGTCATGAAGTGTTGGAACATGAAAACTCAGGAAAAGCGATACCTACCGATGTTAATAATATCGAAGTTAGTGTAGACTTAGCATTATTAGTAATGAAAGGACTTCGAAATCCTAAGCGACTGGTATTTGGGATAGATCCCGGTCCTTATCCAGGTTTAGCTTGGTTGGCTGATGGTGTCTTTATTGGAGTCTCTCAACTCCAATCTATTGAAGAGATAAGAGAAAAAATAATCGCTATCTCTAATATTATCAGTTCTCAATCATTACTGATTAGGATTGGTGATGGAGACCCACTTATTAGAGATAGAATAATCAATATCTGTATAAGTAATAATTGGAATATTGAAATGGTAGATGAAACTAAGACATCTAAAGGGTTACTTCGTCATAATCATTCAATTTCAGCATTAAGAATTTCTTCTATGACTGGGACTAGAGTTTGGGAATTACGCGATATTGAGCCATCTTTAGGTCAAATCAAAGAGATTCAAAGACAAAGTCGCAAATTTACTAACGGACTTTTAACAATATCTTCTGAGCAGGCTATGATGGTTGCTAAAGGCCATTTTTCATTAAATGAAATCTTGAGTCAAATGAATTATTCTTCTTCAGAAGATTGATCAAATTTTATCATCTCAATTTCTATTTGTTTAGTTTCGGGTGATTGTTGTAAAATATTTTTCAAACCCTTTTCTAAAACCCAAGGAGAAAATAATACTAAACCAATTACTATTGCAAGGTATAAGAAAGAAGATGGAGGGACAAAACTTGTTCCAGGGGAATCTCCTCCACTAGCCATTAATTTAACAGAACCAAGCCATGGTATCTCTCCTCCAGCGACTCCAATAAGCCATTCTTCTCTTACTGGGCCAGCGACTCCTGACTCACTATGAACACCTGATGAGCCATTAACAACTAGTCCTCCTTGGTCTACAGAACATTGATTATTATCTCCTAATGTTAAGATACCTGCATGCCTTGGTTGCCAATCCCAAACTACTAGAAAAGCCTCAACATTAGCGTGTGCCATTCGCCTACAATCATAATATCCGGCATTATTTCCATCGAAATGAATGGTGATTTTTTCTTGGTCTGAAACATTGGTTCCAGGAACGTCCCATGTAAGAACGCAGGTCCCCATTTCTCCATCACTGTCTATTGAGTGAGAGTCCCATGTGCCTCCATTTGGGCAGTGTACCGAATTATTGTCCGCTGCACTAGCATTTCTATCAGGAGTCATGGTTTGGCTTGCTTCAACTCTAAGAATCGCACGATGAATAATAGGGGTTCCCTCATCACCATTTTTTTGATAAATTATTACATCTCCTTCCATTCCATGCATCTCATATCCATAAGAAGAGTCTTGCTTCGATGTTGCTTCAGCAAATGTTACAATATTTTCAAACGATGTATCTTTGACAAGAATCAAATCTCCAGCATCTATACTTCCAACTTCGCCATCGGCTTCATGTATCATCGAAGAAGATTCTACAACAACCAACGGCGGCATCACTCCAGTATGAGCCCAAAGTCCGATTACAAGTATGAAAATCATTGCTGCCGCTAAAGCCATCTCACGTATTAGATTACCAAATGGGGATGATTCAGCCAATCAATCGCCTCATTTCATTTTCTTTAATCCTCTTTCTTGTAAGAATTCATTCCAACTTTCTGCGTGGCCTGCGCCTAGTACCTTAGCTGCTTCATCTCCCTCTGCACGTCTTCTTTTTAGTTCTGAAAGAGAATCTATTTGCTTTAACTCATCAAGTATAGAAACATAACCTTTCAAAGAAAGGAATTCAGGTGTAACGATAAGTAATAAAATCCCAGATAAGACTCCAAAACCTATTGCTGCGCCTGTTAGGTCTCCCCATTCAGAACTATCTTGTAAGAATAATAGTTGGTATCCTGATACTAAAAATAAAATCAGTGATGCACCAAATCCAGTCGCACTTAACATTAGTTGCCTACCGTGTTGCTTTTCCCAAATTCTCGAAATCAAGCCCATAATAGTCTCCGCCTAATTCACCCACAATTGTTTTTATCTTTGACTTCTTTGATTATTTGTATTAACATTTAGGGGTATATTTGAAAAGTGCTGTTTCCATGGCTAATTGTTAAGCGAGCGTTAATAGGGGATAAAGGATGAATCGAGCGGTTTTTTTGGTATCATTATTCTTGTTATCAATTTCATCACCTTTGGCCGCTAGTTCCTATACTAACTCTCAATTTGATGATGGCTCTACATCGTTTGAGCATGTCTTTTCTTCATCAGGAGATGTCAATGCAGGCGAAATTACAATGCCTTATGGTGCAGAGGTCACAGAAGCATCATTTTCTTTTCGTGGCGAAGCAAGTCAGACTTCTTGGATTAATTTCACATCTAATTCAGACTATGGTGGCACGGGAGATAATAATGGATATATTTCAGGTAACGTACCTAGCCCTTTTACCAGTGGATACAGGTATTACCTAAATACTCAAAACCAAGGAATGGAGTTACAGGGTAATCCTACTAATGTAGTAAATGTATTAGCTAGGTCAGGAGATTTAACATCCACAGGAAATACTATTCACAATACTTCAGGACAATTTGTAGCATTAAGCGATCAAGGATATAATTCTCTCTCGTTAAAATATCCAGATTTCACCGTTAGTAGTTCCTCTTCATGGGGATATGTTGGAGTAGTATTATTGTACGAAGATGAATATTTTGTCTTAAAATATTCTTCAAGTTATCCAAGTCAGCAGCCTACTATCTTACGAATTAACTCCACAACAGGGGCTTACATAGGTACTGCAAGCATGAATACTGGAACTTGTTCAGCGGCTTCGACCAATTCCCTTTTCTACAATATTTATGATGCAACCGTTTACGATGGTTCAATATGGACAGTGCATTATACCTATTACACGGTAAACAAGTGGTCTGTAACAAAAACTGCTACCTCGTTATCGTGGACCTGTCAGAATACCTGGTATTCCAACGCACAAGGATATATCAATGGGGTAGATTTTGATGAAAACTCAGGAAAAATGTATCTTTCAACTTATAGATATCAATCTACAGATCATTATCTACATGAGGTAGATCCAACCAATCCAACCAGAATTAATGGTACATGGTCTATCGGTTCTGCAGCTGGTATTACGAGCAGTTACGGAGCCGGTTTAGTCGTCAATTTACCAACAATAATTTACAACGAATATGATAGGTCAACATCAGGATATCCTAGCCGACATTATTTCTTCAATTTCAACGGTATTTCTCCCACATTGATGGGTTCTGAATCACTATCCAGTAGAGGCCATTATGGTTTAACTGAATCAGGTGATGGAAGGATACTATTCGTTTGTCATTACACTAGTTATTGTAGCAGTTCTTCGAGGAAAATTCATAGTTACGGCGATGGTTCAGTAGATTACACAACTTCTACCACGCTTTCTTCAGAGACAGTTACAGGAAGAACCCAAACACTTTCTGCATCAATTGACACATTAACTTTGAAGAGTTTAGTAGGATATATTCCGAGCGGTACAAATTTAGAAATTGAATTATCAAATGACGGAGGTATGAATTGGGTTAGTGCTTATGTTGGTCAACTAATTCAATTCCCTCAACTTGGTAATACTATAGATTGGAGAGTTGAATTAACCTCTTCAAACGGTGAATCTCCTATTTTAGATTCAGTAGGTCTTGAATATGTGGCAACTTATAGAACAAGTGGGTATTTTTATGCCTACCAATATGTTGGTTCTGGAACTTCATCAACAGTTGCAGCAACATTAGACTGGTCTGGTTCAACTCCAACTGGGACCAATATTCAAGTAAATTTTGGAGCAGCATCTTCATCTTCATCTTGCTCATCCAGTTCATCAGGTGTCCAGTCTTGGTCTAAAACAGAATCTGGGGTAACCAAGACTATTTCAGGCTCTAGTTACTATCTATGTGTAAGAATACAATTGACAACTTCTAATTCTGCTGTAACTCCTTACATCACCGATCTAACTATCGCACAACATTCTAATGCTCCAATTGAGCCAGCGTTACATATTGGTGGAGTAAAAGTTTGGAATCGACTATCGAGTGAAGGTGCTTTAGTTGGAACTCAAAACGTGATAACTTCTGATTCATCTAGTAGTATTATTTCAACATTAAACAATTTAATTCCTGATACTGGTTCAGGGGTCTCTATTATTCCTATCAACATCTCTTCTGAAAGTTCAGGCTTACTATCTTTGGAACAGTTCTCTATAACATATATTATGCGAACAGTGAATCTTGATATTGAGTTTGATGAACAAGAAGTACTCCACCCTAGAGTTGAGCCGTATGAAGTTGTAACTAGACATATTATCGGTGAACAAGCTAGTCAAATGAATAGGGCAAAATTAACACTACTTACTGATGTGGGGTCTAATCCTGTTTTAGAATGGGAAAATGGAGATATTTTTCCTCCACCAAATGATCCAGATAATTACATTGATTTAGATTCAAGTTCTTGGTCCACTACCAATAATGGAATTTTAGAAATCCACTGGAGGTTTTCTGTAAATAGTGACTTCCCCGAGCAAGATGAAGTTAGGTTCAAATCTGATTGTACAGATAATAGCGGCACAGATGGTTTCTCTCCCGTAGATCTGGTTTCCAATGAAGCAGTCTCAGTCAACCATTCTTATGGACTTGGATGGCTTAAAGTTAGAGATAATTCAGGCTTAGTGGTTTCAGATGACGTTCCGGATAATTCATGGATTGCAGGAGGAGAAACTGTGTTTTTCCAAGGTGCAATGTGGTATGTTGGGACCGAAGATGCTCCTCTTGACAACATGTTTGATGTTAGAGTCTCTAGGGAAGGATGGGTTGAAAGTAATGCTAGAGATACCAATAACAACAATGGGAGTTTCTTTATTCCAATTACAATGCCTAACGCCGATAAGCCCGAGGGATATACTTTCGAGGTTCAAACTTTTAATGAAGTAAATCCATCATTGTCAATTCTCCCTAATAGTGACTGGACCAGGACATTCAAAGTTGATGCAACAGCACCTCTAAAGATTGATACAAGTCCTAAAGATGAAAGTTATGAAGCTGCAAATTATAATCAAGAAGTTAGACTTTTGGTGAATGATCAAGTTGGTAGCCCAATGGCTATGAATCTGAATTATTGGGTTGAAGCGGATCACGACTTGAACAGAAACGGACAAGCTGAATTAGAAGAATATGCAAATGTTGTAGTTGAGAATTTTACCGATGCTCCCAATAAATGGTTTACTGCAGAAATAGATCATTCACGTAATCCTAACATGGGTAGGGTCTCTTACTTTTGGGATGGTCATGATTTGGCAGGTAATGCAATGTTTAGCGAGTATCAAGATTCAAATGGAGATATTCAAACTTACCAAACCTCGTATGGATTTGATTACGATGATGCGACATTTATTACTCGTAAAGATTCTGTAGCGGTATTTACTGGTCTTGAATGGCACGGTCATCAAGATGAACAACCAGTATACGCTGGTAAAACACAGAAGATTTCCTTCGGCTTTGTTGATGAAAATACTGTAATTGATTTCGAACATATCTCGCTTGTGTTTGATTTTGAGGGGCCAAACCCTGCAAATGATGCACAAAGAATTTCTTATTCTGGTCTAAATAATACGTTTTGGTCAGAGAGTCAATATCTTACAATCTTACCATCCAGTAAAATGACACAGACGATTAATTCTTCTGGTCTGCCATTAATTCTACTAGATTTCATTTTCAAGTTTGAATGGGATTGGCCAGATGAAGAAATGAGTGACGTTGTTCTGTTGTTCAAAGAGAGGGGTTCGGAAATGGACACCCAAATTTTACTAGTCGAGCACACATTCAAGGTTGAAAATGATTTAGTTATCTCTGCATCGGATTATTCTATTTCCGATATAACAGAGCCTAGAGTTGGAGAAATTGCGGATGGCACTAGGATTAGAAATGATGACCGCCTATCTTTCAGCGGTAGAGTAGTTTATCAAGGAAGTAATACACCTGTTCCTAGAGATATCGGTATTTTAGTGGAAGTATTTGATGGTGAATTAATTTGGAGCGATGGTTCATTAGGTGATAGCGGTGAATTCATGGTAGAAGTGCCTCTTTCTTCCGCTCAATCTCTGCAATCTTCCCCATCACGAACATGTCTAATATCAATTACCAATATACCCGGTGAAGGTGAAGACATGTCTAATCAACTTGTTTCGACAACTCTTCAAGTTATCGTAGATGATTCCTCTCCAAGAGTGGTTCGCAGAATTTCTCCGTTAAATGTTATCGATATTTCGGCAAACACAGACCTTACGAGAGTCCCTGTGGAATTTTCCGGAACTGAAGATGCTGATTTGACAGGTTCTGTTCAAACCGTTCATTGGATAATGAAAGATTCTAGTAAAACTATAACAATCGGTTCAGGATCTACAAAATTAGGAATGCAACAGGACGGACAAAATGTCATTTGGTCCGGAAATTTAGATTTAACAGATAATGGTAGAATAGTCCCACGATCAGGTGATTTTGTAGGTTTCTATATCACTGGATGGGATGCAGCTGGAAATCAATTCCCCGAAGTGTCAAATTCTGAAGCTAGTCCAATTCCTGAATTAGTTATGGATGATACGAATTTTGATAGACAGTGGGTTAGACTTGGAAGTTTGGGTCCAGAACTTAGTGTCGAGAGTATCTCTTTATCTGACGATCATGTATCACCAAGTACCAAGGTAGAAATTGATGCAATTATTCTCAATAAAGGAGGTTTCACAGATTCTCCCTTCAAGGTTGCATTCTTCGCTGGAGACAATGAAAAGCCATTTGAGACAACTACTGTAGCAGGAATTGGTGAAGGTGAAAGAGTAATTGTTTCAACTATATGGGAGGCTGAAGAAGTTGACAGAGTAAGGGTTGTGGTTGATTATGAAAATTTCATAGTTGAAGTAAATGATGATGATAACAGCGCCGAGCATTCCATTGACGTTGCTTATTCAAAATATTTCGGTTGGATTGATGCTCCTAGAGAAAACCCTCTTACTTGGATTTTCATTATCCTGACTTTAATCACTTTGACCGTTGTAGTTTCTGTCGCATCAAAAACTTCTCTTGACTTCTCAGATGGCGCTCTGCAAGAAGACTATGGATGGGAAGATGATGATGAAGAAGAGGATATTGATGATCTTGAAGATGAAGATTATTGAGTTTTTTTAGATTCATTATTACTACAAATCCTCAAAAGTAGTAGGCTGAAGGATACTACGCGGGGGTGGGGAGAGTATGTCAAATATATTTTCCCTGCTTCATCCTAAACTACATGATTGTCTTGATGAAAGGGGATGGAATGCTACCCCGATTCAGGAACGTTCAATTCCTGATATAATAATGGGCAAAGATAGATTATTGATTGCTCCAACAGGATCCGGAAAAACACTTTCTGCAGTTTTACCGATTATTCACCGTTGTTTAGAAGAAAATTGGGAGCCCTTGGCAGTTCTCTACATTACGCCACTTAGAGCTTTGAATAGAGATATTGATCGTAGATTAAATGAAATCGCTGAATCAGTTGGGCTAAAAGTTGGAATTAGGCATGGTGATACTACTCAAAGCGAGAGAACTCGTCAGACTCGTAAACCACCACATATCCTTGTTACGACCCCTGAAACGTTTCAATTGATGTTCACTGGTAAGAATTTGAGGAAATTACTCAAAACAGTAAGAGCTGTAATAATCGATGAAGTTCACGATTTGGCTGCAAGTGAAAGAGGTTGGCAACTTTCAATTGGACTTTCGAGACTAGAAGCTCTATCTGGTAGAAAGGTTCAGAGAATAGGATTATCAGCAACAGTTGGAAATCCAGAAGATGTATCAAAGTGGCTTTCCGGCAATAACGGAGAACCAATTATTGCAACAGGGCAGAGGACCACAGAATTAATTGTTGATACTTCTTTACCTCAAGCAGAGGATGAAGTTGGCGGAATAGAGTTGTCTTTACCACCTAGGGCACATGCAACATTTAGAGAGATGGTAGAGATAATCAGACAAAGTCCACCCTGTTTACTATTTGTTAACAGTCGAAATGATGCTGAAACCATAGCTAATAGATTACAGAAAATGGCCCCTGATGTCAAGATTGGAGTTCACCATGGTTCGCTCGCTACTCAGACGAGAGTCGAGATGGAAGATCAACTAAGAACAGGAGAGCTTTCAGGTTTGGTTTGTACATCTAGTTTGGAGTTGGGAATAGATGTAGGGAAGATAAGCCGGATTATTCAGATAAAGAGTCCACGGTCTGTTGATAGGATGTTGCAACGCGTCGGTAGAGCAGACCACCGTTTAGGAGGTATTGGTATTGGAAATATTCTTGCTTGGGATTGTGATGAAATCTCAGAATCAGCAGTAATTGCAGAGCGTGCAATGAAACAGGAGATTGAACCAGTTGAATGGAGGAATTCTCCTAAAGCTGTTGTAGCAAATCAATTAGTTTTGATGGCTCATTCCTTTGGTGCATTCCCTATTGATGAGGCTACTGAAATAATATCTAACACATCCCAATTCAAAGATTGGACTAGAGAAAAAACCGAATCAATTCTTACCGTACTTTCAGATGGCTGGATTCTAAGGTTTACATCTAATCCCGAAGAATTACCATGGTATAGATGGCCAAAATCAGTATATGATTTAGCTAGACTTGAGACAAAAAAACAGGTTTTACCCGATGAGCGACCTTTATTTTCAATTCCAGACGAAGAAATAAGCGACGAACTCAAGAAAATTAAAGTTAAAGTTCCAAAAAGATTCGAAAAAGGCTGGTTTTCTACCGCTGGTAGAACAAGGCAATGGGTTACTAATCATCTCTCAATGATTCCAGATAAACAATCATATTTGGTTAGAGATAGCGTAACCAGGAAAACTATTGGTTCAGTAGATGAAGCATTTGTTCTATCATTGAACGACTCCGGAGAAGATGAAGATGGAACCACACGTAGATTTGTAATAGCTGGAAGGACATGGATGATTATCGATGCAGACCCTGAAAAATCGGAATTACTTGTAGTTCCAGTTTCAGACCAAGCAAAAGCCCCTCAGTGGGTTGGAGAATTACCACCCGTACCCCCAGATATAGCCAGAGATATCGGTCGTTTGAGAGGAATGATTGCTAATGACATGGGCATTGAATTAAATCAAAAGAAATTATCTTCAAAAGAAATTGATACAACCCAAATTTTTGCTAGAAGAGAGACAGATATCGCAGATTATCCCCTAAATCAGTATGCACTTGGGATGTTATGTGAAGAGATAGGTGATCACGTTTCAAAAACCGGTAGTTTACCTACTGATAAAACAATTACAATTGAAGAAAGAAATGATGCAATAATAGTAAATTCATGTCATGGTTCAAAAATTAATGAAACGATAGGGCATTTAATTCTAGCAATGGCATCTACTAAATCGGGATATTGGGGAAGATTGATTGTGGAACCAACTAGAATTGGTCTACAAGCAAGTCAAGTCAAGGCAGAGGATATTGTTGGCTGGCTTAGGAACACTCCTCCCGAGGCTTTGGAAGGACTACTTAGTGTAACATTGCCTAACTCTAGACAGGTTAGATGGAGATTTGCTCAAGTTGCAAAAACATTTGGGATACTCAGACATGGAGTAGATCCAAGGAAAATTAATCTTCAGGCATTACTAAAAAAATACCGAGGCACTGTGGTAATGGAAGAGGTTTTGGAAAAATTATTTTTTGAGAGAATGGATATTGATGGTTCGAAGGACTTGTTGAACGCTATTCAAAAAGATATTATTCAAATTGAATTAACTCCTTCTGGACCATTGGGGATTTCTAGACGTTCAAGCAGAGATTTACTTCTTCCTAATTGGGATAACGCAGCAGTTAGAGAAAAATTGA